>ERZ808054.534-NODE-534-length-33757-cov-4.900861_pt1 | contig 33757 bp, 34 predicted proteins | sample MGYA00380201_ERZ808054 | MGnify/ENA primary metagenome ERZ808054 (study PRJEB31490, sample SAMN06133419) | mouse gut metagenome | isolation source: Z5_2 | host: mice | place: China: Chengdu | collected 2015-05 ...
AAACTTTTTGCAAACAGGGCAACCTGTTTTTATGGAAAAAGAAAGTAAAGCTTACAGATTTGATTATTATGTATTGTTATTCTTCCTGACATCCTTTGCAGGATGGATCTGGGAGGTGGTATTGTTCCTTTTTACGGAACACCGATTTGTGAACAGAGGCGTATATGAAGGCCCTTACCTGCCAATCTATGGTGTGGGAGGGCTTTTGCTGTGCCTGCTTTTGCGCTCCATGCAGAAAAAGCCGCTTTGGGTGTTTTTTTGTTCAGCGCTGATCTGCGGCATTCTGGAATATTTCAGCGGTGCGCTTTTGGAGTATAAGTGGGGTGTCAGATGGTGGGATTACAGTGGGCACTTTATGAATATTAAGGGGAGGGTATGCCTTTTGGGGGTGACAGCTTTTGGGGCAGGCGGCGTGCTTTTAGTCTGTTTGTTTTTGCCATGTTATGAGCGGATTTATAAAAAGCTTCCTGCAAAGTGGAGGAACCTGCTGTGCCTGTTGCTGACATTGGTTTTTGTGGCGGATGCAGCATGGTGTGCAATGCATCCCAATGTGGGGAAGGGGATTGTTTTTTAATAAAGTGGGTTGTTTATTTCCACAACCGCCGTTTGATTTCACTTTTTAAAAATAATTTAATTTTGCGCGTGGTTTTAACAGGATGCAATTTTTCTCTGCGTACCAGATCCTCTATATTTTGTCGTGAACAGTCAAGGAGCCTGGTTGCTTCTGTGGTATCTATGACGCGGTGGTGGATGTACTGTCTGAAATCCATAGCAGATAAAGGTATCGCCTGACCGTTTTCATAGAGAACGCTGTCCGGAATATTCAGATTCTCTCCCCAGCAAATTCCATAGCCTCCTGTTTGGACTTCCACTGTGCAGAAGATTTCTCTGTTTTTTATCACCGGCGCAAATTGTCTGTCATTTCCAGCCAATGCTTCCACATCACATTTGCGAATCATTCCATCCCGGAAAAAAACAAGAAGCTGGCAGTCTGCGAGAGGTACCACATCTTCCACTCTTTTTTGATAGCGGGATCCAAACGCGTTCAGGAGAACTGTCTCTGAAATTTCAGCAAGGTAATAGCTGTCCTGTGCGCATCGTCCGTCAGCCAGCATTAATAAATTAAATTCATCATATTCTTCCAGATCATTATCTTTTAATATTTGTCCAAGATTCTGTCTGTCCGGGGGTACAATACGCTGCTGCACCCATATCTTGCTCCAAAAGGCATCTACCGTCTTGATCCCGCGCTTGGCAAAGGATGACAAAATCAGAGGGGTTTCCCAGAAATCCGCATCATCAGGCAATTCAATGTAAAACCGCTTTTCCAGCTCGTAGTAAATTAAATATGCCAGATCTTTCATTTCCAGTGCATTCTCATCTCGAATTGCAAAAATTCTCATATTCCTTCCACCTGTTCCAAATCATTTTCCATATTTTGTCTAACCACATCTGGGGCAATACTTCTTCGAGATCTTCAAACAAAATGAGACTATCTTTTTCTCGTAAAGCGTTCAGCTTAGGCTGCTTATCCGACGGTATCAGCCTTAAATTTTCTTTTACAGACCGGGAACCAATAAAGCATTGGACCGGTCTGTCCGCAAGAACATCAAAAGCTGTGACCTCGTCTGCAGTCTGGCAATTGAAGAGGAGCGACAGACCCTGATCAAATAACGGAGCTAATCTCAGGGTCTTAGTTTTGGTATTTCTGAGCACTTCTATGTTTGCTCCGTGACGGTCACGGTTTAATATGAGAAAGTCTACAACCAACATCTGATAAATATATTCTTCCCATCCCTGTCTGGTACAAAATGCAAGCGGGCTTTCACCGTCTTTTCTTTCTGCCTGATAGAAAACATCAAGCGCAATCTTGCTTTCTCCCTGTTTTTTATAATCCTCAGAAGCGCACAGGTAAGTTTCATATGGTATTTCTTCCACCAGAATTTCAGCATGTATCAATTGGTAGGACAAATGTTCGATTCCAAGAATGGTTAAGAGTCGATCGACAATAAGCTCATTGACGCATTCATGCCCTGTAATCCCGTGACAGGCATCATAATTTGAGAGCTTATAATATATTTTTTTCCCACCTAAGTCGGAGTAGGATTTCAAAAAAGATCCTGCCGTACCGGAAGAGTTGCGGATTTTGGACCAGGTGAGGAATGTATAATCCTGCTTTTCTTTAATGATTTGAACCATTTTTATTCCTGCCTTTGGAAAATTGACTTGTATTTATTATACGAAATTACATGACGTACGTCAAGCATAGGGATCCATCAAGCAATTTTAAACTAAGAGAATGAAAATATAATTTGACAACATTTGAAGCGGTTTGTTATAGTTCCTCAAAGGGCGGTATGATATAAAGACTCTAAGGAAACGTCACAATATTGTTTTTTGAGGAGAAAACATTATGAAAAAATCTTATGTAAAGGACATGACAGTGGGAGAGCCTGCTGGTCTGCTTCTTATGTTTATGCTGCCTATGGTGATAGGCAATGTGTTCCAGCAGCTCTATAACATGGTAGATTCCATGATCGTGGGGAAGATCGTGGGGGCAGACGCGCTGGCTGCAGTTGGGGCTACGAGTTCGCTGAATTTCTTATTCTTTTCCCTGTGCGGCGGCATGGCAAATGGGATCGGAATCGTTATTTCCCAGCATTTTGGCGCCGGAAATGATAATTATGTGAAAAAGGCTATTGCCAACGCTTCCTACATTATGATCGTGGTAGGTCTGGCTATGGGAGGGCTGGGTGTCTTGCTTTCCCGGCCGATCCTCGTCTTTTTAAATACGCCGGAAAATATTTTAGGGGATGCGGTGCTTTACATGCGTATCATGTGCGCGGGGGTACTGGCAGTGGCATTTTATAACTGTGTATCGGCAATCCTGCGTGCCATAGGGGATTCTAAGACACCGTTATACTTCCTGATCGTGGCAAGCATTTTAAATGTTGTGCTGGATATTTTGTTTGTAAGGAACTTCGGTATGGGGATAGCGGGGGCAGGGATTGCCACTATTATTTCCCAGCTTCTTTCCGGTGTGGGAAGCCTGATTTTTGCAATCCGTAAAAATCCTTTCTTTAAGATAGAAAAGGAACTGATGAAATGTGATTTCCCGATCATCTGGCAGTGTACCAGAATGGGCGTGCCGTTGGCGTTCCAGACCTCTTTGATCGCCATTTCCTGTGTGATCCTGCAAAGTGTGGTAAACACCTTTGGTTCTGTGGTGATGGCGGCATTTACTGCAACCAGCCGGATCGAGCAATTGGTACAGCAGCCGTTCAATTCGCTTTGTATGGCAATGTCCACTTTTACCGGGCAGAATATCGGGGCAGGAAAAATCGACAGAGTGCGTCAGGGATACCGGAAGGGAATGCTGATCATGGCAGTGTTCGCACTTTTGATGATTCCGATGGCGCAGTTTGGCGGCGAGTTTATCATGACATGGTTTGTCAGCGAGACAGAGGTAATTGCATTCGGCGCCCAGGCGCTTAAGATCACAAGCTGGTTTTATCTGTTCCTTGGAACAATTTATGTGACGCGGGGACTGCTCAACGGTGTAGGGGATGCATTCTTTGCTTTTGGCAATGGCGTGGTGGAAATGCTGGGGCGTATCTGTCTTTCCAAACCGCTTACATTGATCCCCATGATCGGTGTATGGGGCGTGTGGCTGGCAACCGCGCTGACATGGCTGCTTACGTGCATTTTTAACGAAGTCCGCTATATGCAGGGAAAATGGAAGGCGAATGTACCGGAGACGGAAAAGGAAATTTGTGCTAAAAAGGCTGTTGCCATGTAAACTTCCATGAAAAGAGGCATATAAAAAAGCCCTTACCTGCCAGTTTATGGTGCGGAAGGGCTTTTGTTGTGCCTGCTGTTGATATTGTTTTTTGACGGATACAGCCTGGTCGTCTATGCATGAATAGTCTCAGCAATATAATCCCGTACTTCATCCCGGGAAATGCCCAGAGCTACAGAAAGCTCTCCATATAAAAAATCTTCTGCCTGTTTGAAATAGCGGCTGTCCAGAGCGGTAACCTTGCATCCCTTGAGGAGCCGTTTTTCTTTTCGGAGATATATTGTCTTGATCAGTTTGACCCAGGATTCGCAGCTGCCTTCGTGGATGTACTCCTTATAAGTCTGTTCCAGAGTCTTTTCATTAGCCAGTGGAATCAGAGGAATGTCAGGAATCGACTGGATCAGTTCATCTGCTTCCTTCTTGGAAGAAGCACGCCGGATTGACTTTTCGGCGGAATCTAATGGAACATATACCGTGCTGCCGGAGCGGAAGACCGGTTTAAGCAAATAGTATTTTCGTTTTTTATCTACACCGCTGATATTCAGAGTGGTGACATCCTGTACGCTGCATATCCCATTGTTGCCGCAAATTACATAATCACCTTTTTCAAACATACGACACCTCCTTTTGAGAAAACATACAAAATACATCATATTATTATTTTACCCCTTTTTTCCCGAAAATGTCAGTACTTATTGAAAAATATAGGAAAATTCAGCGTTTTGCCAATGAATCCGAAGAGATGAATTGTGCATATTTATCTTCACTACAAAGGGAAAAAATGTTATACTTGGGATGTGGCACGAAAAAGTGCAGAAAGGATCAATATGAAACTTTATCTTGTAAGACATGGCGAGACTGACTGGAATTTGCAAAACAGGATACAAGGACAGACAGATACCCTTCTGAATGAAGAGGGACGACGGCAGGCGCAGGAATTAGCGATGAAATTGAAGGAAAAGCATCACATTTCTTCCATTTATTCCAGCCGCCAGAAGCGTGCATGGGAAACGGCACAGGTGGTAGGGCGTGCCATAGGCGTAAGACCTTCGGTCAAGCAGGGTTTTGAAGAGATTTCCTTTGGAAAATGGGAAGGTTACACCTGGCGGCAGGTGCGGGAGAAGTTCCCGGAAGAGTACCAGACGTGGTATAAGAACAGACGTTATCAAATTCCGCCGGAGGGAGAGTCATATCAGCAGCTTCTGGACAGACTGCTTCCGGCGCTGGCAGACCTTATGGAGAAAAACGGCGGGAACATTCTTGTGGTCAGTCACAGTGCTGTGATCATGACTTTGCTATCCTATATCAATGATACACCTTTTGAGGATATGGTGAAGAATTATAAGACGGGTAACACCGGGATCGTGGAAGTTGAACCGGAATTGTTTTTTAGTAAATATAATAAAATACAAAAAGCGTAGAAAAGGAGAAGGATTATGAGACTTGGAGCATTAGAGGCGGGCGGAACCAAGATGGTCTGTGCGATTGGGGATGAAACAGGGAAGATTTTTGAACAGATTTCATTGCCGACCAAAACACCGGAAGAAACTGTACCGGCTATGATCGAGTATTTTCAAAAGGCTAAAGTGGATGCGCTGGGGATTGGCTGTTTCGGACCGATCGACCCGGATAAGAGATCAAAGACCTATGGCTATATCACCAGCACGCCCAAACTGGCATGGGCAAATTATGACATAGTAGGAGCCTTTGAAAAGGCTCTGGGGATTCCGGTAGGCTTTGATACGGACGTGAATGGTTCGGTTCTTGGCGAGGCCACTTTCGGTCAGGCGAAAGGAAAAAGCAGCGTGATCTATATTACCATCGGAACCGGTGTAGGAGTTGGCGTTTACATCGAAGGCAAGCTTCTTCACGGAATGCTCCATCCGGAAGCCGGTCATGTGATGATCCAAAGGCGCGGGGATGATACTTACGAGGGCAAGTGTCCTTACCATAAAGCCTGTCTGGAAGGTATGGCAGCGGGACCGGCAGTGGAAGAGCGCTGGGGCGAAAAGGCAGTCAGCTTAAAAGACAGGAAGGAAGTCTGGGATCTGGAAGCATACTACATTGCACAGGCGCTGACTGGTTATATTTTGACACTTTCACCGGAAATGATCATCTTGGGCGGAGGAATTATGCATCAGGAGCAGTTGTTTCCGCTGATCCGCAGCTATGTGACGGAAATGTTAAACGGTTATATCCAGACTGATGAATTAAAGGATATTGACCATTATATTGTTCCCGCAAGTCTGAATGATGACCAGGGAATCATGGGGGCGCTTGAGCTTGGAAGAAGAGCGTTACTGGAGATTAAATAGAAATGAAGAGACTGACAGCAGGTATTCTGGCTCATGTGGATGCAGGCAAGACAACTTTATCGGAGGCGATGCTTTATACTTGCGGCAGTATCCGCAGGCTGGGGAGGGTGGATAAGAAGGACGCTTTCTTAGACACCTACAGCCAGGAGCGGGAAAGGGGCATTACGATTTTCTCCAAGCAGGCATTGCTGAATCTGGGAGAGCTTCAGGTCACATTGCTTGATACGCCGGGGCATGTGGACTTTTCAGCGGAAATGGAACGAACGTTACAGGTGTTGGATTATGCCATATTGATCATCAGCGGCAGTGATGGTGTGCAGGGGCATACCCATACTCTTTGGAAGCTGCTTGGGCGGTATGAAATACCGGTTTTCGTTTTTGTCAATAAGATGGACCAGCCGGAAACGGACGCACATGAGCTTTTGATGCAGTTGCGCCAGCAGTTAGGGGACGGCTTTGTGGATTTTTCCCGGCAGGACGGGGAAGATTTTTGGGAAGAAGTCGCCGTCTGCGGGGAAGAGTTTCTGGCGGAGTTTTTGGAAAGCGGACAAATTAAAAAAGAACAGATCAGAAAGGGCATCAGGGAAAGAAAAATCTTTCCCTGCTTTTTTGGCTCTGCACTAAAGCTTACCGGAGTAAAGGAGTTTCTGGAGGGCATCGGAGAATACACACAGGAAAAAAGTTACCCAAAGGAATTTGGTGCCAGAGTATTTAAGATAACACATGATCCTCAGGGAAACCGCCTTACTCATATGAAAATAACTGGTGGTCTTTTGCGGACAAAGGAAATGCTCCATGGAACACTGTCCAAAAAGGATGAAGACGGAAATGAGGGCTGGCAGGAGAAAATACATCAAATCAGGATTTACTCTGGGGAAAAATTCGTGATAACAGATGTTGCGGAATCGGGCTGTATCTGTGCTGTGACAGGGCTTGACCATACCTGGTCCGGCGAGGGGCTTGGAATAGAGAAGAAGGTAGTATATCCGCTCCTAGAGCCGGTTTTGGGCTATCGGATCCTTCTTCCGGAGGGAATGGATGCGGCAGTGATGTTGCCGAAACTCCGGCAGCTTGAGGAGGAGGAACCCCAGCTTCACATTTTGTGGGATGAGCTAAATCAGGAATTAACTGTTCAGATCATGGGACAAGTTCAGACAGAAATTTTGAAGTCTTTGATCTTGGAACGCTTTGGAGTGGAGGTAAACTTTGGGGAAGGAAGCATTATTTATAAGGAGACGATTGCCAGCCCGGTGGAAGGGGTGGGGCACTTTGAACCGCTCAGGCATTATGCAGAGGTACATTTGCTGTTGGAGCCGGGAGAGCGCGGCAGCGGTGTTTCCTTTGACTCTAAATGCAGCACAGACCTGTTAAATAAAAACTGGCAGCGGCTGGTACTGACTCATTTAGAAGAGCGGGAGCATGTGGGCGTGCTTACCGGGTCGCCCATTACGGATATGAAGATCACACTGACAGCAGGGAGAGCCCATCTGAAGCACACCGAAGGGGGAGATTTCAGGCAGGCAACCTACCGGGCGGTTCGTCAGGGACTGATGCAGGCGCAGAGCATTCTTTTGGAACCCTGGTATGAATTTCGCCTGGAACTCCCGGCGGATGCGGTAGGACGGGCTATGGCGGACTTAGAAAAGCAGAAAGCGGATTTTGTCCTCAGGGAGCAGGGAACAGAACATGCCGTTTTGGAAGGAGCGGCGCCAGTGTCGGAGCTGCAGGGCTATCAAAATGAGGTGACTGCTTATACCAAAGGCAGGGGCGTGCTTTCCTGTACTTTGAAAGGCTATCTGCCCTGCCATAATGCCCAGGAAGTGGTGGAACGTATAGGGTATGAGCCTTTGCGGGATATGGCAAATCCGGCTTCGTCCGTTTTTTGCGCCCATGGGGCAGGGTTTGTGGTAGAGTGGGATCAGGTACCCCTGTATATGCATCTGGAAGGTACTTTATCTGTCGGAGAAAGAGGGGATAAGTCATGGCAGAGCGCCGACGGCGAGGAGTGGTCTGGTGACGGAGATGAAATTTCGCTGGGAATGCGTCCGAAAGGAGCTGGAGGAGAAAGCGCGTCAGAAATCTCCTGGATCGGGACGGAAGAAATTGATGCGATCTTGCAGAGAAATTCCCATGCAAACCAGAAGGGAGAACGGACTGGTGGCAGAGAAGGCTGGAAACGGGCAAAAAAGGAGGCAGGAGCGCCTTCCCGGGAAGCGGAGACGAGGGTGTATAAGCCTTCTGTCAAAAAAGATCCCTATTTATTGGTGGACGGCTACAATATAATTTTTGCATGGCGGGAGCTGAAGGAGCTTGCGCAGGTCAATCTGGACGGCGCAAGAGGAAAGCTGATGGATATTTTATGTAATTACCGGGCAATCAAAAGGTGCAGCCTGATCGTGGTGTTTGATGCATATCGTCTGGCTGGACATCCCACGGAAACCTTTGATTATCACAATATCCATGTGGTTTATACCAGAGAAGCTGAGACGGCAGACCGGTATATTGAGCGGTTTGCCCATGAGAACAGCCGGAAATACGATGTAACGGTGGCAACCTCTGACGGTCTGGAGCAGATCATCATAAGGGGTGAAGGCTGCAGACTGTTGTCAGCACGGGATCTGGAGGAAGAAGTAAAGCTGGCGCAGCAAAGGCTCCGGGAAGAGTTTTTGGAGGGAACGGAAAAGCGGGGTGCAGGTTTGCTGGACGGAGTGGAAGAAGAGGTGCTGGCACAGATCTACCAGCGCCCCCAGAAAACATAAATTACCTGAAGAAGTACTAAAACAGCCACGATCCCGCAATTGACCATGTGCATGAATGCAGGGGCTATCCTGGTTGAAACAGGGTTACTGGAATTGGGGGGAAGCTGCAGCAGGTAGCGGTTTCCCAGACCCAGAGCGATGGAAACATAGACCAGACAGATGGCTACATAACGAAAATCGCTGCTGCAGGTATAAGGATAAATGATCACGAAAGCAGCAAAGGAGATCAGCATGATAAAGTAGCCGGTAAGCAGGAAAATGCGGACCTCCAAATCAGTTCTCCGGTCCAAGAGGACACAGATAAGCAAAATAACGGTTGCTATTCCAAGAATCAGTGAAAGAATAAAAACAATTTGGCATAGTACCAGAAGCACATCCGGCAGGTCGGCGGGATATTCTTCCGTAAAAAGGGAAGTATGGAACATGATCGCCCAGGTGTTGGCACAGGCCTTTGCGCTGATAGGATGAAACGGAAAATCAAAATGCAGGTCTGAAAGGGAAGGGATTCCCAGCCGCTGCCACAGGGTAAAACTGGCGGTGTACATAGGAGAAGTTTCACCCGGAACAGGGACACCGGGTTTTTCGCCGAAACGGATCAGGTTCCGAATGATCCATGATAAACCAATGGGAATGACAATAAGGGCAAAAATGCAGTAATTTTTTATCCAGTTAAGGATCGCGCTTTTTTTCCTTGAACGGATCACAGAAAGGAAATGCATCAAAAAGATGATCCCCAGCGGAATGGCAAGGACCGCAGAATTCAACTTGGTGATCATGCCAAATCCTATATAAAGGGCAAGAAAAACCAGATGCTTTAGATCCTTGTGCTGGATCCACTTTAAGGAGCCGAAAATCGTCAGGCACATAAACAGGATGGTAAGCATATCGTTGTTCACGCTTCCAGCCATAACGATGGTGGCAGGATGGAAGACCATAAAGGCAAGTCCGACCAAAAGCCCGGATTTTCTGATTTCCAGAAGTTTTAAGATCTGCCAGGTCACAACCATGCACATGCAGGAATAAAGAAGCGGCAAAATCTGCAGATTTTCAAACGCAAGTTCCTCGCTGACACCGAGGATGATGTTGAGCTGCAGCCAGAGATAAGAAAGGATATGGTGCAGCGGCGGATGGTAATAGGCAAACAACTCATAAGGGTTAATATCCGGAAGCTTGTGGAACTTATAAATATACTCGATATAGCCAATGTGCCCCGGATTGACAAAGGAAGTTCCCATGCCGGTGTAGGCGCCTGCGTCATGCTGCCGTTCATAAAGACCGGACAAAAGTACGTAGCCGCAGCGAAGCAAAACGCCTAAAAGGATCATCATGTAAACACAGGTGTTTTCCGTAAGCCGTTTGGAAATTTTTAAGTAAGCCAGAAGCCCGGCATAAAAAAGGAAAAGACATGCCAGGACCAGAACTTTTGTATAGTGGGTGCTGTAAAAGAATTGGCTTCCCTGTAAAACGGCTGTGACCAGACAGGATATTAAGATAGTCAGCAGGGTGCCAATTTCACATTTACGGTCTGAAGACAGGGCGGAAATTCCGTTGTTTTTCATGGACAGAGTTTTCATTTGTATATTCCTTTCACTTGAAATATTAAATTACGATTATATAATAGCACATATTATTCCGCGCAATTTGCCGACTTGATTGGTCAATAAATGGATGTGACATTTACTATTTCATTATCCTGTACTTGAAACCGCCAAATGGAATGTCCGGGAAGACGGTGCTCTGTCAAATACCAGTCATCATCAATTTGGGTTATATAGTAAGGCGTACCGCCGCCTACAAAGTAATGGTAAACATCCTCGTACTTTCCTGAGGAAAGATCTGAAAGATTTTTGGTGCGTATCATAGTTGCATAATCCTGGTTTCCCGTATTGTCGGTGGAAACCGTGATATAATATTCATCGCCGATAGGGGTAAGCTGGACCATGCCCGCAAGGGCATCGGGAACCGGATATTCCTTTAAAACCTTGAAGGAATACAGATCGGCTTCGATAATGCTTGCATTGCCGGAAACGAAATAGATCCGGTCTTCCACGATGGTAAAGGAACGCACATAGACACCGTCTAGGGAAGGGATGGAACGCACTTCCGTCAGATACATGCGGCTGTCGTCCGGGGCATGGCGGAACAAAAACATTTCCCCGCTTAAAGAACTCCATACATAAAAGGTGTCCGTATACTCATCATAGATAATATAGTGAGGACGGTCGCCGATATCAGTGAATTCCTGCGTGGGGACAAAAACAGAACGACCGTTATTGTTTTCTTTTTCTTCCATGACGAGAATGCGGTTGTTCTCCGTATCATCGATCAGATAGACAGTACCGTCGCTGGCTAATGTATGTCCCATGGCAATATCATTTGTCATGATCTGCCATTCATAAAGCGGGTCTTCTAAGTTTTCGTGATAGATCACCTGATTGTGGTAGCAGTCCACAATAAAGTAGTTTTCCTTTACCTTAGTGATGTAGGTCGGCACGCTTAACGTAGGAAAAGGATTGTTGGGTATGGTGTCAAACTGTGCCGGGTCATAGCCGATCTGCTCCGAGATGGCAATATAATCCTCAGGAACATAGGGATCAGCAGGCTTTGGTCTGGCATGTCCACAGGCAGAGAAAAAAACTGCGAAGGCGCCAAGGAAAATCAGTGTCGATATTTTTCTGAAAAAAGCAGTTGGATTTTTTATTTTCAGTCTCATATTGTTATTATAAATTTTTTGCTTTTATTGTACAATGTTTTTTTGTATACTACAAATTAAGTTAAACAGATCAGCAAGGTTGCATATTCTGGTGACTTATGAATGGGCATGGCTGAATTGTTGCATCAACAAATAAGGGGGTAGGATTATGGCTGAATACAAAGAAAACAAGGAATTCAGGATTTTATCCGCGATCGGCATTATTCTGGTGGTGGCAGGACACTTGGGATACGATCTTTTTGACATCGGGGGATTGTTTCCTTATTATTCTTTTCATGTTTTTATTTTCTTATTTGTTTCGGGATACTTTTACAAGGAAGAATCAGAGGACCGGATATTAGGTTACATATGGGGGAAATTTGTATCTTTAATGGTTCCGTATTTTTTGTGGAATCTGTGCTATGGAGTTGCGGCAACGCTGCTTCACCAGGCAGGATTTTCCATAGGGGAATCCATTTCCTTAAAAACCCTGTTCCTTTCTCCTTTTCTGGATGGGCATCAGTTTATGTATAATTTCCCGGCATGGTTCGTTCCGGTATTGTTTTTGTTAGAAGTGATCAATGTGCTGATGCGTAAGGTACTATCTTTGCTTCGGCTGAATTATGAATGGATGATCTTTGGGCTGTGTCTTGTGGCAGGAATTTTAACCGTCTGGCTGGCGATAGGCGGTCATGTGTGGGGCTGGTATAAGATTCCGGGGCGGTTATTGTTCATGTTCCCGGGTTTTCAGATGGGAAGGATTTATAAGGAAAAGCTGGAATGGCATGATACTATGGAAGACGGTCCATGGTTATTGCTTGTGATGGGGGTACAGGTGCTAATCACCATATTCTGCGGCGGGCTGGCTTTCAGTGCCGTGTGGGTGACAAGCTTTGCCAACGGACCATTTATTCCTTATCTGACGGTCATGACCGGGATTGCCTTTTGGCTGCGGATTGCCAAAATTATCAGTATGATCCCTTACCTTTCCAGAAAGTTTGCCTATATCGGGCGGCATACTTATGCGATCATGATGCACCACATTGCCTGCTTTATGCTGGTAAAGGGATTCTTTTATCTGGTCAGTCTTTGGACGCCTTTTTGTGAAGGCTATGATGCGGAAATGTTTTTCAGCGAGGTGAATTTCGTGTATCTGGTTGGAGGCGCGGAGGCGAGCAAGTGGATCTATCTGCTGGCAGGGATCGGGATTCCGCTGGGAGTGATCTGGGTGCAGCAAAAGGTTGCGCGGCAGAAAATTTCAAGAAAAAGAAGTATTTGACAAGCAACGCCGGGTGTGCTATGCTTAATCCACTTACCGCTTAGAAATCCAAATTGAATGAAAATGATGGTGAACAATTAATTTGTCCGTGGAATTTCCATGGGCATTTTTTTATGCGCAGGGGCGCGTAAGGAAATTTGCTGCCAGAGCAGCACGCGCCCCGCGCGGCGAAACTCGATTGCACATGGGGGCAGAAAGGTACATGCTGCTTTCGCAGCCTGCCCCCGGCGCGCGAGTAGGGAAGAAACTTCCCTACTCGATTGCACAGGTCCGCATAGGGAAACCAAAGCGCTTTATAAAAAAGGAGAAAAAATGAAAAGAAGGATTTTTAAGCAACAGCCGATCAGGAAAAAGTATAATACGGATTATAGAAAGATCATTTACAGGAACACAAGGCACCGGGCGGGAAAAGCTGCAATGATGCTGACATTATGCCTGCTTATGGGAAATATTTTGCCAGTCCGTGGGCAGGAAGTTAAGGTGCCGGAAGCAAAAGCAGCAGAAAAAGAAGCGTCAGTGTCGGAAACGCCCAGAGTGGTAGTGACGGAAATCTATCACCGGCATATAGGGAATGCTACTGAAAAAGGCGGATGCTATCAGACGGAAATCCCCCATATTCACGAAGGGGACGAGATAAATGGGGGAGCATGCTTTGGACAAGAAGTAAAGCATATGCATCAGGGGGATGCTGACTTGGGAATCGGTTGCTATACAAAACCAATCCTGCACACCCATCAGGGGAATGAAGGGCAGGAAGGAGCGTGTTATAAGGCAGTTTATCATACCCATGAGAATAGCTGTTATAAAAATGAAATATGTACGATCAACTATAACATAGGCGATTTTGTGGAAAGCTTTACAGGAGAATGTCTTACCCATGGAGAAGTCACTTTTGACAGGCACTCCGGAACAGGTTCCCATCAGGACTGTCCGGTAGGAGAAGAAGCTTTGCTCTTTGACCTTTGTCCATATTGTGAAGAAATGCTGTACAGCTATCACACTTATCCGGTAGTAATTTGCGGTATCGATACGGACTTGCCTACCGGATATGAAAAGGTCTGCGGCATGGAAGAAGGCGATATAGAGGGCTACGATACCGGATGTGGTCTGGCGGAAGGACAGACAGAAGCTTACAAACGGACCTGCGAAAAGCTGGTAGACGGTTATGAGCGGAATTGCGGTCTGGATGAGGAAAATCCTTGTGGAAGGCTGACCATGACCAATGAGACTGACGGAGAACAGGAAAAGGTTACCGTCAGCGTGAAATTTGAGGATTTATCGGGCGGAAAGCTGGTTCCAGATAAAAATCCCTTTGCCTGGTATGATGAAAATGGGAATCACATTGGGAACGGAAATCAGATCGAAGTAGAGAAAAACGGCAATTACTCGGTGGAATTGAAGCTGCTGAACCGTGATGTGGATGAAGGCGGACTTAAAAGCGAGATACTTGTGGATAATGTGCTGGAGAAAATTCCCGACGGAGGGCAGGAAACACCTTTGCCGTCTGCAACTCCTTCCTCGGAAAAAGGAGGAGAAACTTCCCCGACACCGGAACAGACACCGTCGGGCGGAGGATCAGGAGAAGATGATCAGGATGGCGGGGAGGAAACCCCGGCATCAATACCTTCGGCAGCCCCCAGCCCTGCGCATGTTTTGGATGGGGAAAATTCCGAAGGGAACGGAACGGGCGGAGATTCCTTGGACCATGGCAAGGCAATGAAAGCTTTCGGAGATGAAGATGGGGCAGGACTTGAAAAGAGTGAAAGCCCGTCTCCAAAGATCATGTTAAAAAAGGAAACAATGGAGAAAAAGATAGAAGAAAAAATGGAATCGGCGCCTGCCATGCCGGAAGCAAAAAAAGTAAGCAAAATAAAGGGATTCTTTTCGCACCCGGCAGTGCGGATTGTCACAGTTGCAGCAGGAAGCCTGCTTCTTTTGGCGGGATTGGTTCTTTTGCTTTTATACCTTAGAAAAAGTGTGCGCCTTTATAATGACGATGGCGAAGGAAGGTGGGTTTGCTTAGGGCGTTTGGTGGTCAGGCTGGAGGAAGAAGGCTATGCAGTGACCATATCGGAAAAGGAAGAGGAAAAGGCATATACAAACCGCTATTGTATCAAGCCCGGTCTGTTTCGTCTGGGCAAGGGCGAGCAGGAGATTTTCGTGTACAAAGATACGCAGCGAATCTCCGTATCCCTTGCAAAAGAGATGGTTGTTGTCCTGTAACTGGCTCTTTACAGGAACTGCATAAATATGAAAATAGTTCTTGATTTTAAGAAGGGAACGTGATAGACTCGTAGTGTTTCAAGTAATGCATATTTATGCATAAGGAGGAGAATATTATGAAAAAATTTTTATCAGTATTGCTGGCATCAGCAATGGTCATGAGTCTGCTTACTGCCTGCGGCGGTAATGATGCAGCACAGACCGATGCAGCAGGCAATGAAACAGAGGACGCAGCAACAACCGATGCAGAGGATGTGGCAGCACCGGAAGCGGAAGACGAAGCAGCGCCGGAGACGGAGGATGCAGCAGAAGGTGAAGACGCAGCAGCTGCGGCAGATGGGGAAGTTTCCGAAGTGCTTGCAGACGGTGTCCTTACCGTTGGAACCAATGCAGAGTTCCCGCCTTTTGAGTATGTGGATGATAATGGCGAAGCGGACGGATTTGATATCGCGCTGATCAAGGCAATCGGCGAGAAACTGGGTGTTACAGTGGAAGTTGAAAATATGGAATTTGATTCTCTCGTTGCTTCTATCGGAAGTAAGATTGATGTGGCGATTGCCGGAATGACGGTAACAGATGAGAGAAAAGAATCTGTGGATTTTTCGGATGCTTATTATGATGCATTGCAGTATGTGATCGTTCCGGAAGGCTCTGAGATTGCATCTTTTGATGATCTTGCAGGAAAGACCATTGGTGTTCAGCTTGGTACCACCGGTGATATTATTGCCAGCGATGATGTGGAGGGCGCTAACGTTTCCCAGTATAATAAGGCGGTTGACGCAGTAAACGATCTGCTTAACGGAAGAGTGGACTGCGTGATCATTGACAAGAATCCTGCACAGGTATTTGAAGCACAGTTTGCCGGTCAGGTAAAGGCTTTAGATGGTGCGATGTTTAACTTCGAAGTGGAAAATTATGCAATTGCACTGCCGAAGGATGATGCCGTACTTGCTGGTCAGGTGAATGCAGCGCTGGAAGAGATCAAGGCAGACGGTACCTTTGATAAGCTCGTTGCAGATTATATTGAGCAATAAGGAACTGCCATAAGAGCGCAGGACAGACAGCAGAAGAACAGAAGTGAACGAGGGCAGCATCAGGAAATGCTGCCCTTTTGATGCACGGGGCGCACAGAGGAATTTGTTGCATGCGCAACGTGCGCCCCGCGCGACGAGTAGGGGAAAAATCTCTCCTACTCGATTGCACAGGGGGCGTGTAAGGAAGTTCACACAGGCTCATATAGGGAAGGAAAGGAACAGGTGATATGCAAGCGTGGTTTGAATCGGTAGGAAAAAAGTTTACTATGGCATTCATCACTGGGGACCGGTGGAAGCTTTACATAAGCGGTCTTGGGATGACATTGGAAATTGCATTTTTTGCAGCTGTTTTAGGTCTGATCATCGGTACGATCGTAGCGTTGATGAAGCTTTCTACAAATAAGAAAGGAAAAAGGACCCTATGGTCGAGGATTGCCACAGCCTATATAGATGTGATCCGGGGAACTCCCTCCGTGCTGCAGCTTCTGATCATGTGGTTTATCATCATGAAAAGCTGTAAAAACGGTGTGCTGGTCGCTGTTTTGTCATTTGGTATTAACAGCGGCGCTTATGTGGCTGAAATCGTGCGTGCGGGTATTTTAGCCGTGGATAAGGGGCAGACGGAAGCCGGAAGATCGCTGGGGCTTTCGAAAACGCAAACAATGATCTATATTATCCTGCCCCAGGCAATTAAAAACGTGCTGCCGCCCATCGGGAATGAGTTTATCGTACTTTTAAAGGAAACTGCTATTGTGGGGTATGTGAGCCTTACTGACCTGACCAGGACGGCAAGCCAGATTTCTTCCCGGACCTATGAAGCGTTTATGCCGCTGATCGGCGCGGCGGTGATTTACTTTGTGATAATCAAGATACTTACTATACTGCTGGACAAATTGGAGAGGAGGCTGCGTAAGAGTGATAATCGTTAAGGACTTGAATAAAAAATTTGAGGATAACCATGTCCTGCGTGGTGTGAATTATCATGTGCACCAGGGGGAAAAAATCGTCGTGATCGGTCCTTCCGGATCCGGCAAGAGCACATTCCTGCGCTGCCTGAACCTTCTTGAGACGCCAAGCAGCGGGGAAATCTGGTTTGATGGTCAGCTGATCACTGACCCGAAAGTAAATATTGACAAGATCAGGGAACATATGGGCATGGTGTTCCAGAATTTTAATCTGTTTAATAACTTGTCCATTATGGACAATATTACCCTTGCCCCGGTGAAATTAAAGCTTATGGGAAAGGAAGAGGCCAAAGAAAAAGCCCTCTCCCTTTTGGAAAGAGTAGGGCTTAAGGAAAAGGCAGATGCCTATCCGAGCCAGCTTTCCGGCGGGCAAAAACAAAGGATTGCAATCGTCAGATCGCTTGCCATGAATCCGAGAGTGATGCTCTTTGATGAACCTACCTCGGCTCTTGACCCGGAGATGGTGGGGGAGGTATTAGATGTTATGAGAGAACTTGCCGAGACCGGCATGACCATGGTGGTGGTCACCCATGAGATGGGATTTGCAAGGGAAGTGGGAACGAAAGTACTGTTTATGGACGAAGGGATTATTATGGAAGAAAATACTCCGGCGGAATTCTTCAATAATCCCCAGTGCCAGAGATTGCAGGAATTTCTGTCTAAAGTATTATAAATTCTTGATTAGCTTGTTTAGTCAGCCTGGCAAAAGGGAACTAAACAAGCTAATTAAGAATTTTACCCTACTTCCGTTTTCCGGTATACCTGATAGATCACCGGGCACAAGCCCACGGTCAGAATCAGGTAAAGGATAATCAAAATAGGAATCGCCCCTGTCACTTTCCCGCCAATCTGGTAGAAGTTATAAAGACCCACCACCATATTCATCTGTAAAAGCTGGTCTGGCAGCAGTCCTAAAATTTCACTGACGAGCTGTCCGGGAATATTCATCAGGAAATTAGGCAAAAAGAGCAGCAGGAAGGGAACTACGACCGCCAAAACAGCTGACCGGGTCTTTGCCGACACCAGCATCACCAAAAGCAGCATGAAAAGGGCCCCGAGGTATCCGCTCAGTATCGTCAAAAGATATACCTGCAGGTTGGTAATGTTATAAAAGCATTTCCATCCCCGCCCAGTAATCTGAATGGGGCAGTTGGCGCCGTCAGCGCCCAGATATCCCAAAACAAACAGGGTATAAAGAAGGATCATCACCCAGTAGATTACCGTGACCATCACCAGTCCTGCGCCCAGCTTTGCTGCGCTTGCTTTATCTCTTCCATGGCGGGAAGAAAAAAAGACTGCATCGGCTTTAAGCTGGAATTCCCCTGAAAAGATTCCTGCCGTCAGAAATCCTAAAATAAGCACAGTGATCATAATGACAGTGGGGGAGTACTCTAAAATCTGATCCCAGCCAGTCATGTAATCGTAGTAAAGAGGTGTTTCCAGCGCTTCAAAACGCCGGATTACGAACTCTTTTTCCCAATCAGAAAGCCGCTGCCCGTCAGCGCCTTCCAGCCATTCTTTTAACTGCAGGATACGTCTTTCATAAAATTGTTCCGCATCTTCCGGTGTCAGGGAATTTATGATGCGGTAATCGTATTCCCGGAATTTTCCAAAAGCACGGTTTAGCATGTTGGAAATATCACTAATGCCCTGTTCCCATCCATACCCTGTATCCGTTGCCCAGCCGTCATCCCCCAGTATCCCGGTAAAGCGATGATCCGGGCATTTTCCACAATGACCTCTGCCAGCCTTTCCTCAGTCAGTTCTCCCTGCCATTCCTTCCTGGCTGCCCGGAGCTTCCTCACCGCTTCGATCCCTGTTTCCCGCTCCCCCTGGCTATTGATAAAACCTATATCTGTAGCGAACCAGCAGGTTACTCCCAGCAATACAGCCAGCAGCAGTAAGGCAATCTTGCCACCCGGTTTTACAAATACTTTTTTCAGTTCATACCTCAGCATCTTCCTCACCTGCCATTTCTCCAAAATAGTGTAAAAATACATCCTCCAGTGTTAACTCTTTCTGTTTCGAGCCGGGACAGGGCATTTCGGCGGACAAGACCCGCATATGTGCCATTCCTTCTCCGGTCCTCACATTGACAACTTTATATTTTTTCATATATTGCGATTCCTGTCCCAGCGGAACCTCCACGCTCCACACTTTTTCCTTCACTTTGCTGACGATTTCAAAAAGACTTCCGGAATGCAAAAGAGCCCCGTCCTTCATCAGCAAAATCTGATTGGCAATGTATTCAATATCCGACACGATATGAGTGGACAGGATCACCAGCCGCTCACTGGCAAGTTCGCTGATCAGATTTCGGAACCGGATTCGCTCGCTGGGATCCAGTCCTGCTGTTGGCTCATCCAGGATCAGTATTTCAGGATCATTCAGCATTGCCTGCGCTATCCCCGCTCTGCGCTTCATGCCCCCGGAAAGCTTTTTCATTTTCCGGTTCTGCACCTTGGAAAGACCTACCTTTGAAAGAAGCACGTCCGTTTTCTTCTTTGCCACCGCCCTGTTGATTCCTTTGATGGACGCAATGTAAAGCAGATAATCCTTCACGGAAAAGTCTGGATAATAGCCAAATTCCTGGGGCAGATATCCCAGCCGCCTGCGGTAATCCGCTCCCATTCCAAAGATATCCTGTCCATTATAATAGATTTTTCCATCCGTCGGGCGCAGCAGGGTGCAGAGCATCCTCATAAAAGTGGTCTTTCCTGCGCCGTTTACGCCAAGCAGCCCATACACGCCTTTTTCCATCTTGCAACTGATTCCGTCTACCGCCCGGATCTCCTTAAAATCTTTTGTCAAATTTTCAATCAGCAATTCCATTCCATGTCACCTCCCAAAAGCTTTCACACATCGTAAGCGCCTTTTTTACCGCATAGCACAGATATAAGGCTGCCGCCGCCAGCAAGCCTGCCCATATGGGGACCGAAATCCTCTGGTAAATAGATTCATTCATCACCACGAAGGTCCACATTGCGATCCAGAGTAAGGATAAAAAGACCGCCCCTATCTGCGACCCGATGTATCTGCTGCACAAAGTCCGAAACAGGATTCCGCATGCTACCGTAAAGGGCAGAAAAAAGTGGATGATGATCTCCTTTCCCTGCAGAGGCGTGGTAACAGAAGTGACCACGGTAAAGATACTCAAAAGCCCTACATCCACCAGACCGAATGCAAGCATCCGCACGGCATAGATTTGCCGTAGAGAATAATAGGTGCTACCCTCAACCTCCATTGCGCCGGCTGCCTTGCTTTTCCAAAGCTCGGGAATAAGTAAGATCACAAACACTGCCGCCATGATACCCATTATGCTTGGAAGCTCTTTTGTGCCAGACAGGCTGCGGATGCACCACCATAGTACTGTAAGCACCAAAAGCTGCAGCACCCACCATCTTTTTTGGATATATCCCGCCTGCCAGCAGAAAAATTCCGCGTAGGATACCGGCTGTTTTGCCGCTTCCTCCAAAAAAGTTTCCCGGCTTCTTAGCAGGGTGGTTTTTAACTTTGTCTCATTGGGAGTGACTGTAAATTGTTTTCCGTATTCCGTTAAACGTTCCTGCACTGTTTTCATCCCTTTTTCTCCTTTCCCAAAGATTTTTCCATAAGTGCCAGAGCCTTTTTTAACCGGTATTTTACGGAAGGAACGCCAATGCCCAGGATTTTTGCAATCTCTTTTTGCCCCAACTCCTGAAAAAAACGCAGGATAACTACTTCCCTCAGATCATCGGGCAGCCCGGCTAGTGCCATTTCCACTGCCAGCCTGTCATCAATCTTTGAAATCTTCTCTTCACCCTGGTCTGGAAGCTGGTCTGCTGAGATCTCCAGCCTTTTGCCAGAAACGTCAATGCACAGGTTTCTGGCAATCGTATAGAGATAATTCAGTGTTTTGCCCTGATAAGAATAGCCTGCAAGAGCCTTAAAAAACTTAAGAAATGTTTCCTGCGTCAGATCCTCTGCCAGCTGTCCGTCACTGCAATGGAAATTACAGTATTTCAGGATCGGCGGATAATATTTCCGCACAAAAAGCTCCATGGCTTCCTCGTCTCCATGCCGCATTTTCCGTATAAGGAAAAAATCCTGGTCCATCGGAACCTCCTTTCCGCTTTTTTAAAGCGCTTTCTATATGGTATAACTCCCATTTGCATAAAAAAGGATAAAAAAATTAAAAAAGGATTTTCCGCATAAACGAAAAACCCTTTTCCAGAATGATACACATTGCAAATTGATTTTAACATCTTGCCAATCCATCCACGCTGAGTACCACGCCAGTGATATAGGATGCCTTATCGGAGGCCAAAAATACAAATGCATTGGCAATGTCTTCCGGCTGTCCGATTCTCCGAAGAGGAATCTGCGCGATCAGGGGATCAATGACCTCTTTGGGAACGGCTTTCATCATATCCGTGTAGGTGATCCCCGGTGCAACGGCATTTACGCGGATCCCGAAAGGACCAAGCTCCCTTGCAAGGGATAAGGTCATACCATTCACTGCGAACTTGGAGGCAGGATAAGCCACGCCTGAGGGCTGTCCATAAATGCTTACCATGGAAGAAGTATTTAAGATCACACCGCCGCCCTGCTCCTTCATTTGTTCACTGGCTGCCCTGGAGCAGTTATAAACACTTTTTACATTTAAATCCATTACCTTGTCAAAGGTTTCTTCGGTATATTTTGCGAATGGAGTGCTCTCTGACATTCCCGCATTGTTTACCAGAATGTCAATACGCCCATATTTTTCCACTATCTGGTCAAATGCGCTTTTTACATCCTCGAACTTTGACAGCTTAGGCCATATTCCCTCTGCCACTGCATTCGGATAATCTGCTTTAAGCTGCTCGATCGCCTTGTCCGCCGTCTCCTGCCTGCTGGCACACAAAACCACTTTTGCCCCTTCCTTAACAAAAGCTTCCACTGTAGCAAACCCAATACCCCTGCTTCCGCCTGTGACCACTGCAACCTTGTCTTTTAACAACATGCTAATACCTCCTTAAATTTTTTGGCAGCGCTGTTTTAGCCTGCACTGTTATATATTTTACCACTCTGCAATATTCTCGTAAACAAAAATCAAAGATTTTGCTGTAAGGCAAGAAGCAGTTCGGTCATGCTCTGTAAGAATAGTACTTGAAGGATTTTCCAGATAATGTTACCATAAGGGAGCGAGTGCTATGGGCGGTCTTCAGACCATGAATAGTAATGAAAAATGCTTTGCATGGAGGCTGAAATGAATACAGTGGCAGGCTGGGAGAAAAATATAAGAAAGGTTACTCCTTATGTGGCGGGCGAGCAGCCGAAGGGAGAAGGAGTCATCAAACTGAATACCAATGAATGTCCTTATCCGCCATCGCCGGGAGTGGAAGAGGTTTTAAGGAAATTTGATCATGAAAAGCTGCGCCTTTATCCAGATATGGATGCAGCGAAGCTGGTGGATGTGCTGGCGCAATATTATCATGTCGGACCGGAGCAGATTTTTGTGGGCGTGGGGTCAGACGATGTTCTGGCACTGGCTTTTATGACCTTTTTCAATGGGGAAAAGCCGATTTTATTTCCAGACATTACCTACTCTTTTTATGACGTTTGGGCGGAGGTTTTTCACATCCCATGGGAAAATTGTCCGTTGGATGAGTCATTTCGTATTAAAAAGGAAGATTATTTAAGGTCCAATGGGGGGATCGTTATTCCCAACCCAAATGCACCTACCGGCGTGCTGGAGAAAGTTTCCGTGCTGGAGGAGATTGTAGCAGCCAACCCGGAATCTGTTGTGATCATTGATGAGGCATATGTGGATTTTGGCGGGGAAAGCATGCTTCCCCTGATCTCACAATATGATAATCTGCTGGTGGTGCAGACATTTTCCAAATCCCGTGCAATGGCAGGGATGCGGATCGGTTTTGCCATTGGCAACGAGAAGCTGATCAGATTTTTAAAGGATGTTAAATTTTCTTTTAACTCCTATACTATGAATATGCTGTCTATTGAAGCAGGGGCAGCGGCGGTCAGGGATGATATTTACTTTAAAGAAACTGTGGGAAAGATCATCCGGACAAGGGAGCGGACCAAGCAGCGTCTTGCAGAGCTGGGATTTGTTTTTACCGATGCAAAGGGCAATTTTCTGTTTGTATCCCACCCGAATATTCCGGCAAAGGAAATATTCCAGGCATTAAAAGGCGCCAATATTTATGTAAGGTATTGGGATAAACCACGGATCGACAACCATTTGCGCATTACCATAGGCACGGACTGGCAGATGGAAAGACTGGTGGAATTTTTGGCAAATTATATAAAGGAGAGAGCAAATGATTAAGAATGTGTTAAAAGGTATATTGGTGGGGGTGGCAAATATCATTCCCGGTGTGAGCGGAGGAACCATGATGGTTTCCATGGGGATTTATGATAAGCTGATCCATAGTCTGACCCACCTGCTGAAAGAGTTTAAGGAGAGTATGAAGTTTTTGATTCCCCTTTTTGTGGGGGTGGGCATTGCGCTGGTGGGGCTTTCTTTTATTATCGAGCCTGCATTTGAGCATTTTCCGTTACAGACAAGCTGCCTGTTCATCGGTCTGATCGTAGGCGGGCTTCCTGCCATGTGGAATAAGGTAAAAGGAAAAGGGATGAAGGTCAGCTATATGATTCCGTTTCTGGTGTTTTTTGCAGTAGTGGTGGGAATGGCAGCTATGGGTGAAAGAGAAGGAAATGCGGCAGATGTGACATTCAGCCTCTGGTCCTGTATCAAGCTGTTTATAGTGGGGATCATTGCATCGGCAACCATGGTCATTCCCGGGGTCAGCGGATCTATGATGCTGCTTCTTTTGGGATATTATAATCCTATCGTATCGGCGATCAAGGATTTTGTGACGGCGCTTGTTTCTTTTGATATACAGGGGATTCTGCAGGGCTGCAGCGTGCTGGTTCCTGCGGGGATCGGAATCGTGGTTGGAATTTTTGCCATTGCCAAATTGATTGAGATCATTTTTGAAAAGTTCCCATTACAGGCTTACTGGGCGATCATCGGATTGATCGTGGCATCGCCGATTGCGGTTCTTCTGATGGCACAGCTTGGTACGATCACGGTTCTGGGTATGGCAGTCAGCGTGGTGACTTTTGCAATTGGTTTTGTGGTAGCAATGAAGCTGGGAGATCAGTAAAGTGGAAGCATATACGGACTTTGCCGGTGTTTATGATACATTTATGGATGAAGTGCCTTATCAGGAATGGGCGGATTTTCTGGCGGGATTGATCGAGCGGTATGGAGTTTCCAGACCCGGGGCAGGGAGCGTCGGGGAAACCGGTGATCTCGGAAAATTGGGAGAGCAAACGGCATCAGTTTCGGAAAAGGAATCTGGTGCAGAAACGGCACTGGCTTCGGAGCGGGATCTGGTACTGGATCTGGGGTGCGGAACGGGAACGCTGACAGAGCTTCTTGCCGGAAAAGGGTATGACATGATCGGTGTGGATCTGTCACAGGAAATGCTGAACATTGCTCTGGAAAAGAAAGAAAAGTCCGGCAGCAGTGTGCTTTACCTGTGTCAGGATATGAGGATGCTGGATCTGTACAGCACGGTGGGAACGGTGATCAGCGTTTGTGATTCGGTGAACTATCTTTTGGAGGATAAGGAGATCATCCGGACTTTTTCCCTGATCCATAATTATCTTTATCCCGGCGGGATTTTTATATTTGATTTTAATACGGTGTATAAGTATGAGCAGGTCATCGGGGATGCCACGATTGCGGAAAACCGGGATGACTGCAGCTTTATCTGGGAAAACTATTATCATTCTGAGGAACATGTGAATGAATATGACCTGACGATATTCGCAAGAGAAAAGGGAGAAGAAAAGTTCAGCCGTTTCTTTGAGACCCACCTGCAGCGCGGCTATACGGTGGAAGAGATGACAGCCTTCGTAAAGCAGGCAGGGATGAAGGTGGAGTTGGTTTTGGATGCGGATACCCACGAGGCGCCTTCCAAAGAGAGCGAGCGTGTTTATGTGGTTGCAAGAGAATGCGGAAAGAAAGGTATAGATTAAAATGTCAGATTATATTGTCAGAGCAATGGCGGCAAATGCTGGAATCAGGGCATTTGCCGCTAGTACAAAGCAGTTGGTGGAAAAAGTGCGGTGCGCCCATGATACCAGCCCGGTGGTGACAGCGGCTCTTGGGCGGCTTCTGACTGGCGGTGTGATGATGGGAGCCATGCTGAAAGGCGAGGATGATCTGTTGACCTTGCAGGTCAGCGGGGACGGTCCGTTAAAGGGGATGACGGTCACTGCCGATTCTAAGGGAAATGTAAAAGGATATGCGGTCAACCCTCAGGTGATGCTTCCGCCAAGTCCTGCAGGAAAACTGGATGTGGGCGGCGCCGTTGGGCGGGGAATGCTCCGGGTGATCAAGGATATGGGATTAAAAGAGCCTTATGTGGGGCAGACTACCTTACAGACCGGTGAGATTGCCGAGGACCTGACATATTATTTTGCCACTTCCGAGCAGGTGCCTTCCAGTGTGGGGCTTGGCGTGCTGATGGAAAAAAATAATACGGTGAAGCAGGCAGGCGGTTTTATCATACAGCTTATGCCCTTTACGGAAGAAGCGGTGATTGCCAGACTGGAGGAAAATCTGGCTAAGTTTTCTTCAGTCACTGCGGTGCTTGAGGAAGGAAAAACACCGGAAGAGATGCTTGGCCTTTTGCTGGAAGGGCTGGATCTGGAAATTGTGGATACCATGCCGGCGCAGTTTTTTTGCAATTGCAGCAAAAAGCGGGTGGAAAAGGCGGTGATCAGTATCGGACATAAGGAAATCAGTGAGATGATTGCAGATGATCAGGATATTGAGGTGAAATGCCATTTTTGCAACAGGGCTTACAACTTTACGGTGGAGGAATTAAAGGGGCTTTTGAAAAGGAGCAGATAACTATGGAACATGGATTTATCAAGGCAGCGGCAGTTACGCCGTCTGTCAGGGTGGCGGATACGATTTACAACAGAGAGCAGATCTGTAATGGAATTGACGAGGCTTTTTCAAAGGGAGCCAGGATCATTGTCCTGCCGGAGCTTTGTATCAGCGGATACACTTGTGAGGACCTTTTTTTTCAGGAACAGCTTTTGACATCCTGCAGGGAGCAGCTTGAGCTGATCGCAGACCATACGAAAGGGAAAGACGGACTTGTTTTTGTAGGGCTTCCTTTGGAGTGGAAAGGAAAGCTGTATAATGTGGCGGCGGCGATTTGCGATGGAAGGGTGCTGGCATTTATCCCGAAGACCAATATTCCTTCTTATGGGGAGTTTTATGAGACCAGACATTTTAACCCGGGGGAAAAATATATAACGGAGATACTTTTTGCAGGGGAAAAGGTGCCTTTTGGAACGGACATTCTCTTTCAGGCGGAAGGAATGGAAGGGCTTTTGGTAGGGTGCGAAGTCTGTGAGGATATCTGGGTGCCTGATTCCCCCGGCGTTTCCCTTGCTATGGCAGGGGCTACGGTGCTTGTTAATTTATCAGCGTCCAGTGAGACTGTGGGCAAGGATGCCTACCGGCGGATGCTGGTCGTATCTTCCAGCGCAAAGCTGATCTGCGGTTATGTATATTGCAGTGCAGGCGAAGGGGAATCCACCCAGGATCTGGTGTTTGGCGGACATAATATTATTGCAGAAAACGGCATCATCTTAAAAGAGGCTGAACGTTTTGAAAATCAGATCACTTATGGAGATATTGATATCCAAAGGATCAGGATGGAACGCAGGCGGATGAACACCTTTGAAGTGAAAGGAAAATGGGCTTATCTGACCATCCCCTTTTCCTTGAAAAAGCAGGAGACGGTATTGGAGAGAAGCTTTTCCTGCACGCCCTTTGTGCCTTCTGATAGCAGTGAAAGGGAAAGACGCTGTGAGGAAATTCTTGCCATACAGTCTATGGGTTTGAAAAAGCGATTGGAGCATACCAAGTGTAAAAGTGCAGTGGTTGGCGTATCGGGCGGTCTGGATTCTACGCTGGCGTTGCTTGTTACGGCAAGAAGCATGGATCTGCTTGGCTTAGAGCGGAAGAATATCAGGGCGGTGACTATGCCCTGCTTTGGAACCACGGACCGGACCTATGAGAATGCCTGCAAGCTGGCAACGATTCTTGGGGCAGCCTTGGAGGAGATTCCGATCAGGGAAGCAGTGACAGTCCACTTCCGGGATATCGGACAGGAGCTTTCGAAGCACGATGTGGTCTACGAAAATGGACAGGCAAGGGAGCGGACTCAGATTTTAATGGATGTTGCCAACCGGGAAAACGGTCTGGTCATAGGAACCGGGGATATGTCCGAACTGGCTCTTGGCTGGGCAACCTATAATGGGGACCATATGTCCATGTATGGGGTAAATGCGGGAGTCCCCAAAACTTTAGTGCGCCATCTGGTGCAATATTATGCGGATACCTGTGATGATGAAAGGCTGCGGGAAGTGCTTCTGGATGTGCTGGATACGCCGGTCAGCCCGGAATTATTGCCGCCTGTAGAAGGAACGATCGCGCAAAAAACGGAGGATCTGGTGGGACCTTACGAGCTGCATGATTTTTTCCTCTATTATATGTTAAGGTGCGGTTTTCCGCCTGCAAAGATTTACCGGATCGCCAAAAAGTCCTTTGCAGGACGGTATGAAGAGGCGGTGATCCTGAAATGGCTTAAAACCTTTTACCGCCGTTTCTTTTCCCAGCAGTTTAAACGCTCCTGCCTGCCGGACGGACCTAAAGTGGGGAGTGTGGCGCTTTCGCCGCGGGGAGACCTGCGAATGCCTTCAGATGCCTGCGTTAGGATCTGGATGGATGAAATTCCTAATTAGCTTGTTAATCAAAGTGGCTAACCGATAACTCGTATCAACAATAAATTCTACGTCGCCGCGCTCTCGCTCTCTAAAAAGCATAACAGTACTAAGCTCGTTAAGGACCTCGCTAAGTACTGATGCTTTTTAAAGGGCTCCTTTAGAATTTATTGTTGATACGAGTTTATTCTTGACAACCGGAAAACAAGCAAATAATTCAGCTAATGTCTAATGAGGTACTGTTTGGCAGTCTTTTTCATAATGTAAAGGTTAGAGAATAACTGGATTTTTAAAGGGATAAGGGCAATTGGCATAGCGTGGAAATGGAATATCCCGAATAAAAAGAATGGGAAGGCTTATAGGATTTTACACCCAAAATTCTATAGCCCTTCCCATTCTTTTTATTCGGGATATTCCACTCCACTACTCCAATTCCTTTCCCCCACTAATTAAGAATTTGTCATTTGAGAAAGAAAAATGTATATTTCAAAGAATTTCTATTTTCTCCAGCAGCATTTCCGATATAATAAAATCACAAAGAAAAACAAAACAAGAAGAAGGAAGGGATGCCGATGAATATCAGCCTGATTTTCTGTCTTTTGGTGGTAGTGGTGCTGATGTTATGCCTGATATGGATCCTGCTCATGTATGAAAAGCTGAAAAGGCAGTATGAGGCTTTGGTGGAAAGCTTTTACCGGGTACAGGAGATGAATGGGGAGCTTCGGGGGCAAAGGCACGATTATCTGAATCACCTTCAGGTCGTTTACGGTATGATGGAGCTGGAAGAGTACAAAGAGCTGCATGATTATCTGGAACCCATTTACAAGGATATGATGAAGGTGGGAAAGGCGATCAGGACTTCCGTACCTGCGGTAAATGCCCTGCTGATGGCGAAGATGGGTACGGCGGAAACAAATGGGATTGATTTTTATGTGGAAGTGAAATCTGACCTGAAAAATTTAAAGGTGGAGCCGTGGGAGCTGTGCAAGGTGCTCTCCAATCTTATCGACAATGCGATCACTGCATTGCAGGAAAAAGAGGGAGAGCGAAAAATGGCATTGGATATCAGCGAGGACAGAGATTGTTATCTGTTTGCCCTCTCGAATAACGGGCCTGCAATTCCCAAAGAACGGAAAGCCGTTATTTTTCGGCAGGGCTTTACCACGAAAAGAGAGGAAGGTCATGGAATGGGCCTGTATATCGTGTCTGGTATCCTGAAGATGAATGACGGTACAGTGCAGGTGGATTCCGATGAGAAAGAAACGGCATTTACCGTCAGGTTTGCAAAGGAGGTGAAAGGATAGTTGAATACAGTAATGATCATAGGTATCATACTTCTGATAGCCGGATTTGTGCTGGCTGGGATTGAAATGGTGGTTCCGGGCTTTGGGGCACCGGGAATAGCCGGCATTATCTGTCTGGTGGCAGGCGTTTTCCTGACGGCGGACAGTATAGAGAGCGGAATCTTTATCACAGTGGTGGTCATTGTCATATTAGGGATATTAATGACGATTATTATGGGATTTTTATCCCAGAAAAGATTTAAATCGCCCATCGTTCTGGATGAAGATCTAAAAGCAGGGGCACCGATCAGTTCCGCTGATCTTGCTTATCTGCTGAAAAAGGAAGGAACGGCGTCAACGGACTTAAAGCCGGCGGGAAAGGGAAATTTTGAAGGAATAGAACTGGATATTTTTTCGGAAGGACCATATATTAAAAAGGGAAGTTCCATTGTGATCAGCAAGATCAATGAGAGCAGGCTTATGGTCAAAGAAAAATAGAAAACAGAGATGAAAGAAGGAGGGAGCATATGGTAGGGAAAGTTGTTTTATTATGTATAGTGGGTCTTTTGGTGGTATTGTTTTTCGTTTTTGTGCCGGTGGGCTTATGGATTTCGGCGGTAGCGGCTAATGTAAAGGTAGGGATTTTTAATCTGGTGGGAATGCGGCTTCGGAGAGTCGCGCCGGCTAAGATCGTTTTTCCCCTGATCAAAGCAACCAAAGCCGGTCTGGATGTAAAGGTAAATCAGTTGGAAGCCCATTATCTGGCAGGCGGCGACGTGGACAGTGTCGTAAATGCGCTGATTGCAGCCCAGAGGGCAGGCATGGATCTGTCCTTTGAAAAGGCGTCAGCCATTGACCTTGCCGGGCGTGATGTATTTGAAGCAGTGAAAATGAGCGTAACGCCTAAGGTGGTTGAGACGCCGCTGATTGCGGCGGTAGCAAAGGATGGTATTGAGCTTTTGGTAAAAGCAAGGGTTACGGTAAGGACCAATATCGAAAGGCTGATCGGTGGCGCCGGCGAGGCGACGGTGTTAGCCAGAATCGGGGAAGGAATCGTGACCACGGTGGGGTCCTCCCAAAACCATGACGCGGTTTTGGAAAATCCTGATGAGATCTCCAAAGTGATTTTGGAAAAAGGGCTTGATTCCGGAACGGCTTATGAGATCATTTCCATTGATATTGCAGATATTGACATCGGAAGGAATGTGGGTGCCAATTTGCAGAGCCTGCAGGCAGAGGCAGATAATAAGATTGCCCAGGCAAGGGCGGAGGAACGCCGTGCAATGGCAGTAGCCCTGGAACAGGAAATGCGTGCGGCAGTGGTACAGGCGGAAGCAGAGATCCCCAAAGCCATGGCACAGGCACTCAGAGAAGGGCATATCGGGGTGGTTGATTATTATAAGCTCCAGAATGTGCTGGCAGATACGGATATGAAAAAGAGTATCGGTACAGGCGCCGACGCTTACGCGGAGAGTAAAAAACTATGATAAAAGTAATGCTGATTGACGATGAACCGGAGATCAGGAAGCTGCTCCACAAAATGGTGGAGAAACAGGCGGATTATCAGGTAGTGGCAGAGAGCGGGGATTTTGCCGGGGCGATGGCGGATTTTGCCAGATATAAGCCGGACGTGGTATTCATGGATATCGACTTAAAGGGAGAAAGCGGTTTAGAATGTGCCAGAGTATTTACGGAGCTTAATCCGAAGCTGAAGGTGATTTTTGCCACGGCACACAGCGAGTACATGGCAAATGCCTTTGAGATTTATGCCTTTGATTATCTGGTGAAGCCGTTCAATATGGCGAGGGTAGTGAAAACACTGGACCGGATCAGAAGCAGCATGGCAGAAAATGCTCCGGCAAAGGAAACGCTGCCTGACAAGCTGGTGAAACCGGAACACTATAAAAACAAGCTTTTTATCAAAGGGAAGGAGCAGGTATGCCTGCTGGATATGGAGGAGATCATTCTGGTGGAAAGGCTGGATGGCTACACCAGCATCGTTACCGCCGGAGAGCGGTACCGGACCTCCATTTCCCTTTCCGATATTGAGGAGAAACTGAATACCGGGGAGTTCATGCGCTGCCATAAATCTTACATTATCAATATTTCGAAAATTGTACGTATCGAGCCTTACGGCAGATGGACTTATGTGGTGAAGTTTAAAGAGACCAACGAAACCGCATTGATGACCGCCCAGAATTATGAAGAAATCAAAAAGATGTTTGCATGAGTTCCCTTTTTGGCGCTTTTTTGGCGCTGGGGACAGGTTTGCTTGAAACGTGGAGAATTTTATGGTATCGTAAACCCAATGGAGTTATTATACATTCTCAGGAAGTGCATAGCTTTTTCGGAAAGCGAAAGCCTGTCGGAAGGAAGAGAAGCCTTCGGGAGAAGGGAGAGGGAATGGCGAAAGTGAATCTGCCGTATGGTATTGATAATTTTGCAAAGGTGCGGGACAGCAATTGCTACTATATTGATAAAACCCGCTTTATCAAGGAACTGGTGGATCGGACATTTGATGTGAACCTGATCGTTTAAAGCATGGTGGGAGGGCAGTGCCGACAGACTGACGCAGGAGGTTACGGACATTCTTTTTGGAACCATTAGCTATTTTGATTACAAGGAAGATTTTTACCATGCATTTGTCGCAGGTCTGTTTTCTGGTGCCGGTTATGATATCAGAACAAATTCCGAGCAGGGAACCGGACGAGCGGATATTGTTATAAAAGAGCAAAGCCGCAGGCGGGCGATTGTGATTGAGACAAAATGGACTGGAAAGAGAAGAGACAGTCTTGAAAGGGAATGTGCGGATGCGCTGGAGCAGATTAAGGAAAAACAGTATATGAAAAAACTTCAGACAGAAGGATATACGACCGTTCTTTGCTATGGAGCAGCGTTCTGTGGGAAGACGTGCCTGATAAAACTGGCAGATGAAAAAGTGTGAAGGTATTGGTCTTATTTGAGAAAAGCACCATAGTTTTGCCTGTCGTCAATTATGTATTCGATTTTTACACAGTTTTCTTCTTCTTTTACTTGAAAAACAAACCATAAGTGTGGCCAGAAGTTTAAAACACGATATTTGGAAGGAACATATCTTAATCTGGCGCATCCGATAAATGGTGTGGTTCCCAGAAAAGAGATTTTATCATCATAAGCATCTAATAGCCGGAATGCACATTCCTCTCCGTTGTCTCTGGCACAACGGAAAGTGTATTCTTCTAAAACAGCGTTTGCTGCTGGAGAGATATCTACTTTATACATAGGATTTCTCCTTTAATGCAGCACGGAGATTAGCAGAAGCACTGTGCGCAGAAATGTCTGGCACACCAGCACGTCTTAATTCTTCGATTTCAATTAATTTTTCTCTAAGTTCTAATTGTTTTTCACGTTGATCATAAGCGGCTATATCCATAACAACCAAATCACCTTCGCCATTTTTTGTTAAAAAAACAGGTTCGCCGGTTTCTTTGCATAAGGCAGCAATTTCTGTATAATTTTGACGAATGGCAGCGGATGGTTTGATTAGTGTCTGCATAGTAAAACTCCTTTCGTGACAATATTTTGCATCAATTCTAATATTATTATACTATTTAAGAACGAAAAAGACAAATAAATTAAAAAATTTCTCTTGTTCGGTTGCGGATTCATGGTAGCCCACATGTTTAGAAGGTTGATAGATTTTGTTTTCTGGTTATGGTATACTGAATGTGCCGCAAAATAGATTTTTCATAATCGGGAGTTTATATACTGCCAAGTGATTTGGATGAAGCGAGGTATGGATCAGAGTGGAGAAGAGTATTTATCAGCTATTTGAGAATTATATGTCGGAATGTATGAGAGACAGTGCCCATGATAAGCAGCACATTTACCGAGTTCTATATTATGCGTTGGACATTGCACAGACGGAGAAAGGAGTGGATTATGATGTGCTGATTTGTTCCTGCCTGTTGCATGATATTGGAAGAAAGGAGCAGTTTGAAAATCCAGAGCTTTGCCATGCAAAAGTGGGAGCGGAAAAGGCATATATTTTTTTAATAGAAAATCATTTTGAGGAGAATTTTGCGCAGAGAGTGGCGGATTGTATACGCGCACACCGGTATCGTTCGGATAATCCGCCGCAAAGCTTGGAAGCAAAGATTTTATTCGATGCAGATAAAATCGATGCTACCGGAGTGACTGGTATTGCAAGGACGCTGATCTATAAAGGAAGAGTTTCGGAGCCTTTATATTCAGTTCATTCGGATGGAACGGTATCAGATGGTCAAAATGATATTTCTCCTTCTTTTTTTCAGGAGTACCAGTGCAAATTAAAAGATATCTATTCTCGCTTTTATACACAGAGAGGCGCAATGATTGCAAAAGAAAGACAGCGGGCGGCGGTGGAGTTTTTTGATCAGCTTTTTGGTGAGGTTAATTCATCATATGAAAAGGGAATTAAGCTGTTGGGAGAATATATTAGATAATGGATTCGACAATAATTAAATTCTTAATTAGCGAGGGAAGGGAGTTGGTATAGTGGATGAAATATCCAGGATTAAAACAATGCCTAGGCTATAGAATTTTTGGGCACAATCTAAAAATCCGCTTTCAGTAATCCTGTTAACGCCC
>ERZ808054.535-NODE-535-length-33683-cov-4.815003_pt1 | contig 33683 bp, 27 predicted proteins | sample MGYA00380201_ERZ808054 | MGnify/ENA primary metagenome ERZ808054 (study PRJEB31490, sample SAMN06133419) | mouse gut metagenome | isolation source: Z5_2 | host: mice | place: China: Chengdu | collected 2015-05 ...
CCAAGAGCTGCCTGCTTTTATTTTTGTATGGGAGTGTATACGAGGGAATACTGAATTCTGGTATTGAAGTTAAGGCAGTGAGCGATGAATGTCTGGCAAAAAGTGTAGCAGTTACATTGGGCAATGAGGCATATCTTTGATAATGATACTTCCGGGTGCAGAGTGGTCTGTGATCTGGTCAATTTGGAATGACGGTGCGATACCGATGTGGACAGTGTAATGAGCTGTCACTTGTATGTGTTTTTTGGAAGAAAAGATATTGTCTGTAAATAAAAGGATAGGAGTTTTTACAGTCTGTTTTTTTATTGACAGACAATACAGTGAAAGGAGGAGCATGAAAAACGTAGGTAATTTGAAAAAGGTTGAAGTAATAAATGTAGTAAAAGAAAAATATGGAAGAAAGCGCTTTGTAAGATACAAAACAGGAGCAGAGCTTTACGATATGAGTCAGAGTAGCTTTGAGGAGTTGTCTGAAGAAGCAGGTGCAAAATATAAAATCGGTAAAATGGTGTTAGTAAGTTGCGATATATTCGAGGAATATTTGGAAACATTCCATGTGAGCAATAGAGAGTAAATATTGGAAGCGAGTTTGCATAAGGAATAAAATTACTAATTGCAGAACAAAAATATTGAATTTTTGTTCTGCAATTAGTATAATAGGGAAAAATAGAAAGGAGGTAAAAATTCAATGGCAAAAATGGGGAGACCAAAAGTTGCATCCCCAAGAAAAGTTTCGGCAGGCTTCAGAATGAAAGAGGAAGATTATGAGAAACTGAAACGATTTGCCTCTGAACATAATTTGACCCAAACAGAAGCTATTGAGAAAGGCTTAGATTTGTTATACCAACAACATCAAAAAGCCGAACTCTGACTTGCAAACTCTCTTTCTTGAAGATTAGGAAGGAGAAACATGGCAAAAGCAAGAAAAGACCTTAAAGGGAGAGCGCTTTGGAAAGGGGAATGTCAACGTGCATCTGATAAAAGATATGTCTATACATATACGGATGCGTATGGGAAACGCAGAAGTGTTTACGCAAATGATTTAGCTGAACTCCGAAAGAAAGAACAGGAGTTAATGAAAGATCAGTTTGATGGAATTGATTCGGCAAAAGCTCGTAATGTTACACTGAATAAGATGTTTGAGCGCTACATTGCCACGAAATACGATTTGCGTCCTAATACATTTCATACATACAAATATCTTTATTGGCACTATGTGGGAGATGTGCTGGGGAAGAAAAGGCTGGCAGATCTCAGATATACGGATATGGTTCATTTTTATTTTTATCTGGTTGAGGAAAAACAGCTTAAAGTCCGGACTATTGAGTATATTCATATTGTTCTTCATTCTGTATTTGAAATGGCGATTAAAGATGAAATTATCCGACAGAACCCGACGCGTGGAATCATGGCACAAGTAAAGAAAAAAATGGGGTACTCACGAGAAACAAGAGCCCCTTTAACAGTGGCACAGCAGCAAAGATTCATGAATTTTACTGCCAATGATCCTATTCATGTAAAGTACGTACCACTGTTTACTTTTTATCTTGGTACAGGTTGTCGTTTGGGGGAAGCATTAGGACTGCGGTGGAATGATATTGATTTTGATAATCGTATTATTCATATTACTCATTCTGCTAAGTATCGTCCGGGAACAGACGATAAAGCCCGATGGATGATTACAGAACCCAAAACAAAAGCTGGTATTAGGGATATTCCCATGATTGATCAGGTATATGATGCTTTAAAAGCGGAATATGAGGTACAGAAGGGAAGAGGTTTCCCTAGTCCTACAATAAGCGGCATGACTGGATTCATATTTGTGAATGAAGAAGGAAGGCTGCGTTCTCCGGAGGCAATTAACAGAGCAATCGATATAATAACAAGATGGAGCAACAAAGAGGAAGAGCAAAAAGCTCAGGAAGAAAATAGAGAACCCATTATCATCCCTCATTTCAGTTGTCACGTTTTTCGCCATACGTTTTGCACACGGTTTTGCGAAAATGAAACGAACATCAAGGTAATTCAGGAGATAATGGGTCATGCAAACATCTCCATAACGATGGATATATATGCCAAAGCTACGGAGGAAAAGAAGAAACAAGCATTGGATGAACTGTCCAAGAACCTAAAAATTTTTTAACATTGCAATTTAATATCTTTAAGGGAGTGTCTTACGCTGTTCTTCAAGATAAAAATTGACAACAATTTTGACAACAAATTTTATAAAAACCTTACTGAACAGTACCGAATAATACTTTTTTGGAAAATTGTCAAAGTTTTTCCGGTTCCGGATAATCTACCCCGAAAGTATCAACGGTAACAGTCTTCATCACCTGGTTTTCATAGGGCCTGTCATTGTAGGTGGGGGTTTCGGCGATGCGGTTTACCACGTCCATGCCTTCAATCACCTTCCCAAATGCCGCATAAGCGCCGTCCAAGTGGGGGCTTGTCTTGTGCATGATGAAGAATTGTGAACCTGCGGAATCAGGCATCATGCTTCTTGCCATGGAAAGAACGCCCTCCGTGTGCTTTAAATTATTTTCCACGCCGTTTTGGGAAAATTCTCCTTTGATGCTATAGCCCGGACCGCCCATTCCGGTCCCTTCGGGATCTCCGCCCTGGATCATAAAGCCTTTAATAACACGGTGGAAGATAAGACCGTCATAAAAGTTTTTCTTGATCAGGCTGATGAAATTGTTTACGGAGATGGGAGCGATTTCAGGATAAAGCTCAGCCTTTATAATGTCTCCGTTCTCCATGGTAAAAGTAACAACAGGATTTTGTGCCATAATTTTATTTCCTTTCTTCTCATCCGGCAAATACCGTACTATAATATTCATCAGGGATTTGCAGGTATCATTTTGTTTATTCCCATTTTAAAGGAAGCCGGTGAAATTGACAATGTTAAAATATATTTTATTTCTGTTGTCGGAAGCTGCCATGAATCTGGTGGCTGGGGAAAAAGAACATATTTCCCTGGAAATGCAGGATAATGGAGTGGAAGTGTTTTTCGGACGAACAGGACTGTCTGCTGATGAAAATCTGGAGGAAACAGATCGTGACAGTACATTGGTAGTGACGGATGACCCGCCGACGTTTGACAGGCTTTATGGGGAAGGATTTTACATGGTGATATATTACCATGAGGGAAACAGGGACCAAAACTTTCCCGGTGCCGCCTATGGGGTGGAAGATCTTCCGGCGGTAGCATATGAATCTTATGAGAAAGCTTTCCGAAGGCTTGCGGGGATTCCGTGGGATATTTTGGAGACAGAGCGTATGAAGGTCAGGGAAACCATCCCTGAGGATGTGGATGAGTTTTACAGGATATACAGTGATCCGTCGATCACTTATTTCATGGAAAATCTGTACGCTGACAGGGAAATGGAAATCGAATATGTGAAAGCATATGCAAAGCAGGTATATGCTTTTTATGGATTCGGGCTCTGGACGGTGCTTGATAAGGAGAGCGGGTGGGTGATTGGACGTGCCGGTCTGAATGTGCGGGAAGGGTACGATCTGCCTGAACTGGGATTTGTCATTGATGTGGATCATCAGGGGCGGGGATATGCTTTTGAGGTCTGCACCGCAGTTTTGGATTATGCCGAAAATGTGCTGGAATTCGATGCGGTGCAGGCTTTTGTGGATAAAAATAATCTGGTATCTATCCGTTTGCTGGAAAAGCTGGGATTTGCTTTTGCAGGAGAGGCGATGGCAAAGCGGCGTTATCAGCTTTATATAAAGAGGTTTATGAATTCTGGTCAGAGTGGAGAAAGCGGTTAGCGTGCCGATGTAGTATTTATTTTTAATATAAGCATATTATTTGTTCTCATGTGCCTCAAGCTGAAATTTATTATATTCAAAAGGAAGAAAATAGTGTAGAATAATGAACGTAGAAGATACAGTTGGATAAAGGATATCCGGAGGGATAGAAAATGGACATATTTAGCATACTGACTATGGTAGGCGGGCTGGCATTGTTCCTGTATGGTATGCAGGTAATGGGAGATGGGTTAAAAAAAGCTTCAGGCGGTAAGCTTGAGATGATCTTGGAGAAGCTTACTTCCAACAAGGTGATGGCAGTTCTTTTGGGAGCAGGTGTTACGGCAGTCATTCAGTCTTCATCAGCAACTACGGTTATGGTGGTCGGATTTGTAAATTCCGGTATTATGAAGCTGTCTCAGGCAGTGGGGGTCATTCTGGGGGCCAATGTGGGTGCGACTCTTACGGCGTGGCTTCTCAGTCTTACCGGAGTGGAAGGGTCTAATTTCTGGCTTCAGCTTTTAAAGCCTTCCTCATTTTCTCCGATATTGGCTATTGTAGGCGTGGTTCTTCTGTCAATGAGCAAGAAGGAGCGGCAAAAGAATATCGCTTCGATCATGATCGGATTTGCGGTGCTGATGTTTGGTATGGATGCTATGTCAGGAGCGGTAAAGCCATTGGCCGAGATGCCGGAGTTTACCCATATTCTTTTAGTATTTTCTAATCCTGTCCTGGGTATGCTGGTGGGGCTTGTGATCACAGCAATCATCCAGTCATCCGGCGCATCTATCGGTATTTTGCAGGCTCTATGCGGTTCGGGCATTGTAAGTTATTCTACAGCGATTCCGATCATTATGGGGCAAAATGTAGGCACTTGTGTGACAGCCCTTTTGTCCAGTGTGGGTGCGAGCAAAAATGCAAGGCGGGCGGCGTTGATCCACCTTTATTACAATATCATTAAGACAGTGGCATTCATGATCGTTTTTTATGCGCTGCATGCTGTTTTCCATTTTTCATTTATGGATAAGCCCATCCATGCACTGGGAGTTGCATTTATCCACACGGCATTTAACATTGCGGCGGTGATCATTATGTTTCCGGTCAGTTCGATGCTGGAGAAGCTTGCATATCTGACGATCCCTGCAGATGAAGAAGAGCTGGAAGAAAAAGAACCCGCAAAGAGCGAGATCCAGCTTTTGGATGCCAGATTTTTAAATACACCGGGGCTGGCTTTGGAGCATTGCAAAAATGCAGCAGTGGATATGGCAAACCATGCCAGGGAAGCTTTGTTTATGGCAATCGAGCTTTTAGATCATTACAATGAAAAGAAGGCTGCCCAAATTGTCGAATTGGAAGAATTGGTGGATCATTATGAAGATGGTCTGGGGGCTTACCTTGTCAAGCTGAGCAGCAAGCATCTTACGGAGAAGGACAGTCGGGAACTGACCGTATTGTTACATTGTATTGGCGATTTTGAGAGGATTTCCGACCATGCCATCAATGTGATGGAATCTGCAAAGGAGATGTATGTTAAAAAGCTTTCTTTTTCCAAGAAAGCGCAGGAAGAGCTGTTAATCTTTACGGAAGCGGTAAAAGATATTGTGGATACTTCTGTTTTGGTGTTTAAGCAGGAAAATCTGCAGCTGGCAGGTATGGTGGAGCCTTTGGAGGAAGTGATAGATTATTTGAATGTTGAAGTAAAGAGGCGCCATATCAAAAGGTTGCGGAAAGGGAAATGTACTATTGAAATGGGCTTTGTGCTTTCTGATCTCAGCACAAATTACGAGAGAGTGGCGGACCATTGTTCCAATATTGCTATCTGTCTGTTACAGCTTAATGAAGAAACCTTTGGAACTCACGAATATCAGGACAGCCTGACGAACAAGGATAATGCAGAATTTGCACAGGAAGTAAAGCGTCTGCGTGAACAATATAAATTGCCGTAAAAATGACAAAGTCCGTTTTATAGGACTGCTGAAATGTTATTCTGAATATAGGAAGTAAATTCAGAAAACAGGAGGCAGAAAAATGAAAGGATATTTTGTAGGAAGCGGTTACATGGGAATGGTAGAGGGAAGATATATCCTTTTTGCAAGCGAGGAGGATTACTTGGACTACTTGGAGGATTAAGATTGGCAAAACGATTGGGAAGAAGTTATTATAGCCAGCCGGCAACATTTCTTGCACAGGATCTGGTGGGAAAGCTGCTTTGCCGAAAGACAGAAAAAGGTATTCTGAAATACCGGATCATGGAAACGGAATGCTATTTTGGCGAGGAAGATACGGCTTGTCATGCCAGCAAGGGGAAAACGGAACGAACGAAAGTCCTATACGAAAAGGGAGGAACTGCATATGTATACCTTTGCTATGGGATGCATGCCCTTTTCAATGTGGTCACAGGAAAGGAAGGACATCCGGAAGCTGTGCTGGTTCGCGGGGTTGTGGGGTATAATGGTCCGGGGAAGCTGACCAGAGGGATGGAAATTGACAGGAGTCTGAACGGTGAGGATATGGTGCACTCTAAGCGCTTATGGCTGGAAGATGACGGATATATGCTGCCGGTAAGGGCTGATAAGCGTGTGGGAATTGATTATGCATCGCCGCAGTACAGAGATATTCTGTGGAGATATATTGCGGATGACGGTAAGTACAAACCTGCCAAATGATTTCTGGTATTTTATTGAATCAAATGTTATTTGAATCAGGGTGAAAATAGTCGTTTTGCGCGATGCCTTACGCTGTTCACATAAATTTTCATCTTCTATACTTGAAGGAGACTATAGTTTTTCAGATAGGAGACTTCGGGTATGCAAGATGAGATGAACAAAAGGGCAGAATGGCTGACTACGCAAATGCTGTTAGATATGGGTGTTCCGGCACATTTGAAGGGATATCGTTATGTGCGGACGGCTGTGATCATGGTGGAGGAAGATATGAGGGTGGTAGGAAGTGTGACGAAACTTCTTTATCCGGAATTAGCCAAACGCTATAATACCACCAATGGGAAAGTAGAAAGGGCAATCCGCAATGCCATTGAAGTATCATGGGAAAGGGGAAATAAGGATACCTTTGAAGAGCTTTTCGGGTATTGTGCGGAAAGCGGACAAGGAAGACCGACCAACAGCGAATACATAGCAGTGGTGGCGGATGCTGTCAGGATACAATTGCGAAATTGAAAAGGTACTGTGAAAACGGATTCTTCACAGTGCAGAGAAAGAATGGGGGATTTATATGGAAAAGCCTGCAATATGTGGAGGAACTCCGGTACGCGGCACGAAGATTTTTTATGGGCATCAGTACATTGATGATGCCGACATTCAGGCGGTGGTTGATGTGATGCATGATGACCTGACCTGTGGACCGAAGATTGCGGAGCTTGAAAAGAAGCTTTGCAGGATAACGGGGGCAAAATATGCGGTGGCCTGCAGTAATGGAACGGCGGCGCTGCATATTGCCTGTCTGGCGGCTGGCGTGAAGGAAGGGGACGAGGTGATCACCACGCCGATCACCTTTGCAGCTTCCGCCAACTGTGCACTATACTGTGGGGCGAGACCGGTATTTGCCGATATTAATGAGGAGACCTACAATATCGACCCGGCGTGCGTGAAAGAGCTTACCACAAATAAAACAAAGGCGGTGGTGGCAGTTGATTATACCGGACAGTCAGCGGAGCTGGATGAGCTTCTTGACCATTGCCATCAGCATGGCATGGTTTTGATCGAAGACGGGGCTCATGTGATTGGAACCCGCTATAAGGGAAAATATAACGGTTCTGTTGCAGATATGACCACCTTCAGTTTCCACCCTGTCAAGACAGTGACCTGCGGGGAAGGCGGCGCGGTACTTACAAACAATGAAGAATATTATAGGAAATTGCTCTTATACCGTGCCCATGGGATTACCAGAGACCCCTCGTTGATGGAGCATGAACCAGACGGACCATGGTATTATGAACAGATTGAGCTTGGGCTGAATTACCGGCTGACAGACATTCAGGCGGCATTGTTGATCAGTCAGCTGGACAAGCTGCCTATGTTTTCTGCAAGACGCAAGGAGATCGTAAAGGCGTATAACGAGGCTTTTTCGAAGCTGCCGCAGATTACCGTTCAAAAGGAAATCCCGGAATCGGATACCACAAGGCATCTTTATATCCTCCGACTGAATCTGGACAGGCTGAGCATTGGCAGAAAGGAATTTTTTGATGCTTTGGCGGCAGAAAATGTCTGCTGCAATGTACATTATATTCCCACATACTATTTCCCATATTATGAGAAGCTGGGATATAAGAGGGGAATCTGCCCTAAGGCGGAAAAACTCTATGAGGAGATCATCAGCCTGCCTCTTTATTATGCAATGTCGGATCAGGATGTGCAGGATGTGATCTGTGCAGTGACGAAGATTGCGGAATATTATAAGGTATAGGAAACGACGAGGAATAAGGTATGGAATTAAGTATCATTGTACCGGTTTATAATATGGCGGCAGACGACAAACTTGTCTGGTGCCTTAATTCGCTTGTAGGACAGACAATTTCCGATTATGAGATCATTGCAGTGGATGACTGCTCCACTGATCATTCTCTGCAGATTCTCAGGGAATATGAAAACCAGTATCCGGACCGATTCCGTGTGATAGCTTCTCCTGAAAATAAAAAACAGGGCGGAGCGAAAAACCTTGGGCTTAAGGAGGCAAAGGGGGATTGGATCGGGTTCATTGACAGTGATGACTGGGTAACGCCTGATTTTTATGAAAGGCTTCTTGATAAGGCACAGGAAACCGGTGCAGACATGGTGGGCTGCGATTACCACCTTACCAGTGAACACAGCATGAAGATTGGTCAGGTGGTGCATAACAATAAAAAAGAGCAGACAGGGGTTTTGACTAAGGAAAAATACCGCTCCCTGATCTTGGACGGTGGCAGCCTGGTGGTGAAAATTTATAAGCGGCATATCATCATGGATTACCCCAACCGTTTCCCGGAACACATTTTTTATGAGGATAATGCCATCAGCAATTCATGGATGCTCCGGGCAAAGCATTTTGAATATTTGGAGGAGCCGCTTTACTACTATTACCAGCATGATACCTCTACAGTCCACACGATCACAAAGAAACGCTGTGAGGACCGTATGGAGGCTGCCAGGGTGATGGTCCGGGAAGCGAAAGAATTTGGCTTTCTGGAGGAATATTACCCGGAAATAGAAAGCAGCTTCACCACTTTGTTCTATGTGAATACACTGTTTTCCTATATGGCAGGAGTGGAGAAAAAGGAATATGGATTTATAAAAGCGCTGGGAAAAGAAATGAAAGAGACTTTCCCGGGGTTTATGGAGAATCCGTATTATCAGGAACGGGTTCATGCTGAGGAGCGGAAGCTGATCGGCATGCATATGAAATCAACGTTGTATTTTATGTTGTATTATCAGATGCTGTGGTGCTACCGGAAGCTGCGAAAAAGGATGGAAAATAAGCATTGAAAAAAAGAATTTATGTTTGTCATACGTTTTATCATGTATATGTATCCTGCCTGAAGGAGTGTTATCTGCCGGAGACAGAGCGTGGAAATGCAGATCTGGTATTAAGCACTATGTCCAATAATTTTGGGAATCTGAAGGAGAGGGCGGAGGCATCTGCTCTTTTTGACAAGGTGTTTTGGTTTGATGAGAAGGAGGATACGGCTTTCCCGGAGCTTGCCAAATATCATGTGGACAGAGGAAATTTGTTGATCAATATGCTGGCGCGCATCCGCTATACCAAATTATTGGGAAAGCTGCAGGAACCTTGTGTTCCGGTGGATTTTAGGAAATATCAGGATATATATGTATTTTGTGATTCTGATCCTGTTGGATATTATCTGAATTACAAAAGAATTCCCTACCATGCGTTGGAGGATGGGCTGGACTGCATCCGTTATTATGATACGGCAAGATATGACAACAAAGGACATTTTAAGCTGAAAGCATTTTTGTCTTCTTTAAATCTGATTTTTATCCAAAACGGTTATGGAAAATACTGTATTGACATGGAAGTGAATGATATTTCCGTTTGCCCATATCCTTGCAAAAAGTATACAGAGTTAAGGCGCGAAAAGCTGGTGGACCATTTAAGCAATCAGGATAAAGATGAGATTCTGGCAATTTTCCTTGAAAATATAGAGGAATTGAAGGAAAAGTTTTCCAGTGGCAAAAATCATGAGCATAAGGTTTTGATTCTTACAGAGCCGTTGTGTTCTCTGGAGGTCCGGGAACAGATTTTCCGGGATGTGATCAAAGAACAGGGGCAGGACGCGCAGGTGATCTTAAAGCCCCATCCACGGGATCTGCTGGATTATGAGAAGCTATTTTCGGAATACATTGTTTTGCCGGGGAAATTTCCTATGGAGGTCATGAATTTCATCCCCAATCTGTCTGTAGATAAAGTGGTGTCCATTATGACGGTGCCGGATGGGATTCACTTTGCAAAAGAGATTGTCTTTTTGGGAGAAGATTACATGGACCGTTACGAGGCAAGGGAATTACATTGCCAGAATGAACATCTTAAGTAGCAAGCATACCATAAAAAGGGAGAGGTCAGTATGGGATCATCAATTGCGATTATCACGGCAAGAGGGGGGAGTAAGCGGATCCCCCATAAAAATATCAGAGAATTTTGCGGGAAGCCGATCATAGTATATTCAATCGAGGCAGCGCTGCGGTCAGGATTATTTGACGAGGTTATGGTATCCACAGATGATCCGGAGATTGCAGAGATTGCGCGGAGGGCAGGTGCACAGGTACCGTTTATGCGTAGCAGCGAAAGCGCGGGAGATTATGCCTCTACGGATGATGTGCTAATGGAAGTGCTGCTGGCCTACCGGGCACAGGGCAGAGAGTTTGACACATTTTGCTGCCTGTATCCCACAGCGCCTTTTATAACGGAAGGAAAGCTTCAGAAAGCAAGCAGGCTTTTGGAAAAAGCGGATTCGGTAATGCCTGTAGTGAGGTTTTCATTTCCGCCCCAGAGATGCATGGTGATGGACGAGGCAGGGGAGCTTTGCATGAAATGGCCGGAATATGCAAAGACACGGTCCCAGGATCTGGAGCCTTATTATCATGACTGCGGGCAGTTTTATTTTTGCAGGACGGCTCCTTTTATGGAATATCAGACAACGGATTTGCCGCATATGGCGGCAATAGTCATGAGTGAACTTGAAGTGCAGGATATTGATAACTTTGACGACTGGGAAATTGCAGAATTAAAATATCAAAAGATGATAAGTAAAGGAGTCTGACATGAAAAAGGAATTTCGGATTGGAAATAAAATGGTAGGTGAAAATCATCCCTGCTTTTGTGTGGCGGAAATGTCTGGAAATCATCTGAAGGATTACGGAAGGGCAGTAGAAATTATCCATGCGGCAAAAGAGGCAGGGGCGGATGCAATCAAATTGCAGACCTATACTGCGGATAGTTTATCTTTGAATTGCAATAATGAATATTTTCAAATCCATGGCGGGCTTTGGGATGGGATGACAGAATATAAGCTGTACGAGGAAGCGTCAACTCCCTGGGACTGGCAGCCTAAATTGCAGGAGGTGGCAGAAAAATTGGGTTTAGAATGTTTTTCTTCCCCATTTGACATTTCCTCTGTTGATTTTATGGAAAGCTGTAATATGCCTGCATATAAGATAGCGTCCTATGAGATCAATGACATTCCGCTGATACGCAGGGCGGCAAGGGTGCACAGACCAATGATTCTGGCTACCGGAGTGGCCCATGCGGTGGATATCGAACGTGCCCTCCGGGCATGCAGGGAAGAGGGAAACGACGAGATAATGCTTTTAAAATGCGTTTCTGCATATCCCGCTCCTTATGAGGAAATCAATCTGAAAATGATTCCCACATTGGCAAGGACCTATGACTGTTTAGTCGGGCTGTCCGATCATTCAATGGGAAGCGTGGTGCCTGTAGGGGCGGCAGCTTTGGGGATCAGGATGGTAGAAAAGCATCTGACTCTGAGAAGAGCAGATGGCGGTCCGGATGGGGCATTTTCTATGGAACCGGCGGAATTTAAGGAGATGGTGGATCATATCCGTATTATTGAGAAGGCGCTGGGTGAATCGGAATACAGGCTGACCAGTACACAGGAAAAAGAACACAATGGTTCCCGTTCTCTGTTTGTGGTAAAAGATATAAAGACCGGGGAGAAGCTGACTCCTGACAATGTACGTTCGATCCGTCCGCACAACGGTCTCCATACCATGTATTATGAAGAAATCATGGGGAAAACAGCAGTTTGCGATATCCCGGCAGGCACGCCGCTTGCCTGGAATTTTATAAGATAATTACCGTATCATCATTAAGTCTGTAAATTTTAGCATGCAAAGCCCTTCCTCATAATTCCCGATTTCCGGCTTGTTTTCTTTGCCGGAAAGGTTCTGGGCAATCAGATGCGGGAAATCAATACCACAATTGTAGGCATGGGGATAACCGCCGCCGAAGCGGGGATTGACCTCGGAAATATAGTATTTTCCGTCGATTTTGAAAATGTCCATATCGACAGGACCGACAAGATGTAATGCGGCTACGGTTTTTTCTATCAGGGAAAAAAGCTTTTCATCTTTGTAAGAGACAGATTTTTCTGTTTCACCGGCACGCATACGCAGCTTTTTCTTTACGAATATGGTGATGATTTCCTTCGTCAGCAGGTCTACGTAAATATCTGCGCCCAGTTCTTCGCCATCTGCATAATTCTGGATGATATAGGGTTCTTTCTGGCTGTGGCATAGGGCTTCCAGCAGAGCAATCTGTTCGATTTTTTGAATGCCGATGCTGCCGCAGCCGCGTGAGGGCTTAAAAAATACCGGAAATTTCATATCCCCTGACAAGAGAAGCTGCATAAAAGAATCCGGACTGTCACAGCTTGTAATGACAGGAAAATCATTTTCTTTCAGATAATTGTAAAAGGCAAATTTGTCGCGGCATAATTCAATAACCTCAGGGTCTGACACGACAGGAGTAATCCCCTTATCGGTAAATAGTTTCCGGTGGGAAGCGATCAGATATAGCTCATCTTCCTGCAAAGGGAGAACTGCGTTGATGGATTCCCGGCGGCAGATGTCAAGAATGGTATCCAGATAACCTGCATCTGTCATGGGGGGAACAATATAGTGTGCATCTGTTTCGTATAAAGCCGGTGCGTAGGCGCTGCAATCGGTTCCAAACACTTTGCCGATGCCGTTTCCCTCAGCTTTGAAATAGCGTACCAGCAGATTTCGGGTTCCACAGCTTAAAATCAAGAGGTTTATGGGAGAGTTCATAAAAATACACAGCCTTTCTTTTTTATGCGCAGGGGCGCACAGAAGAATTTGTTGCTTGCGCAGCGTGCGCCCCGCGCGGTTTTTTCAGTCCCACTGGCTTTTTTGCACGTATTCGGCAGGAGACCATTTTTGGCGGACGATTTTCATTCCGTTTTCATTTTGCACATAGACGGCCGGAAAATATTGGATGAAAAGCGGGTTTAGGCTCATGGTGTAGCCGCCTACATTTTCATAGATAATACGGTCGCCGGGAAACAGTTCAGGCTGCTGTCCATAGGTAAAGAGCCTGTCAACTTCCATGCATGTAAATCCGCTTATCACCTGCTTTTTTAAAACAGGGCGCGGTACAGAATGATCTTCTGCAGGTTCTATGTGGAACAAATGGGAAGCTTTGATCATGGTAGGGTCGATATTGAAACGGCTTCCGTCTGTCATCACATAGCGGGTGCCTTTAATGTCGCGGGTATCGAAAACGCTTGTCACAAAGGTCGTGCATTTGGAAATAAGGGAGATTCCGGGCTCCACGATCAATTTTGTCTGTTCGGGTGTAAAATGCCTGTGCAGTTCTTCGGCTATTGCCGGAAAATAATCAGGGTATTCCGGTCTTCCTTCCATGCCGCCGCAGTAACCGCCGCCTAAGTCGATGTATTCCAGAGAAAGGTCGAATTCGGAAGCCAGCCTGCAAGCCATTTGGGCAATGGAGCGGAAAATGTTTACACTGCGTGACTTGCTGCTGGAATGCAGATGGAGACCGGCAATGGTTACCTGCGGAAGGTCTTGCAGGATATGCAAAGCCTGGGCAAATTTTCCGGTTTCATAACAGAACCCGAAACGCCCGCTAACTTCTCCCATGGTGGTTTCACCGGGGCACATTTTTTCCAGATCAAAATTGGCACGGATACCGACTTTGAAGGTATGGGCGCTGTCTTTTTGAACCAGATCAGCCAACCATTGGATTTCCTGCATGGAATCAAGATTTACAATACCGCCTGCCAGCAATACTTTGCAGAAAGATTCTTTTCCTTTATAAGGACCGTTGTAAATAATCTCTTTATCCGTATAGCCAAGATATTTTGCAAGCTCATATTCATCCTGTGACACAACCTCGGCATAAGCGCCATTTTTCTTTACAAAAGAGACAAGCCAGGGCAGGGAGTTTGTCTTGAAGGAATAACCCACCAGAAAGTTTCCCCAGCTTTGTGCCAGGGAATCGGTCAGTATGTCGTAATAATGCTGTAAAACAGGTTCATCTATAACAAAATAAGGGGTTTGTATCTGCTCCATTTTTTTCCTCATTTCTGCGCTGCTTTTTGCGCATAAGACGGAGTTTGTGGATGCAGCGCAGACACAAACTCCTTAGAGTGAAAGATTTTTCTTTCACTCTTACCTCCGTATTGAAAGTGGTTTACGCATGATATTATATTATCCCATTTTTAAATGAGAAACAATGCTAATTCTGCAATTGCCCTGGCAATTTTAAGGCTGCCTTCCCCATCTATGAAGCTGCGCATGGTTTTGTGGGCAATTTCACGTTTTTTGTAAGAAGCTGTAATATTTGATGTGGAACCGGAAGGGGCGGGCTGCCACATCTGTGAGAGAAACTCCATGATATTGTAAAGTACACGGTCCATGGAGCCGCGGATATCGCCGCTATAGGGGATGATTTCTGATTCTGCAAAGGCAGTGGCGGATGGAAGCTGGTTGTCTGCCATGGTATAACTGATGGCAGGAATCCCTAAGGCGCATAATTCATATAAAGTGGTACCGGCAGCAGATACAGCCAGATCACAGCTTTCCATCAGTGAAGCCATATCGGTAACATTCTCGTAAACTTCGATAAAAGGAGAAGTCTGTGCGATGGAAAAAAGCCGGTCTCTGTCCGTATTTAAACTGCCCACAAGAATATGAAAGACTATGCCACCAGGCATGCCATCGGGAATGAGGACATGCTCCCCATTTTGCAGGGAAAAGGTTTCTTTCAGAAAATCAATAAAGCGAAGACAAAAATGAAAGGGATCACTTCCTCCTGTGGCGATAAGAATATTTTTCACCTGACTTCTTATTGGCATTTCCCTGTTTTGGAACTGGTCACGCAAAGGGGCATAGGCAGCGCCTAAAAGCGTTTTTCCGGCGTTTTGATAAGCCGCCTGATAAGAAGGCATTTTATGCGAAGGGATCACATCATAATTGACCAGAAGGTCTACCGGATAATCAAAGAGCATCAAATCATCTATGTAGACTGTTTTTGCAAACTTTTTTATAGATATCAGGTACTTTTTTGTGACATAATAAGAGTCTAAGAGGAAAGTTATCTTTTGCTTCCCTGTGCCTGCAAGTAAAGGCAGCAGTTCTGGCAATTCCTGCTCTAAATGGTCATAAACAGCACTTTTCAGACAGGTGACAGGAAAAGAAAAGGGCATGTTCCTTTGCAAAAGAGAAACACTTTCCTGGTCAGATACCAGAAAATGCACCTGGAAACCCAGTTTTTTGCAGGCATTCCCGATGGAAAGGCAGCGCATCAGATGACCGGATGCTATTTGGGAATTTCCGTCTGTTCGGATGTAGATTAAGTGGTCAGGTTCCATTTTAAAGGGGTTCCTTTCTTTTGGGCGTTTGGTCTGTGCTAATTTCGGTCTGGCTGTCGTATTATAGCGAACGACAAAAATATTTTTTTTTGGCGTTCGCTGCGCAGATTTTTGCTGCGTGCAAACGCAGATATTTCCTTGCAAAAATCGTGCGCATCCCCCGGAGGGGCTATAGGAAACGGCAAATTTATTTGTCGTTTCCTATAGATTATACACCATTAAATAGTTCAATCAAACTAAATTCTTTCTTAAGCTTTTGGTGAGATGATTGACAGATATATTTTCAGGGTAGAAAATAAAGTGTAAAAATGAATGATGTATTTGGGGCAGTGGTTTAATGGAAGAAAGCAGAAGAAAATTGATATTGACAGCATTGGCAGGAATAATGGTCTTGGGCGTAATGACAGGGTATCCCCTTGTCAAGGATAAGATAAGAGAATCCAGGCAAAGAGAAATTTCTCTATCGCAGGAACAAACCTATGGGATAGTGGAAGAGATTCAGGAGAATGGATCTCGTGAGGGAAAAGACGCCTTATTTGATGAGGCGAGACATTCTGTGGCGGAAGATCAGATAAGAGAGCAACAGGAAATTTATTTGACTTTCTTAAATGGAAACATGGAAGTGAAGGTTTCGCTTTGGTTAAGTGAAGATGGTATCGGTTATTTCTTTTTTCCGGGATTTGCGAAAGGGAAGGAACTGACTTTGGAAAGAATGACAGGGGAAGCACTTTGGATTGGAGATCAGGAAATCCATGAGGGGGATCTGTTGTATGGTGTGCGGGAAGAGGAAGCATATGGGATGAGGATGTTGTCAGAAGATGGGAAAGTTCTACTACAAACTTCTGTATTTTTTATGTATTCTTCGAATTTGCCGACTGCGTTTCTTTTCACTGCTTCCGGCAACATGGATGAAATTGATGGAAATAAGGACTATTGCGAAAATGGAAGGATAACGCTTTGCAGTGAAGCCGGAGAGCCTCTTTATTACGGAGAGATTGAACGGATTAGCGGCAGAGGGAATTCTACATGGGGGATTGCTAAAAAACCTTATCAGTTTAAGTTGGTGGATAAGACAGATTTCTTCGGGTTTGGTGCTTCCAGATCATGGAATCTTCTTGCTAATGGTTATGATGAAACCAGGCTACGTAATCAGATAACACTGGACATGGCGAGGGCGCTTGGGATGAGCTGTGTTCCGGATGGGAAGATGATAGACCTATATATCAATGACATTTATTATGGCAATTATTTTCTTACAGAGAAAATTGGGATTGGAGAGGAAAGTGTTGCCATACGAAGCATGGAAGAGACATTAAATGTCATTTATGATGTGAAGGAGCTTGAAAAGCTTCAGACTGTTGAAAATAAGGAGCAGAATCGGAAATGGGTCTCTGTTGATTATGAGGAAAGGGATATTTCCGGGGGATATTTGTTTGAGAGAGAGCTTCCAAGCCGGTATCAGCAGGAAGTCAGCGGTTTTGTTACGGATCAGGGAGACTATTATGCATTGAAGAATCCTTCTTATGCTTCACAGAATCAGGTAGAATATATCGGAGAGCTGATGCAGCAGTTTCAGGATGCCGTGGAAGAACCAGACGGTATTCATCCGGAGACAGGAAAGGCATATTCAGAATATATTGATGTGGATTCTTTCGTCCAAAAGTATCTGGTAGAGGAAATATCTAAGAATTATGATGGAGGTGTCACAAGTAGTTTCTTTTATAAACCACAGGATGCAGTCAGCACAAAGCTCTATGCAGGGCCGGTATGGGACTATGATGTGGCTTTTGGTAATTGTAATCTGGACGAGATTGCCAGCAATCCGATGGGAATCACGAAGCTGGACAATCATGTACTTGGAACCGATGTTTTTAAAAATCTGTATGAAAAACCGGATTTTTATAAGAAGGTTGTGGAGTTGTACCGGGATAGAGCAGTGCCTTATCTGCAAGAGTTGCTGGATGGAGGGATTGATCAGATGGTTCTTGCAAGTAGACAGTCTGCAAAGCTTGATAGTATCAGATGGGAAAATCTGGAAAACAGATATCAGTATTATGAAAATTATGACAATGATATCAGATATTTAAAGTACTTTATTGAGCAAAGAATGGGTTTCCTGAATCAGGTATGGCTTCAGGGAAAAATCTATCATAATGTGACATTTATCGTGGATGAGGAAGCTTGGCAGATTTTTTGTGTTCAGGATGGAGAAACTGGTGGGGAAGAGCCGGTTCCTTATCGGTATAAATCGACTTCTATCTTTATAGGCTGGGCAAACGAGAAGGGTGTGCCTTATGACAGGTATAAACCGATTTATGAGGATATGGAATTTTATGCCCTTTGGCACGAACTGCCAAGTGGGGATGAAAGCGTGGGTAAAGACGGCATGCCGTAGTATAATTGCACGTGGGATATAAAAATTGACCGGATGTGTTTGACTGTGGTAGAATATAGCAATATTCATATAATAAAAAAGTCGGAAAGAGCTTATGAAAAAAATAATCAAAAAACTGATGGTGCTGTTGGATGGGCGGCAAAAGAAAATCATGGCGCTGCTGGTGGTTTTGATGCTGATCGGGGCGGTATTGGAGACGGCAGGCGTTTCGCTGGTGATTCCTGTGATGAATGTAGTTATGGACGAGCATGCAGTGGAAAAGAACCGGTATCTCCAGGTGGTCTGCGATGTGCTCCATATCGGGTATGAGGATAGCAGAAGCCTGATCATTGTAACCATGCTGGCTTTGATCGGTGTATTTGTGGTAAAGAATGTGTTTTTATTCTTCCAGCAAAAGGCACAGCTAAAATTCGTATATACCAATCAGTTTGCCACATCCAGAAGGATGATGATCAACTTTATGCAGCGTCCTTACGAGTATTACCTGAATGCGGATACCTCTGTGATCCAGAGGAGTATCACTTCTGATGTAAACAATATGTACGGACTGATCCTGGCATTGCTCCAACTGTTCAGCGAAGCAATTGTATTTGTGTGTCTGGTGGCAGTGAGCCTTGTCACGGATATTTGGATGACGGTTACGGTGACGGTGCTTCTGGTGGCGGTACTTGGTATCATTAAATATATTTTAAAGCCCATTATGAAAAAAGCCGGGGAGGAAAATCAGGATTTTTACAGCGGTCTGTATAAATGGATCGACCAGTCGGTCATGGGAATCAAGGAAATCAAGGTTGCCAATAAAGAAAATTATTTTATCAATGAATACGCCAAGTGCGGCGCAGGCTATGTGAATGCGGTACAAAGGTACAATCTGTATAATGCGACACCTCGTCTTCTGATAGAGACGGTGGCTATTGCAAGTATGATCCTGTATATGATGATCCAGCTCCTCCGGGGAACGGCGGTGACAGAGATCATGCCCCAGGTAGGGGCGTTAGCGGTAGCTGCCATGCGGCTGATTCCCTGTGCCAACAGGATCAATAATCATTTGACCTCGATTTCCTATTTTGAGCCTTTCTTTATGGGGGTCAGTGACAATCTACAGGATGAGATCCGGGATGAAAGCATTAATTATGACGAATCAGCTTATCAGCATAAGGTTCATGTGGAGAAGCTGGAGATTAGGGATAAGATTGAATTAAAGGATATTGTTTTTAAATATCCCAATACAGATGTTTTGATTTTTGACCATGCAGATATGGAAATTCCGGTAGGAAAATCCGTGGGGATCGTGGGAACCTCCGGAGCAGGGAAGACTACCGTGGTGGATATCCTGCTGGGGCTTTTGCAGCTTCAGGGCGGGAAGATCCTGGCTGACGGGATGGAAGTCCGGGAGCATTACCAGTCCTGGCTGAAAAATATTGGTTATATTCCACAGAGTATTTTCATGGTGGATTCCAGCATCCGTAAGAATGTGGCTTTTGGTTATGGGGATGATGAGATTGACGATGGCAAGGTATGGCGTGCTTTAAGGGAAGCCCAGCTTGATGAATTTGTGAAGGGTTTGCCGGAAGGGCTTGATACGGGTATTGGCGAGCGGGGAATCAGGATCTCCGGCGGACAGCGTCAGAGGATCGGGATTGCAAGGGCTTTGTTTGAGGATCCAGAGGTGTTAGTGCTTGATGAGGCTACCTCCGCTCTTGACAATGATACGGAAGCGGCGATTATGGATTCTATCAACCGGCTTCATGGAAAGAAGACTCTGATCATTATTGCCCATCGTCTGCAGACCATTGAAAAGTGCGACATGGTCTACCGTGTGGAGCATGGAAAGGTATTCAGGGAGCGGTAAAATGGCAGAAAAAAAGCGTATGGCAAATTATGAATTGCTGCGGATTGTGGCAATGCTGATGATCGTGGTGATGCACTTTCTGTCTCATTCCGGCAGCCTGCCGGAAGCGGGGAACCGGGATTCTTTCAATGGGGTTACTTTGATTGGTACAGTGCTTGAATTCTTTTGCATAGCAGCGGTGAATACCTATGTGCTGATCAGCGGTTATTTCGGGGTAAAGAGCAGCTTCCGGCCCTCCAAAGCGGTAACGCTGCTTTGCCAGATCTGGTTTTATGCGCTGCTGGTTCCACTGGCGCTGAAACTGATTTTTCCGACAGGGCTTCCAATGATGCCGGAAACTGCTGTAGGAGCAGCAGGGCTTTTGGTGGATACAGGGGCTTTGGCGGCGGGGCAGAATATACAGGGAATCTATAAGTGGATCTGGTATTTGTTCCCTGTTGAGACAGAGCATTATTGGTTTGCAACCGCTTATTTCATGCTCTATCTTTTGACACCGGTGTTAAACAGGGCGGTAAGGTCCATGAAAAAGCGGCAGCTTCAGATCACTCTTGGAGGACTGCTGATTTTATTTTGCGGAATCAAAAGCATCAGTCCGGCAGCATTTGCTTTTGACAAGTATGGGTATGATCTGGCATGGTTTATCTGTGTTTATCTGGCAGCTGCCTATCTTGGGCTGTATGGCTGCCGCTTTCTGGAACGAAGGGGCGCTCTGGTGTATGTGGGAAGCGCTCTGGGGTGTATTGCATTGAATTTAGGGATGTTTTGGCTGTCCTTAAAGAATGACAGTTTTGTCTATTATTTTTCAGTTCCTTATCATTACAATTTCCTGCTTTGTCTGACGGCAGCAGTCGGGTTATTTTATGCTTTTTCAAGGCTCAGGTTCAGGGAAGGAAGAGTGACCGCGTTCATTAGGAAAATGGGAGGACTGTGCTTTGGGGTTTACCTGCTTCATGAGCATGTGGATCTGCGATACCGCTGGTATTGGTGGATCAGGGATGCTGTTAATCCTTCCGGAAAGACCGGTGCAGGCGCATTCTTTTTAGAACTGATTGTGAGTGTGGCAATTCTTTTTCTTGCAGGGCTGCTCATAGATTATATAAGAAGCCTGCTTTTTCAAGCGGCTGGGCGGGTATGGAAAGATACGGCAGTTGGCTGCTTTTTGAAAAAAATTGATGGGGAAATGAAAGAAGGAAAATAAATGAAAAATCTTAAGGAAGATTTTGAAAATAAAGTTTTAGGTAATAAAGTTCTGCAAAATATCGTTTTTCCATTGGTGCTTTTGCTGTTCCCGCTGATCAAGGCTAATCGGGGAATTGATCTGACGGATACCGGATACAGTCTGGGAAACTACCGGTTTTTTGGCGCAGATGGCGGGATATGGACATTGCTGACCTTTTTGTCCAATACCACAGGGGCTCTGCTTTCCAGACTGCCTTTGGGAAGTACCATGCTGGGAATGAAGGTGTACACGGGATTATTGGTCAGTATAACGGCGCTTTTGGGTTATCGTTTTTTTAAGACCAAGATGCCTGCATGGCTTGCCTTTGCAGGAGAGCTTGCAGCAATTGGTTTTTGCTGGTGCCCTACGGTGATCCTTTATAATTACCTGACTTATTTTTTGTTTCTTCTGGGGGCAATTTTTCTGTTCCGGGGGCTTGCCGGCGGGAGAAATGCCTGCCTTTTGCTGGCAGGGGCAATTTTGGGACTGAATGTGATGGTGCGGTTTCCGGGAAATATTCTGGAAGCAGGCTTGATTTTGGCATTATGGTATTATGGAGGATTAAAAAGAAAACAGATTAAGCAGATCGCCGGGGAAACAGGGCTTTGCATTGCCGGATATCTGGCTGCACTGGCGGTGATGCTTTTGGCGGTCACGTTGTTTTATGGTTCCGGGGCGTTGCCGGATATGGTCGCAGGGGTGATGGGGATATCGGGAAATGCTTCCGACTATACGCTGGGAGAAATGCTTTTGGCAATACTCAGTGCGTATGCCCACGGGCTGCAGTGGATGCTGTATATGTTTTTGTGTGTTTTGCCGGGGATTCCTTTTATGGTGATCTGGGAAGGAAAGTACTTAAAGCTCCGCAAAATCGTGTACTGCCTGTGCATTCCTGTACTTTTCTTTGTGCTTGGGAAATGGGGCATGTACAATTTCAGATATTACCAGAAAGAGTCAGCCTTGCAATGGGGCGTGGTTTTTTTGCTGCTTGCATTGCTGGTGCTGGTCTGGATGCTGTTTACCAAAATGCTGGATGATGAATGGCGGATGATCGGTTGTATGGCGCTGATCATGATTTTGGTCACACCTTTAGGGAGCAACAATCATATCTGGCCGGTTCTGAATAATCTGTTCTTTATTGCACCGGTGGCATTCTGGATGATCTACCGTTTTGTCAGATGGGGAAGAGCTTATTTGGATGCTACAGCTAAGGTGCCTTTGTTCCCGGTTAAAGCGATGTGCACGGGAATGGTTTTGGGATTTTTTGTGCAGGCGCTGGGAATTGGCTTTGGTTACGTTTTTCTGGATGGAGAGATGGGAGAGCCGCGGATCTTTCGGGTGGCAGAAAACAAGGTTCTTGAAGGGATGCGGACCAATGAGCTGAATGCAGAGGTTTTGGAAGAGATTACTGCATATATGATAGAAAATTATGCGGAGTATGGTCAAAAGGAACTGATTCTCTATGGAAATATTCCGGGGCTTGCCTATTATCTGGATATGCCTCCGGCGATTTATACCACTTGGGCGGATCTGGACAGCAATCCCTATGAACGGCTGCAGGAAGAGCTTCTGGAGATCAGTGAAAGTAAAGGCGATAACCGGGAGGAGAGACCTTTGGTGGTCATCACGCCCCGGCTGGATGCTTTCCTTGCTGAAAATGAGCAGGCCATGGAGTTTTGGGGAACGGACCGGGCAGCCTGTGAACAGGATGAAAAGCTTGGGGCGATAGGGAGCTTCCTGATGGAAAATTCCTATGAACAGGTTTTTGCCAATGAAGCTTTTGTCATATACAGATAAAGCACATGCAGAAAAGAGGAGAAGTATGATACGTTTTAATGTACCGCCCTATACAGGGAATGAAATGGAAAATATCAAAAAAGCAGTGGATAATATGCATATCTGCGGGGACGGTGAGTTTACCAAAAAATGCAGTGAGTATCTGGAGAGGATCACGGGAACTGCCAAGTGTCTGCTCACCACCTCCTGTACCCATGCGCTGGAAATGGCGGCGCTTCTGTGTGATATAAAGGAAGGGGATGAGGTGATCCTGCCTTCTTATACCTTTGTGTCCACAGCAGATGCTTTCGTGCTGCGGGGGGCGGTACCGGTATTTGTGGATATCAGACCGGATACCATGAATATTGATGAAAATCTGATTGAAGCGGCAGTCACCCACCGGACAAAGGCAATTGCAGTGGTTCATTATGCAGGGGTTGCCTGTGAGATGGACAAGATCATGGAGATTGCAGACAGGCACAACCTGATGGTGGTGGAGGATGCGGCACAGGCAATTATGTGTACTTATAAGGGGAAGCCGCTGGGAACCTTTGGCGATTTTGGCTGCTTCAGTTTCCATGAGACCAAGAATTTCAGCATGGGAGAGGGCGGCGCGCTGCTGATTCGTGATGGAAAATATATTGAGGACGCTGAGATATTAAGAGAAAAGGGAACGGACAGGAGCAAATATTACCGGGGGCAGGTGGACAAGTACCGCTGGATGAATTATGGTTCTTCCTACCTTCCCAGTGATATGAATGCAGCTTATCTTTATTCCCAGTTTGAGGTTGCTGACCAGATCAACAAGGTGCGGGTGGAAAGATGGAATCAGTATTACTGGCTGTTAAAGCCCCTTCAGGATGCAGGGAAAATTACGCTGCCTGTGGTCCCGGAGGGCTGTGAACATAATGGTCATATGTTTTATATTAAGGCAAAGGATCTGGCGGAGCGGACGGAACTGATCCAATTTATGAAGGAAAAAGATATTCTTACCGTTTTCCATTATGTACCCCTTCATTCCGCACCGGCAGGGCTGAAATTCGGGCGGTTTCATGGAGAAGACCGCTACACCACGGCAGAAAGCGAAAGACTGGTCCGGCTTCCCATGTTCTATCAGCTGACGGAAGAACAGGCAGACTATATTGCAGATAAGGTGAAAGAATTCTATGGAGCTTAAAGACAGGCTGCGGCGAGAGGAAAACCGGATATTGGCACTGGTCATAGTTATACTCCTTGGAATTTTTGCAGGTGTTTTCTTTGATTATTACTATGACCTGAATGATGATGTGCTGATGAAGGATATTCTGGCAGGGGTATATACCGGAGTTCCGGAAGGGCATAACATTCAGATGCATTGGCCAGTCAGCGCCCTGATCAGCCTTTTTTACCGGGTGGCAAGGGGGCTTTCCTGGTATGGATTGTTTTTATGCTTCTGCCATTTCGGCTGTATTTTTTTGATCTTACAAAGGGCTGTTTCCCTGTGTAAGGAACGTTTGGGGAAATTGGCGGCAGCGCTTGTCTTTAGTGTTTTTTTCGGCAGCCTTTTTTTGGAGCATCTGGTTTATGCCCAGTATACGGTGACTTGCACACTGCTTGGGGCGACAGCGGCATTTTTGTTTTATACGGCGCAGCCGGAGCAAAGCCCGGTTAAGTTTATAAAAAAGAATATTCCTGCTGTTTTGCTGGTGTGGACTGCCTATCTGGTCCGGTCAGAAATGCTGCTGTTGGTTCTGCCCATGATCTGTGTGGCAGGGGTGGCAAAATGGGGAAGCGAGAAGGAATTTTCAGAATCGCGGTCCGAATCTTCGGGTACCAGAGTACAGGGAAGGACTGCCAGAGTACTTACAAAAGAAAATGCATTAAAATATTTTGGTGTTTTCGGGCTGATCCTGTCAGGGATCGTTCTGGGACAGGCAGTACACATGCTGGCATACAGTTCCCCGTCCTGGAAAGCCTTTAATAAATTTTTTGACAACCGGACAGAACTGTATGATTTCCAGAAGCCGCCCGCTTATGAAGGAAACGAGGAATTTTACGAAAAAATCGGGATCACGGAAAGTGAAAGGATCCTTTTTGACAATTACAATTTTGGCATGGATGACGAGATCGACGAAAAGATGATTGGTGAGATTGCGGATTATGCAGGTCAGCTCCGCAAGGAGACAACGCCTTTTGGGGAAAATCTTGCGGAAAAACTAAAAGCATATGCTTACCGCCTTTTGCATGGATCAGGGGCGGCAGGCAGCGATTATCCATGGAATTATCTGGTGATCATGGGCTATCTGGCAGTTATTTTGATGGCATTTCCCAAAAGGCTGTGGGAAGCGCTCTGGAAGCTGGTACTCTTATTTTTTGTCCGCTCCGGTCTGTGGATGTATATTTTGTGGGGAGAGCGGGATCCGGTGCGGATCACTCATTCTCTGTATCTGATGGAGTTTTGTATTTTGGCAGCAATGGCATTTGAACAATGGAAAGGCACAGATCCTTTGGTCGGAAGGAAAAAGGTGCAGGGATGGCTGACGCTGGCGGTGTTTGAAATTTATCTGTTGACGGTTTTGCCGGCAAGTGTGAAAATGGTGACGGCGGAGCAGGTAAGGCGGGAAAGTGTGAACGCTCCTTATCAGGAATTGTATGCTTATCTATCCAGTGAGGAGAATAAAGAAAATTTTTATCTGATCGATGTGTATTCTTCGGTGTCCTATTCGGAAAAAATGTTTGAGAAAGTGGACAATTCTCTGGATAACTATGATATTATGGGAGGATGGGCATGTAAAAGCCCTCTCTGGAAAAAGAAGCTGGCAGCTTTCGGGATTGACAGCATGGAGCAGGCGTTAAAGGACAGGGAGGATGTCTTTTTTGTGCGAAAGGTCAGTGAGGATATGGACTGGCTGGGAGAATATTATCAGGAACATGGAACCCCCATAGAGACTGTGCTGGTAAAAACGCTGGCAGGGGAGTTTGAGATTTATGCAGTGCGCGGGTTGGACCAATAGGGAGCAGCTTTTATGGACAAAGGGAAGGAAACTCTGGTTTTGGAGGAACAGGATATTTTTCTTCGGCTGATGGACAGGGAAGATACGGACCATATCATCCGGTGGAGAAATACGGATTTTGTGTACCGGAATTTTATCTACCAGAAGCCCTTTACCAGAGAAGGGCACGAAAACTGGATCAGGGAAATGATTGGTACCGGAAGGGCGGTCCAGTTTATTATCTGCAGGAAGGACCGGGAGGAGCCGGTAGGCAGCGTTTATCTGCGGGATATTGACCGGACTCACCACAAGGCAGAGTATGGGATTTTTATCGGGGAAAAAGATGCCCAGGGAAAGGGTTTCGGAACCCAGGCGGCAAGGCTGATGATCCGGTATGCTTTTGAAAATCTCGGGCTTCATAAGCTGATGCTCCGTGTGCTGGCAGAAAATCTTCCAGCAATCAAAAGCTATGAGCATGCCGGGTTTGTCCGGGAGGCTTACCTGAAGGATGAAGTGTTTTTGGAAGGAAGATATAAAGATGTAATCTATATGGCGGTGATCAATAATGAAAATGATTAGTTTTGTGATTCCCTGTTACCGGTCTGTGGACACCCTTCCGGGCGTGATCAGGGAAATTCAGGATACCATGAAAGGACTTGATGGATATACTTATGAGATCGTGCTGGTAAACGACTGTTCGCCGGACGATACTTTTGAGACAATCAAAAGTCTTTGCAGGAAAAATGAAAATATCATAGGAATTGACCTGGCAAAGAATTTTGGGCAGCACAGCGCTTTGATGGCGGGCTTTCACCATGTAAAGGGAGATGTGGTGGTTTGTCTGGACGATGACGGACAGACTCCGGCAGACGAAGCTGGAAAACTGCTTGAAGCCATTGAAAAAGGGGCGGATGTGGTATACGCGAAATATGCCCATAAGCATCATTCCGGGTTTCGGAACTTCGGAAGCCGTGTGAACGAGAGGATGACGCGGGTTATGCTGGGGAAACCCAAAGAGCTTTCTGTGTCCAGTTATTTTGCTGCAAGAAGGTTTGTGGTGGATGAGATCATCCGATATGAGTATGCTTATCCTTATGTGATCGGGCTGGTGCTGCGCACCACAAAAAATATTGTGAATGTGGAAGTAAACCACCGTGACCGGTGGGCAGGGACCTCCGGTTATACACTGGGAAAGCTTTTAAGCCTTTGGTTTAATGGGTTTACGGCATTTAGCGTAAAGCCATTGCGGATTGCGACGGTGTCGGGGGCGGTCTTTGCCGGACTTGGCTTTCTTTATGGGATTTATACTATTATCAAAAAGATATTTATCAATCCTCCCGGTCTGGTGACCGGGTTCAGTGCCCTGATGTCGGTACTGGTGTTTATGGGCGGTATGATCATGCTGATGCTGGGGATGGTAGGGGAATATATGGGAAGAATGTATCTTTCCATGAACCGTTCACCCCAGTATGTGATCAGGGAAATTACAAGGGGGGAAAAATGCGAGCAGGAAAGGTAGCCGGTGCGGCTTTGCTGTCTTTTGCCGGTGTGTGTGTGTTGCCGTGGATGATGAAATCCGGCGGAAATGCAATAGCTTTTACCAACAGTATTTTTTCTGTGCTTTTGTTTTTGGGATTAGGAGTATTTTTTTGCCGGATTCTTGAGACAGGTTTTCAGGGAAAGAGGAGAAGATGGATTCTGCCGGGAATTTTCGGGCTGTGTTTTTCTGTCTGTATGGTGATGGGAAACTGTCTGGATGAAAGGGGCAGTGTTCCCTTTGAAAATGGCGGAATGTGGGCAGCCATTTTCGGGGCAGCCATTCTGGCAGCTCTTTCTGTCAGATATGTCTGGGACCGGCTGGGGTTCTTTCTGGAAAAGAGAAAGGGTATAAAGAAGCAGACCGGGGACGAAGGGGGAAAAATAAAAGGGAAGGTAAGAAGTACTCTCCTTTACGGCGGCGCTGTTTTTCTTCTTCAATTGCCGGTGTTTTTGGCAGTTTATCCCGGTTTTTTTGTTTATGATGCCCAGGATGAGCTTTTGCAGGTGGTCACCAGAAGCTTTACCACCCACCATCCGCTGGTGCATGTGCTGCTGCTTGGAGGAATCATCCAGCTTGTCCATAAGCTTACCGGCTCCTATAATCTGGGGATCGCCTGCTATACATTGGTGCAGATGGCAGTGCTGGCTGGGATTTTTGGCTGGTGCATGGAAACCTTGCAAAAGCGAGGGATGAGGAAACGGTTTTGTCTGCTTCTTACCGCTTATTTCGGGCTTTGCCCGGTGCTGGTGATGTTTTCTCTCTGCTCGGCGAAGGATGGGCTGTTTGCGGGGATGCTGCTGGTGATGACGATAGTTCTTTCCGGGCTTTGCAGGGCACCGGAGGACTTTTTTGCAAAAAAGAGAAATCTGGTCTTGCTTGGAAGCGCTTCCCTTTTGATGATGCTGCTCCGTCATAATGGCGTTTATGCTTTTTTGGCTTCTGCCATATGCATTTTACTTTATTTTGGGAAATGTGGGAAAAAGGATTCCGGGTTTGGGAATCGGTGCAAGGATGGCAGCTGGTTTAAAAAACTGGCAATCGCCTTTGGTCTGGCTTTTGTGGTATATCTGGCAGTTCATAGCGGGATTGGGGCAGCATTGTCTGCAGATGCTTCTGAAAATCAGGAGATCCTGACGGTTCCCATCCAGCAGCTTGCAAGAGTTTACCAGTCGAAGACAGGAGATCTTTCTGCAAGTGATGAAGGAACGGAAAAAGACTTGGAAATTTTGTACCGCTATTTACCACCGGAAGCTTTATCCCATTATACCCCGAAGGTTTCTGACGGAGTGAAGATCCAGTTTAACAACCAGGCTTTTTCTCAGGATAAGGGAAGTTTTTTCCGACTATGGTTGAAATGGGGCGCAGAAAACCCATTTACCTATTTGAATGCATGGTTTATGACCTCGTATGGTTATTGGTATCCAGATACTGTGATCGATGTGTACCGGGGAAATACGGTGTTTACCTATACCTATGAGGACAGCTCCTATTTTGGTTACGAGGTGGAGGAGCCGGGAATCAGGGAGAGCAAGTTCCCATGTCTTTTGGAAATTTACCGTAAGATGTCGCTGGAGATTTTCCAGCAAAAACTGCCGGTGGTTTCTATGATATTTTCTCCTGGATTCCTTTTTTGGGTGTGGGCATTTTGCCTGTGCTTTTTTGGCTACCGGGGGGCAACAGACAAGGTGGTTCCTTATCTTCCCATCGTATTTTGCTTTTTGACGGTGCTGCTTGGACCTACTTATCTGGTGCGGTATGTGGTCTATTTGTGGACGGCGCTGCCGGTGCTTTTGGCAGAATTTGATAATTTGCGGCGAGTGTGATATACTTACCGGGATATTTGTTAAAGAGTTATTGTGAACAGTAACGTTAAAGGAAAAATACGTTAAAGGAAAACACGTTAAAACTATGAAAAAGATTGTTTACAAAAGTAAAGCGATAGAGACTGCCATTCTTGTGCTGGCTTTGGTGATTCTGGTATCCTTATGGCCGGTCCGGCTTTTTCATGAGACGGTGACTTCCAGTATTCCGCCGGTCAGTGGCATGATGACGGAGACCATTGATGAGGGCAGGACGGTTTTGCAAAGCTTTGTGGCGCAGTATGACCATCTGGCGGATGTCAGGCTGTATGTACGGGAAGGCAGTGAGGGGGAAAGCTTCTTTGTCCGTCTTTTTGATGAAGGACAGGTGATGATCGCAGAGGAAGAGGTTCCCATTGAGCAGGAGAAGCTTCCGGGTTACGTCAGTGTTTTGATGGACGTGGATACGGAAGTGGGAAAAATTTACCACTTAAGTGTGCAGGGAGAGGATTCGGTAGTATTTCTCGCCTGTGAGCCGGTTTCCATGGAGGACATGCCCTATGCCGGAACCATGTATTATGCAGATTCCTCGGTGGATGGAATGAACCTTGCGGCAGATTATGATTACAGTGTTCCCCTTCGTAAGGGAAAAGTGGCTTTAGCCGGCGGGGGAACGGTTCTTCTGGCAGCGGCGCTTATTGCGCTGTGCAGGCTTTATTACCGTAAAAGAAAGCGGGATAAGCTGGTCACGGTAGAGCAGATCGTGAAGGCGGCAGGGAATCCGCTTACAGCGGTGTTTACTGTATTTTGTCTGGCAGCGGTTTTGATGGGGGCATGCGGACATTATGTGCTGGACAATACCTTCTTTTTCGTCAGCGTGGTGCTGCTTTCCATTATTTTATTTTATGGGATCAACCATAACAGGGATGGGCAAATGCCTGTTCTTACGGCAGAATATATTAGAAGCCATTTTCAGGACTTTTTACAGTCTGTCTGTATTGCAGGGGCGATAGGAGGCTGCTGCGAATATATGGCAGGTCTTTACGATATCCATCATGCCATGGCGGAGCGCAAGGAGATGATCTGGTTTGCCCTTGCGGTGATAGCCATGTTTAAGTGGAAGGAGATCTTTAATCTCTATAATCTGGTTTATGTGGTTCTGGCAGGAGTGGCAGGAAGCTTTTATTATCGGAATGAGGTGGCGCTGCTGGCTGAAAAGACCATCAAGGAATCAGAAATTGACTGGAATATCCAGGTGATCCGGCACACGGTGATCATTGCGATCCTGCTGGGGCTGATCCTGATCCGCACGGTGATCGGTTTGATCAGGAAAAAACTGACAAAGCCTGCCTGGGGCTATGCCGTTCTTTTGCTGGCATTTTTTTCAGCCATCATTGTTTTCCGCAATGGAAGATGGTGGACGGTGGTTCTGGCGGTGAGTTTTACGTTGTTTTACCTAAGCTATGGCATGTGGGAACATAAGGACAGGCTGCTGGTAAATGTGTGCAGAGGGATTATTTTGCAGTTTCTGCTTGCCACTGGCTATGCTTTATTGCACCGCCCTTACACCACTTACCGGACAGCCCGGTATCCCCATATTTTCCATACAGTGACCACTACGGCTGCTTATCTGACTGCCGTAGAATGTGCGGCAATTGTGATTTTGCTTTGCAAATGCAGAAAAAGCAGAAAATTAGGTGATATCTGGAAAGAGCTGGTATTGTTTGGAGTAGTGTCTGCTTATATGCTGTTTACCATGGCAAGAACAGGGTTTATGGCGGTAGGTGTGACGCTGATCTTTGCGCTGGTCGTGATGAGCGCCGGAAAGGGAAAAGAGAAGCTTTTGAATATAGGGAAATCATTGCTGGCAATGGCAGCTGCAGTGGCAGTCTGCTTTCCAGTGACATTTACTGTGCAGAGGACGATTCCGGTGCTGGTGAGTGATCCTTATATGTTTGAGTATGAAGATTTTCGTGATGACACCCTCAGGGGAAGAAAATTAGACTCTGTGGATGTTATGCGCGTGGGGCGTTTTATTGATCTGTTTGCAGAAAAGATCTTTAATATTCCAGCTGGTACCTTTGACCTGTATGGGGAGATTGAGGAATATAACAGAACCCATGGCAATGAGACTGGCAGAAATGTAAAGCCAGACGAGCTTTTGGATGCACCGAAATCGGAAGAAACAGACGAGCTGGTGGCATCAGTAGACTATGTACCGGAGGAAATGCAGGAACCGGAGGATGATTATACCAATGGAAGGCTGGATATCTTCCGTTCCTATATAGAACAGCTTAATATGACAGGACATGAAGAAATGGGGGCAATCTTGAAAAATGGCGAGATTGCCACCCATGCCCACAATATTTATCTGCAGGTGGCTTATGACCACGGCATTCCGACAGGGATTTTGTTTGTGCTGACAGGTCTGGGAACCTTTATCAGTGCATGTATTTATTATCATAAGAAAAAGGATATAATAACTTATGCGGCTATGCCTGCGGTGGTGACAGTTGCAGTTGCCACTGCAGGTATGGTGGAGTGGATCTTCCACTTAAGCCATCCTTGCGGGCTGATCCTTCTTTTAGTGGTCACACCGCTTTTATTTCACGAAGGGCAAAAATATGAATGAAGATAATAAGAAATTGAGAAAACCTATAAATGTAAAATTGTTTTACAGGCGTACCTGTCTGATCATTTATGATATCATCAGTGTGATTTTATCAAGTTATATAGCGCTGCTCATGCGTTATAACTTTGAATTGGCAGAGATCCCTGCTCATTTTATAGACCCGATCAACCGGTTTCTCCCGCTTAATATAGTGATCACATTGATTGTTTTGTATTTGTTCCGTATGTACAACAGTCTGTGGGCATTTGCAGGGGAGACGGAGCTACAGAATCTGGTCATGGCAAGTGTGTGCTCTTCCGTGCTGCAGGCTGTGGGAATTCAGTTTTTTAAAGCACCGGGGCAGCTGGCAGTGCCAGGAAGCTACTATTTTTTATACACCTTTTTGCTGATCAGCTTTATCTTTTGCAGCAGGTTTTCTTACCGGTTTTTCAGAGGCTTGAAGCATAAGAAGCAAAATAAAAATAACAACATTTCCGTGATGGTGATCGGCGCCGGGGAAGCGGCAAATGCGATCATCAAGGAAATTGTGAACAGCAACTTCTCCACGATGGTGATCCGCTGTATTATTGACGATGACCCGGGAAAATGGGGGAAGTTTATACAGGGAATCAAGGTAGAAGGGGGCAGGGATAAGATCATCGAGTGCGTGGATATCTTCAGCATTGATGAGATCATTGTGGCTATGCCCTCTGCCAGCAGAGTGGAAATATCCGAAATACTGGATATTTGCAAGGAGACAAGCTGTAAGCTCCGTTCCCTTCCCGGTATGTACCAGCTGGTGAACGGCGAAGTCAGCGTCAGCAAGCTTCGTGATGTGGAAGTGGAGGATTTGTTAGGGCGGGATCCCATTGAAGTGGACATCGATTCCATTTTGGGTTATGTAAAAGGGAAAAGAGTTCTGGTCACTGGTGGCGGCGGTTCCATAGGCAGCGAGCTTTGCAGGCAGATTGCAGGCCATAAGCCGGCGGTTTTGATCATTTTAGATATTTATGAAAACAGTGTTTACGATGTCCAGCAGGAGCTGATGGTGAAATATCCAGAGCTGAAGCTGGTGGTGCTGATCGGATCTGTCCGCAATACCAATCGTATGAATTGGATCTTTGAGAATTATAAGCCGGAAATTGTTTATCATGCGGCAGCCCATAAGCATGTGCCGCTGATGGAGGACAGTCCCAATGAGGCAATCAAAAACAATGTGTTTGGCACATGGAAGACGGCTCAGGCAGCAGCCATGAATGGAACAAAGCGGTTTGTGATGATCTCTACGGACAAGGCAGTAAACCCCACCAACATTATGGGAGCCAGCAAACGGATCTGCGAGATGATCATACAGACCTTTAATAAGCATTATGATACGGAATTTGTAGCAGTCCGGTTTGGAAATGTGCTGGGAAGCAACGGCAGCGTGATCCCTCTTTTTAAAAAACAGATCATGGCGGGAGGACCGGTGACGGTGACTCATCCCGATATTATCCGGTATTTTATGACGATTCCGGAAGCAGTTTCCCTGGTGCTTCAGGCAGGGGCTTATTGTAAAGGCGGGGAAATTTTTATCTTGGATATGGGAAAACCGGTAAAAATTCTGGATTTGGCAAAGAATCTGATCCGTTTATCGGGTTATCGGGTGGATGAGGATATTAAGATTGAGTTTACCGGACTCCGCCCCGGGGAAAAGCTTTACGAGGAGCTTTTGATGGCAGAGGAAGGGCTGACAGAGACGGCTAATAAACTGATCCATATTGGAAAACCGATCGAAATAGATGAAATGAAATTTTTCGTCCAGTTAAAGGAGTTAAAAGAGGCCTCGAAGAATGAGGAGACAGATATCAGACCGCTGGTGAAGGCAATCGTG
>ERZ808054.539-NODE-539-length-33303-cov-4.639018_pt1 | contig 33303 bp, 31 predicted proteins | sample MGYA00380201_ERZ808054 | MGnify/ENA primary metagenome ERZ808054 (study PRJEB31490, sample SAMN06133419) | mouse gut metagenome | isolation source: Z5_2 | host: mice | place: China: Chengdu | collected 2015-05 ...
GATTGTGCCCAAAAATTCTATAGCCTAGGCATTGTTTTAATCCGGGATATTTCATCCACGATACGAACTCCCTTCCCTCGCTAATTAAGAATTTCCCACCTCAAAGTAACCTTAAACAAATCCCCGTCAATATCCACTTTCATCTCGCCCTTCTGCAGCTCCACGAAATTTTTCGCGATAGCAAGCCCCAGTCCGCTTCCTTCTGTGTTGCGGGAGCTGTCGCCCCGGACGAACCGTTCGGTCAGGCTTTCCGGCGGGATATTCAATTCCATCCTGGACATGTTTTTCAGTTCGATGATGATTTCTTTTTCCGTCTTTTCCACATTAATGTAAACTCTGGTGTGGGGCATGGCGTACTTGATAATATTGGTATAAAGGTTCTCAAAGATCCGGTAGGTCTTTTGGGAATCCAGCTTTAAAACCAGCTTTTCCTCCGGCATACGGAAACGGAAAATCAGATCTGCATCCTCCACCTTATCCTCATATTCCAGATAAACCTGGCGCATCAGATTGCAAAGATCCACCTCCTGCAAATTCAAGATCACATTCCCGCTGCTTGCCTTGCTTACCTCAAACAAATCTTCGATCAGTGTCTTCAGCCGCAATGCTTTCTTTTCCAGCACATCCAGATATTCCTTCTGCTGCTGCCTGGTCAGATTTTCCTCTTTCAAAAGCTCAATATAAGTGGTGATGGCGGTAAGCGGGGTCTTCAGGTCATGGGATACATTGGTGATCAGCTCCGTCTTCATCTTCTGACTCTTTACCTCCTCCTCCACTGCCTTAGAGAAACCGCTCTGTATCTTTACAAGCTCGTCTTTATAAGATTCAAACACTCCCCAGTCTTTATCAAACTCCGTCTGCAGGTTCCCGCCGGCAATAGATTCTGTAGCCTCCAGCAGCTTATGGTACTGATCCTGAATCTTCTGCACATATTTCTTCAATGCAAAGAAAACAACGATGGAATAAACGATCAGTGCCATCCAGCCAAACACCCACATTATACAAATGATACCAAGGATTATAAAATTAACTGCCACAACCCGGAAAATAGTCCTGTTCGCCTTTTTCCCCAAATCCACATGCAGAAGCTCATCCTCAAAGCTTCTGGCTTTTCTTTTACAAAATTCCCAAAATTTTCTGGCATATCGGCAGATCAGGCTTCTCTCCCTGAAATATCCCCTGATTCCAAGCCCCCATACCTGCCCTAAAGATGTCACCAGATAAAACCACAGTCCAAATATAAAATAAACTATTACCAAATTTATGGTCCATGCAATCACCACCGCAACACGCTTTACCTGGTAAGAAGACAGCCATAACCATCCTAAAAACTCCTGGATCATTTCTGCAAATCCGCCCTCATTTACACCCATGACCAGATCCGTGATCCAGCTCCCGCCAAACCCAACCTCACAAATCAGGACCAGCGCCGCCACTTCAAAAGGAATTTTTACCAGCCTTGACTGGTGCAGAGTATAACGTTTCCAAAGCGGCAGCAACAGCGCAGGAACTGCCAGAAAAATTAAAGATCCCAAAAAAGCTGCCGCTATCCCGGAATAATTATAATAAAAATACCAATTTCTCCAGCTATTGTTTGCTATCAGCGTTTCCATCTGCTTATCGGTCAGCGCATAGCAGATTGTACATCCTTTTGGAGAATTAAATATCTCAGTTTCCGCTTTCATGCACTGGTCATCCACATAATAGTAAACCGGCTCATTCTCATAATTGTAGTAGGACCGTTCCCAGAATTTCAAAGCAAGAAATTTACTTCTCATACCGCTCTGTACCGCTTTTAAAAGGGCGTCAGAATTTTCCCCCTTTACGGAAACATGCTCCAGATAACCGGTATCACTAAAAGACATTTTGATATAATAGGGATAACGGTGCTGCAGCTCTTCATCCGCGTCTTCCGTTCCCAGCCTGCCGATATCATATCCAGTGTTGCTGATGCTAAGACCGCTTAAGTGATCTGTCATACAATAATCCATTTCCCGGGCAACCCCCTGATCGCCGCGTACCGATTCCTCCCACCCCTCCAAAACAGAATCCATCAGCTCTCCTGCCACCTCTACCCAGGATCTGCCGCCAAAATTGATATATGATCCGCCTTCATCCGCATAATCCGGGGTTTCGGAAACCTGTAAAAACAGATCCCGGTACCTTACCCGCTCTCCTTTTACCCTCTCCGCCAGCTCCCGGTAAAGCACCATATTTCCTTTGTAGACATCTGTCAGAAAATCGTCATTCTGCAGAATATCTACCTTATAACGCTGGACATTCTTTTTAAAGACCGGATACTGCGCGCAAAACACGATAACCGCAGCGGTAACCAACAGAAATACGATCAAAAAACTGATCTTTTTATTGCTTTTCAATTTTGTATCCAATTCCCCACACCACCTTTAAGTATTTGGGCTCTCTGGGATTGATCTCGATCTTTTCCCGGATCTTTCTGATATGCACCATGATCGTATCGGTATTGATCGCCTGTTCATTCCAGACCCTTTCATAAATTTCTTCTGCGGAAAATACCCTTCCCGGATTCTTCATAAGCAACAGTAAAATCTTAAATTCCAAAGGAGTCAGCTTCACCGGATTCCCATCCACAAATACTTCCACCGTCTCCTCATTCAGCTCCAGCCCGCCAATCACATAAACCTTATCATTTTCCTTCTGTCCGTCCACCATTTCCAGATACCTTCCGTACCTGCGCAAATGGGAATTCACCCTTGCCAGAAGCTCCATGGTCGTAAAGGGCTTCGTCACATAATCATCGGCACCCATGTTAAGCCCCATGATCTTATCCACTTCTTCAGACTTGGCAGAAAGCATGATCACAGGAAACTCATACCCCCGCTCCCTGACCGTCATCATCATGGTGATCCCATCCATTCTTGGCATCATCACATCCACAATGGCAAGGTGGATCTCCTGTTTTTCAATCTGCTCTAACCCTTCCACTCCGTCTGCTGCCTGAAAAACCACATATCCCTGGTTTTTCAGATAGATTTCTATGCCTTCCCTGATCTCCTTGTCATCCTCCACGATCAAGATATGATATGCTTCCATTTCCCCATCCTCCTGTCAGTTTCGTGCTTTCTCGTAATCCTTTTCCGAAAATGCCTTATCTAGTATAGCATACCTGGAAGACGGTTCCCACTAAATCTGCTTTTCTTTTCCCCATATGCCCAAAGAACGGTCCGATAATATCTTTCCGCGCATCTGGCAATCTGGATGCTCTTGTAACCGCAGGCGGTTCTGTATGCCCCCTGCCTTAAGAAATCAAGCTCTTTCTTTTCTAAAATGTCCATAAGCTTGCCGGCAAAAGCCAGCTCATCCCGCCTTCTTTCTTCCTGATCCTCTCCCGATGCCTGTGTCATATACCCGTTTTGCCCATTTACCACAATATCCTCCGTGCCGGTAGCCTTCAGTGCAAGCACCGGTGTTCCTGCCGCCATGGCTTCTAACAAAACGATTCCCTGAGTTTCCGATCTGGATGAGAATAAAAACAGATCTGACGCATGACAGTAATTTTTCACCATCTCATTGGGAACCTGCCCGGCAAAGACAATCTCTTCTCCCATTCCCAGTTCCTGTACCCGCCTGCTTAATTGGGAGCGGCAAGGTCCCTCGCCGATCACCACCAGCCGGAAATCAGAGCCTGCTTTCTGCTTATAATGCCAGAGGCTTTCAAACAAAAATTCCAGATTCTTTTCCTTTGCCAGCCTTGCCACCGTACAAAATAAATGTTTCCTTCCCCCGGAAAGCTTTTCGCGAAGATAGGCTGAAATATATTCATTGGGCTGGAAGCTGTCCTCCAAAAGCCCGGTAGGAAGCACTTCGGCAGGTGCGCTGATCCGGATATCCTCAAGATATTCCTTGATGGCAGGCGTAGGCGCAATAACCATATTGCAGCTTTTTAAGGTACTGCGCAGGTACACCGGCATAATGCCTTTTAAAGCCGAAAGCCCGATGTAATGCAGGTACTGCTCGTATCTGGTATGGTAAGTGTAAACCAGCGGAACCCGGTATTTCCACGACAAGAAACGTGCAGTGCTCCCGATCATCATTGGATGATGGACATGGATCACGTCAAAATTCCCTTCCCGGAACTTTTTCTCAATCTTCGGGTCCAGATGGTTGGGCACGGAAAATCCGCCTGCCACTCCCTTAAGCAGCGAACCGTACCGCACAATATTTTTGTCCTCCTCCTGACCGTCATAGCTGGGAGCAAAAACCACTACCTGATGCCCTAACTGCCTCAGCCCGTCTGCCAGACGTTCCACAGAAATCGGCACTCCTGCCACAAATGGTTTATAACTGTTCGTCATCATTGCAATTTTCATTTTATGCCTTACCTCCTTATGCCAGATATTTAAAAACTGCATCGCCCAAAAAGTAACCGGCGCCGACAAAAAACAGATTCCACACCAGTATCCCTAAGGTAGAGCTTACGGTATACTTGACCAGGTTCATTTTTGACACTCCGGCAGGTATGGAGATCAATGTCCGTATCATAGGGATCAGTTTACTGAAAAAGATGCCCACACTGCCCTTCTGCCTTACCCATTCCAGCTTTTTTTCAATCATGGGGCGCTGCCTGGGAAACTTGTTCAGATATTTTTTCAGCACAAAATCACCGCCAGTGTAGCCGACCCAGTATAAGATCAGGCTGCCTGTAAGCCCTGCTGCCACCGTGATCAGGATAGCCGGAACAAACTGTATATTCCCTTTAGCCGCCCAGGCGCCCGCAAGCGGCATGATCACCCCTGCCGGAAAACCGGGCAAATTCAAATATTCCAGCAATACGATCACGAAGATTGCCACGCCCCCGTATTTCACAAAATAATCCATAATTATTTCGATTCCCATAGATGTCCCTCCTGGTTCCTTATTGTCCCTTTCATCCTGTATAACGAATCAAAATGGAAAAATACTTCAAAAAATATTTACCGTTTGCTATACTATCAATGTAAATGGAAAATCTAAACAGGAACTGAATGCAGTTCTTAAAATTTTCTAAAGGAAAAACAAAAAAGTACCGTTCAGACCTTTCGTCCAAACGGTATTTCCCGAAAACCGCCAAATGCGGCTCTTTATTCCCTCATCATGGCAAGCACCATCTGTGCTGTTTCCACCATATTTGTACCACTGTCCATGCTGCACTTTTGAATATACTTATGCGCTTCCTCCTCAGACATGTGGTTCCGGTTCATCAGCAGCTCCTTGGCTTCCTTGATCAGCCTGATTTCTTCCTCATTCCTTTCCCTCGGTCTGGAACGAAGCTTTCTCCTGCGCCTCTCCATTCCCTGAAGCATCATGTCTATCGTGCCAATCAGATCATGTGTCTTGACCGGCATAGTCAGGCACATAATGCCTTCCTGCACAAACCCACCGCTAATATGCTGCAAAGATGCCATCAGCAGCATTTCAAATCCCGCGGGAAGATCCTCATAAAGCTGGGAGTACAACATATCTGAAAGCTTATATCCGCATAAGATAATGCCCCCGTCCAGACTGTCTGCCCGGGCGATTGCCTGGGCACCTGTGGTATATGCCCCGGAAACGGTTATCCCATTCCGCACTAGCAGATTCTTGGTGTTTTTCGCATCGTCTATTTTAGGGAGGACAACAATCACACTTGTCATAGATATATCACCTCATCTCCTCCTGCCTGGAACCCTCATGCTAAAATTGATATAAATACTGCCCAATCTCCCATTCTGTTACCTGGGCACGGTAAGCTGCCCATTCCGCCTTTTTTGCCTCAATATATTTGGTGGATACATGCTTTCCAAGCACATTCTGGATAAATTCATCCTTTTCCAGCTCGCTGACTGCCTCGATCAGCGTGCCCGGTATCGCCTCGATCCCAAGCTCCTTCTTCTCCTTTTCTGAAAGCGCAAAGATATTGCAGTCCACACTTGCAGGCGGCTTAATCTTATTCATAATGCCGTCCAGACCTGCCCGCAGACAAACTGCCAGCGCAAGATACGGATTCGCTGACGGATCCGGACAGCGCAGCTCAATCCTCGTTCCTTCCCCTCTGGATGCCGGAATCCTGATCAACGGACTGCGGTTGGTAGCGCTCCATGCAATGTACACCGGCGCCTCATATCCCGGCACCAGTCTTTTATAAGAATTGACCAGCGGATTTGTGATCGCCGTCATTCCTTTCATATGCTTCATGATCCCGCCAATAAAATAGTAGGCATCCTGACTCAATCCCTGCTTGTCATCCGGATCATCAAATATATTCTTTCCGTCTTTGGAAAGAGACATGTTAATATGCATGCCGGAACCATTCACGCCAAATTTCGGTTTCGGCATAAATGTCGCATGAAGCCCATGCCGCTTGGCAATGGTCTTTACTGCAAGCTTAAAGGTCATAATATTATCCGCTGTGGCAAGCGCTTCATCATATTTAAAATCAATCTCATGCTGTGCCGGTGCCACCTCATGATGGGATGCTTCCACTACAAATCCCATATCCTCCAGGGTTAGCACAATATCCCTCCGGGCATTCTCCCCAAGATCTAAAGGACCGAGATCAAAATAGCCCGCCTTTTCGTGGGTCAGTGTAGTGGGAAGACCGTTCTCGTCAGTATGGAACAGGAAAAACTCGCACTCCGGTCCAACCTTAAAGGAATACCCCATGTTCTCCGCCTCTTTGATCGCACGCTTTAAAATATATCTGGGATCCCCTTCAAAAGGCTCGCCGTTTGGACGGTACACATCGCAGATCAGCCTTGCCACCTTTCCCTGCTGGGGGCGCCATGGAAAAATTTCCAGCGTATTCAGATCTGGATACAGATACATATCGGATTCCTCGATCCTGACAAAGCCCTCTATGGAAGAACCGTCAAACATACACTTGTTGTCCAGCGCCTTTTGAAGCTGGCTGGCCGTGATCGCCATATTTTTCAGACTTCCAAACATGTCTGTGAACTGCAGCCTGATAAATTCCACATCCTCATCCTGCACAAGATTCATAATATCTTCCTTTGAATAATTCTTTTTCATGATCCCTTTATTCCTTTCCCTTGAAATGAGAAAGGCGCCCTGCCGACCGGACAGAATGACTGACCAGTGATAAGAACGCCTTTGTTCTGCTTAACTATAACAGCCTCGTTGGGGATTTGTCAATATGCTAAATTTTTGATTATTTTGCATCTCTCCTTTTATTACCCAAATGTGCGCTTGATCTCGTCACGCTCGCTTTGCGCTTCCACCCAGTTCTCCACATATCCGCAATCGCAGCAGACATAGCGGATAACCGGAATCTTTTTCATCAATGTAAAGGTAGAGGTATAAATATTGTTCCCGCTGGCATGACGGTTTTGGTTATCAGGAACACGGACAATATTCTGTGAACTGCATTTAGGACAGCATTTTGTATTCTTATTTTTCACAGTATTACCTCCATTTGTCTTTGTCCTTTTCCTTTTTCCAAACTGAATAAGCAGACCATAAAAATACGATACCCAGCAAGACATACAGGGCGGCAAATGAAATATTTGCTTTCACGGCGCTGACTGCCGCCGCAGCCAGCCAAACAATACCCAAGATCAATCGAAAATAAAAATGATGCATAAGATAACCTCCATTTAGTTTAAAGTGTAAGTTTCTGTTACATTCATAGCATACTGCAAAAATTGTATTTTCTCCACCTTGTCCGTAATCGGTAGGTTTTTGTCCACGAAAATCAACGTAATAATTCCCTGACAATCTTTTCTGCACATTCCTCTACACTATGTATGCTCGTGTCAACCCTCAGGCTGTATTTAATATTTTCAGCCATCAAATCGTACTGCTCCTGGGATTGTGTCTCATATCTGTCTCCGCGGTCAATATTACGCTGCCTGCAAATATCTAACGGACAATACACCTCTACAATGTCAAGCGGATTGTCCTGCAATATTTCTAACAACTGGTGATAATGAGGCTTCATCTCTTCTCTCTCAACTAAAATTCCGTCAATCAGCACATTCTTTCCCATATCGGAATACAATCTTGCCGTATGATACATCATAATGATCACTTCGCTAAGATACTTCCAGTAGTTTTCACGCAGATATTTCTCTCCAATCATTTCCTGAAATAAGTCATTTGCAACCACATAAAAAAATACATCTTCCCGCTCCTGAAGAGCCTCGACAATAGATGTTTTTCCAGAACTGGTCACACCGTTTAAAAAAATGATCCTTCCTTTTTCCATACTCCTTATTCCCTTTATTTTCCATCCAAAATCGGCAAGTTATTTATGCAGGGCGGCAAATGCATCATATGATGATCCGTCATGGGCGTTAAGATCATGCCGCCTCTCGTCAGTCTCCCCCAAAACACCAACAGCCACACCGAACGGAAGTCTGTAGTCACACCGCCTTCCTCCAGTATCCGCATCACCCACACTTCCGGCACCATAGACTGTATCTGCTCCAGGGTTAAGCTTTCCAGTATGCCGCGTGTATTTTTGCCTACCTTGATCATATAATCCCGGAGCGCTGCCACATTTATACCTTTTCCAAACTCGACTGCTTCATCAAATTCCAATGCATTTCCGGTATCCGTAATGGAAGCTCCAATCTTTTTTTGCCACTCTTTATTGAAGATCTGGTTCTGATTCACCATCAGGATATTGCTCACCAGATCCTCAATGCGGTAGGTGTGCCAAAACTGCCAGCACAGCGGCACCTTCCTCGTTCCTGCATAATGCAGATCCACGTCATAATCTTCTCTGGGAACAATTACATTCTGATTGCCAGACATCAGATAATCCAAAACATAATCTGCGATCGTCTTTTCTGATCTCCCGGAGATTTCAGCAGGATGCACCATGGCATGAACCTCCAATGTCAATTCCCATATCTTTTTTATGTCTGTTCCTTCTAAGGCATGTTTCAGCTCGTCATATCTTTCTTTGATTGGTGCGTATAAATTTTCTTTTGTCATGAAATATGGCTCCTTTCGTATTTTTATCATCATACCATGAGTGCACTTATATTTCTACTAAATTACTTTACTGCCCCAAAAGCATAAAAAATAAATATCTGCCCATACTATGGTGGACACAAATTGCGGAGAAAAAGAGGTGTATCATGCCAAATACCATCATATATCTAAAAGCAGAGCAAAACGCTGAGGTAATGGAACCCCAGGTAAGCGTGAAGGACATTGCTTCTGTTTACTGTGTTGACAAAAATATCTGTGCCAAGGCTAAAGCTGTCAGAGTACATCATTTTCATGAAAACGAACAAAAACGCCAAGTGATCAGCATTCTGAAAGTGATCGAGCTGATTGAAAAAGAATGCGGGCAGGTCACTGTGATCAGTGTAGGTGAAAACGCCATATTGATCGAACTGGTCAATGTCAATAAGCATAAAGGACCTCTCCAAATGCTGAAAATGGTATTTGTAGCTGCAATCAGCTTTTTTGGTACAGGCTTTACAATCATGGCATTCCATAATGACATTAGCATCAACAAGATTTTTTCAAAAGTATATGAGCTGGTTATGGGGTATCCCTCTGACGGATACAGCATTCTGGAAATTTCTTATTCTTTAGGGCTTGCAATCGGGATCATTTTGTTCTTTAACCATATCGGCGGAAGAAGAATTACCAAAGACCCTACACCCATAGAAGTGGAAATGCGGGTTTATGAAACAGATGTAAATAAGGCTTTGATCGAAACGGCAGACAGGGAGGGAAAAAGCATTGACGCTTCTTAAACAGATTTTCATGGGGGTCTGCGGGCTGAGCTTTGGCTTTTTGGCGTCAGCAGGCGTTTTTACCGTATTGGTTTCAGTCGGTCTCATCCCCAGATTTGCGGGGAAAATGCATGTGGCAAAAAAAGTTTTCGTACTGGAAGAGGCTGTGGTGTTCGGAACCCTGACCGGCGGATTCTTCAGTCTGTTTTCTGACTGGGGATACATTGGGAAGCTGGTGACAGAACGTCAGCTTTTTGGCGTTCATACGGATTCAATATGGAAAATTGCCGGAAATGTCTTTCTGGTCATTTTCGGTATCTTCGCCGGAATGTTTGTAGGCTGTCTTGCACTTGCTATTGCGGAGATGCTGAACTCCATCCCCATTTTTGCAAGGCGGATCGGTTTCCGGCATGGACTTGGGATTGCAATCGCTGCCGCCGCATGCGGAAAACTGATCGGCAGCCTGCTCTACTTTGCAAAAGGAATTTCCCTGACAGGAATTTAAATGTAACATAAGCCAATGCATTTTCCTTTACCATCCTTAAAAAAAATGATACGATATAAGCTGAAAGAGGTAAATTTATGAAATGCATTCTTATGAACAAAAATACGGAAATACTGACTGCCGAATATGACGCGGAGCTGAAAGTATTCAGCAAAATCCATGAAGTCCGCCATATTGACTACGCGCCTGTCATATTGGAAAAATCCTTCCGTGAAGGAAAGAATTTTCGATATGACTTGTCTGAATGGTTTAAAGGCAGGGGGATTCCTTCATGGCGTGATGACCTTGACCTGCTTCTTAGCCGGTTGCGCATATCTGCCGCATCTGAATTGCTGGATAAAGCTTTTGCCCTTTCCTTGTCCGACCAATACTGGATCAAACCCTATGACAGCCAAATTGAATACAAAGATATCAATTTCTTTGAACATGATTTTAAAGATTCGGAATTTGCCAATGCAACTTTTTCCGACAAGACAGAACAGCTTCAGGAAGTCAGCCTGATCTCGCCAAACAATACAACAGATGGAAGGCTTAAGAAAACATGGGTCATCGAAAACGGCAACCGGTATTTATTAAAAAGCGGATATAAGAATGAAGTTATGCAGCCTTTTAACGAAGTGCTTGCCACAATGATATGTGAAAGGCTTGGATTTTTTCATGTTCCCTACAGTATCACAATGATCAGCCAGAAGGTTGTCTCAAAATGTCCCTGCTTTATTGATACCGCCACAGAGCTGGTTCCGGCACATCAAATATTACATAACACGAGTGATAAAACTGACACCTGCGAAACGTATATCAAAATATTGGAAGATCGCGGCATCCACTCTGCCCGCGAAGATCTGGAAAATATGCTGTTACTTGATTTTTTAATGATGAACGAGGACCGGCATCTAAACAATTTCGGAATCATCCGGGATGTTGAAACTCTCCGCTGGCGTTGCACAGCCCCCATTTTTGATACCGGGCAGTCCTTAAATATTCTGGATTATAACGACGAAGAAATTATTGTAAACGGAAATGGGAGATTTTTTTATCAGACCGAAAGCTTCCATTCCATGTTAAACCACATAAGGGATTTAAAGAGATTTGACCTCGGCAAGCTGGACGGTATTTGTGAAGAATTTGATGCCCTTCTGCACAAATACACGACCATCACGCATATGACAGACCGTCGGATCCGCAAAATATGTACTTTACTTCATTCGAGGATAAACTGCATCAATACCGGGTCATGATCGGAATACTCATATCCCCAGTCCATATTCTGGTAAAAATTTACTTCCACATTGTCCGAAACAATAAATCCGTCCAGTGTAACCGTATAAGTCTTCCCTTCTGTATAAGGCTCATTGGCATTTCTGCAGGAATTATGGGTGACATCCTGATCCTTGGCAGAGTCGATCGCCATGCTAAATCCCTGAGGCAGACTTTCTCTTGGAAATGGATAAGCCCACTCCGGCGCATTTTCCTGTGCATCCACTTTCAGATTATGGTTAAAATCACCGCCGCAGATCACATAATTGCCCTTCTTATAATCCGCTTCCATGTCCTGGTACAGCATGGCAAGCTGCCCCGACCGGATCTCATCACTGCTGCCATAGGCAGACATATGCATATTATAAATACAAAGCTGCTTATCATTTTCTGTAGGGATCCGGGAAATAGAATAGCACCTGTCCAAATCTACAAATTTGCTGAAAGACTCCGATATGGGCAGACTCCTCCGCATAGTGTCCTTGAACCCTTCCCTGGAATAAGTCACCAGACCGCTCACACTGGCGCCATGAGGCTGCCACGGCGGGAAAAACAAAAACGGAGAATCATAATTCTGGGCAAAATCATAATAGTATCCTTTAATGAACTGATTGATCAGCTCCAGCTCATCCACATGGTAGGATCTGGTACTGTCCCTGTCCACCTCCTGCAGAAGGACAAAATCCGGGTTCACATCATTTACAATTTCCCCCATGGCTGAAACTCCCGCAATGACACTCTCTTCATCCTTCGCCCAGGAAGATTTTCCTCCATCCATAAAAAAGCTGTAATCCTTCCGGTAAGCCCCAAATCCGATGTTGTATGTAAGAATCAGATAAGCCTCTCCTTCTCTCAGCCCAAAATCTTCATCAAAATATGTATTTTCACCGTTCCGGTTAACCTCCAGTGTTAAGTTGTCCGGCAAACGGTAATAAGCGTGAAACACATACCATACATATGCTCCCAATATGACCAGCAAAATTATAACGAATATCAGAATTCTCTTTAATGCTTTTTTCAAGAAGCCTAACCCCCTGCTATGAATCCAGTTCTGCAAAAACGCTGCCAGCATCTACTGCCTCAGCCCCATTTAACATTTCCTGCTCTGATTCGTAAATAGCCTGATCAATGCGATTAATTCGAGCAAATTTATCATACAACTCACTACTCATTACCACTAAATCACTATATCCATTTTTGGTAATAAAAATAGGTTCTTGCTCCTTGTGCGCTATGTTTGAAATTTCAGTTGTATTTCGCAAATCTTTAATTGGCATTATAAGCGGCATAATATTTCACTCCTTTCTCCAACACAATTATAGCATAATTATGCCACCCTCACAATCAAAATATACCTACAATTTCTTAATTATTTCAAACACATAATTCACCCCAGATGCCATATGCAGCTCGGCTTTCCCATCTTTCACCGGGATTTCCATCCCCCTGACGATCTCCCTGACAGCCCTGACTCCGTCCGCCACCTTCAAGGTAACATTCTCCAGATAAGGCAGATCAGACCTGACGATTATACCTGCGTTAACCGCTCCATTGCTATTAGCGCTATCAAAAATGCTATTCTCAATAGCATTTTTGCCATCGTAAACAAAAAGCTGCACCTTGGCAGGACCTTCTATGGTTACCGGCATCTCCTTGCCAAACAGTTCCCTGATCACACCGAGAACCTGTACCGGATAGTTGTAAATGTCTCCCATATCATCTGGTATGGTAATGATGCTGAAATTTCCTTCTCCATAGCTGCACCGAAGTACAATGGGGAAATTGTTATCTGTTCCATAAGCTGCCGCAAACTCCCAGACATCATTGGTACAAAACTCCAACTGCGGAATCAGCACGGGCTTCACGCCAGTATACTTTCCACTGATAGACACACCACGGTTTTTGCTGTCGGCATATTCCTGGACAAGAGCCTTTCTGGCAGAATACTTCACATTGGCAAATTCTTTAAAAGCATCCCCCAGTTTTCTCACAAAACCGCTGGTCACGATCACAGACGCACCATCCAGCATACTATTTTTCATCTTTGAAACAATATCTTTATCATCCGCTGCGCCTTCCGCCAAGAAGATCACTTTTTCCTTTTCAGGATAATCAATACAAGGCTCTAACGGAATACCGCACATTCCCAGATAGCTATGAAGGTTGTCCTCCCCTCTTCCATAAGCCGGTTTATAAGCTGCCGCCCCTATGGGCTTGCCCAGTTTTCCCAGATACTCATCCACTTCCTGAAACAGTTCGCCCACCGCAGGTGCATTCAGCCGGAAAGCGGGGTCATCAATAATGGATCCCAAACTAAACAAAGTCACTTCCTTTGCCTTTGCAAATAAGGTAAGATAAGCCTGCTCCAGATATGAGGTCAGATTGTATGTACACTCATAAGGATCGAACCAGCCTCCCAGGTTTCTTCCCGGTGCAGCGCTTTCCAGATAGCGCATGATAAAATAGCTCAAATATTTGGGCAGATGCTGGGCTGCATACATCGGATTCCTCGTCTCTGTTCCGGTATAAATAGAATCAAACTGCGCCGGTTCCATCTTCAAATCATAGCCTGTCTCATTAAATACCTCGTACCACTGAGGGAATTTGATGATCACATTCACATCAGGATTGATCTCTTTGGCAGTCTTCATCACAATTTCTTCCGTGATCTGCTTTTTCTGGTCAAGCCGGAACTGGGACCAGGTCCGCTCCCCTTTCTTCTCCACACAGTCCTTGCAGCGGCAGTTCAAAAAATAAAAATCATCAAAAATAAATTCATCAAAAACTTCCGCGTTCAGGGCAACAGCTTTCCTCAAGATTTCCCGCCCTTCCGGCTTAGAATAACAGAGGGAAACAAATCCATCCTGGTCATTCTCTCCTGCGCAGGTCGTGATTCCGCCGGACACCGCAATTCCTTTGCTTTCAAAGTACTCCTTCACCTTATATAGCTGTTCCTTGCTTGCCCACTCCATCCCTCTGTAGCATTCCACATAAGCACGTCCAAGCTTTACATTCTCATAAAGCAGCCGGAACTTCCGGTCAAACTCATCTATATCCGTGATACTGTTCACATTATGAACCGGACAATACACCGCTACGTTGAAATTTTGATAACTGGTCTTTGCAAGCCATTCGGCAATGCTTTTGTTCTTCATTTTTTCCATCTGCCATACCCTCCTGATTCTTGCACTGATCCTGACACTTCTGTCAGAGTCAGCATATGCTGTAAATTTAGAATAGCATCCGGACAAAATTTTTTCTATTATGGTTTCGTGTATTTATTGTACATTTCTCTATAAACAAGCTGATCAAGAATTTCAGCAGCTCACCAGTTCCACTGCATGTGCTATCCCCGGTATGCTCTGCCCTTCATTAAAGCTGGTCTTGGAAAGCAGCGCTCCGGTAGGTACAAACAGCACCCGCTTCCATTTCCCTTCCTCAAGCTGTTTCAGAATATAGGCAGACAAAACCACAGCCGAACAGCCACAGCCGCTCCCGCCAGCATGGGCATCCTGACTCTGGTCATAAATCTCCATACCGCAATCCATATGCACCTTGGAAATGTCCATTCCCTTTTCCCGCATCAGGTCCCAGAGCACCTTTTGCCCCACGCTGCCCAAATCTCCGGTGATGATCTTATCATAATCCGCCGGGACCCGCCCGAAGTCCACCAGGTTCCGGTAAATGGTATCACATGCCGCAGGCGCCATACAAGCCCCCATGTTCATGGAATCTTTCAGCCCATAGTCCACAATTTTCCCGATGGTAAGCCCGGCAACCATTGCCCTGTCATGTTTGCCTCTCGTGCTGCTTAAGATAAAAGCTCCGCTTCCCGTCACCGTCCACGTTGCGGAAAGAGGACGCTGGTTTCCGTATCCTAAAGGAAAACGGAACTCCTTTTCCGCACTGGCAAAATGGCTGGAAGTTACACATGCCGCATGCTCTGCCATGCCTCCTGCGATCATCACGGTTGCCATGGAAAGTGTAAGCCCGCAAGTAGAGCAGGCTCCATACATCCCCACAAGCGGAATCTGGAAGGAAGCCACGCCAAAGCTGCTGGCAATAGATTGACCAAGCAGGTCACCAGCAAACAAATACCGTATTTCTTCACTTTTGATACCGGATTTTCCTATGGCAAGCTGTAATGCCTCTTTTTGCAAAGTGCTTTCCGCCTGTTCCCATGTATCGCACCCAAATTTATCGTCCTTGCCAACTACATCAAAGCAGTCCCCAAAAGGACCTTCGCCTTCCTTGGTTCCTGCAACCGATGCGCTGGCTCTTATATAAACAGGTATCGGCACTTTGATGCTGTGCTCTCCCTGTTGAAAAATTGCCCCAACTGTCGTATCCATAAAAAACCTCCAGATGATTTACTTTTGGATAGTTTTTCTCATCTGGAGACTTTTTATTCATTTCATTTATTTTCAGATTTATGTTCAAATTTCAGCCCAGACCAGCTTAATCGCCAGCGCTTAAACACCGTGGGAAAGCAAAAACTGTTTCCACACATCATTATAAACCCCCAGCAGATGAATCTGGTCAAACGTGTAATCTTCGCGAAGGTTCCCTTCCTCATCGCAGACTACTTCATTCACGTCAATATAAAAAATCTGTTCATTGTCTGCCAGCGTGGCTACTGCATTGTTTCGCGCATCAATATTGCTGTTATTAAAAATCGCATCAGAACTGTTTTTCTCTTTGGAAACCCGCATGACACCCTGAATGATGATCTTCGCATCCGGTTCCCATGCATGGAGCGTATCGACCACTTCCGTATATTTTCCCATATAGTCTTCCGTGGTTCCCCTGCCCAGCTCATTGATTCCTACCATGATGTAAATTTTGCCATAATCTTTTGCTGCCAGGGCATCCTGAATGGTTCCAAGTCCTTTAAAATTTTCTTCCAGCACTTTATAAATCGTCAGCGATGTTTCACAGTAAAAATCGGCATGCTCCGCCAGATCCGTGTAATCCCTCAGCCCTACCGTTCTGGAATCCCCGATAAACAGGGCATCATCAAAGTAACTTTCATCCACCTGCTGGAAATCATATTCTGCGGCATTCAGCACGCCTGCATTCCCATAGATGTCTGCAGATATGTGGTTGATATATTCATCATAAGTGCTTTCCCGAAGGGGCTCCAGCCTGCCATCAGCATTCAAAGAACCAGAAGCATTTGGGATAAGCCCTTTGACCGTTTCTCCAATCTGGACCATACACTGGGAAACCGGATTCTCCTCTTCCGCCGTCTGATCTGTCTCTTCCGGCAGCACATCATTCCCTGAAACATCCCCTTCTGATGCAGTACCGGCTTTTTCCTCTCCATCCGGATCTGACAGACTCCCCTCGCCATCCGAACCGTAGCCTGCTCCTGCATCTAAATCCCGTTCCTCATCTGCATCTGAATCTTGTCCCTCACCTGCATCTGCCTCCTGTTCCCCATCTGCATCCGATGCCGGCATCTCCTCCTCCGGCTCCGGAATACTGGCTGCATCCTGAAAAACAAGCTCACTGACCGGCACGCTGCCGCCATCCAAAACCTGCCACGGATAGATTCCGTCATTGATTGCCGAAAACATCACCGACAAAACCGGTGCTTTTAAAGGCTCATAATCCTGATTTGCATATACGTTTCTTTTCCCGCTTATTGCTATGATCGTAAAAAGAAGCCCTGTACTCAAAATCAATAAAAACAAAGGGCACTTTTTGATAAATTTCATACTCTTCCTCATTTCTATTTCACCTGTCACTTAAAAATCCAAATACATAAACGGATTTCCCGCGCTGCTGGACAAAAAGTAAACAGAATACCAAAACACAGCTGTCAAGAGCAAAAGGATCACCGGGTTCTTCTTATGCTTTTCATAAAACCGGAATACTCCCGGAATACACAGCACGATCCCTGCCACAAAAAAGACCGCATAATTTTGTCCATACCGCAAAATATCCTGCTGGTTGACTGCAATGCCAGCGCCTCCAATGAAAGGGAACAAACGCCCGAAATAAATCCCAAGCTGCTTTAAATCCGTAATTGCAAAAACCACCCAGCTAAGAGGAATCAGCAACAGCACATATAAATTGCCCACGATGGGAATTTTCTCCAAATATTTTCCATAAAACAGCTTTTCCAGAATGATCAGCACGCCAAGCAGCGCACCCCATATGATAAAGTTCACGCCATTTCCGTGCCAGATACCGGTAAGCAGCCATACCACTGCCAGATTCAGCACCAGCCTGCCTTTCGCACATCTGCTTCCGCCCATGGGAATGTAAACATAGTCCTTAAACCAGCTTCCCAGCGTCACGTGCCACCTCCGGTAAAATTCCGAGATGCTTTTTGACGCATAAGGATGATTAAAGTTTTCTATAAAATTATATCCTAACATCACCAGAATCCCCGATGCCATCAGGGAATAGCCCCAGAAATCAAAATAAAGCTGCAAAGAGTAACCTGCTGCCCCCAGCCATGCCAGCGGTGTAGAGATGCTCTGAAAACCGATCATCTGCAGATCCTTCCATAAAATAGCCAGCTTATCTGCCAAAAGAACCTTCATCCCAAGCCCTAGGACGAAATATTTCAGTCCGTCCTCAAACTGCTCCAAATCCCTTTCTTTCGGAAGCTCAAACTCCCCATCCTGATACCGCATGATCGGTCCGGAGATCACCTGCGGGAACATCATGAAATAAAGCGCCACGCTCTGCAGCTTAGGTCTGTCCCAGACCTTTTTCCGGTAGAGGTCCACCTGAAAAGATATCATTTTAAAAATGTAATAACTGATTCCCAACGGCAGCAGGGAATGAGACACAAACGCGCCAAGCAATTTAAATACGATCAACAAAACCACATCCAGTATGACCGCCTGTATCATATAATGCTTCCTGCGCCTTATCTGCCACTCATGAAGCTCGAAGCCTTCTCCCACCTTCCATGACTGCCTTGCAAGCAGGTAATTTAACAGCGTGGCAGCCACAAGCACAAGAATAAATGCCGGCTCTCCCACGGCGTAAAAAATAAGACTGCCTGCTAAAAATGCAATCTCACGGTATTTAGATGGCACTATAAAATATAATATCAAAAAAACCGGCAAAAACCGGAATATAAATTCCAAACTGGAAAAGTTTACCATTCTCTGATCCTCTTTACACTATCCTCATAATTTGCGCAGACTAAATCCTGCTCCTCCCCGGCTGATTATGACGAGTCCTCCGTTCCTTATAGTTTATCACCCCCAACATAAATCTACAAGATAAGACAGAATAAACGCCTTACAAAAAAATTGGAAATTCTTGCAGTTTATCTGTATAATTTTTTCTCTGGCACACAAACTAAAAGGGATTTCCCATTACAAAAATATAACATAGAAGCGAGGAAAATATGAGCGAACAAAAAAGTAAAGAACAGCTTTCTCTCGAAAAAGATTATGAAGAATATGTAAAACGAATCACCCCTACCCACAACCTGTTTTTGCAAATGCTTAAGGCTTTCATCACCGGCGGCATCATCTGTACCATCGGGCAATTTCTGCTAAACTTCGCATCCAATACATTGGGCATGGACAAGGATATGTCCGGAAGCTTTTGCTCCCTTGTGCTGGTGCTCGCAAGCGTCCTTCTTACCGGATTTAACATTTATCCGTCTATCGTGAAATTCGGCGGTGCCGGCGCGCTGGTTCCCATCACAGGGTTTGCCAACTCTGTTGCCGCTCCTGCCGTTGAATTTAAAAAGGAAGGGCAGGTATTCGGCATCGGCTGCAAGATCTTTACCATTGCAGGACCGGTAATCCTCTACGGCATCTTCACAAGCTGGGTGCTGGGACTGGGGTACTGGATTGGAAAGACGGCGGGAATTTTCTAAGACAATATATCAGATAAGGATAGACAGGGTGGCGGTGCAGACAGGCATTTTGCCACTCTTTTTCAAATGTCCGAAATGATGTGACTATAAGGAACCGCGCAATGAAACATGCGCATTGCAGAATAAACTGACTATTACAAATATGCGCATTCCAGAAGGAAAGGTTATCCTCTGCAAAGTATGACGATGTGCCTGTAGAAAAAATGGCAAACAGAAATCCCCTGTGCACAGAACAAGCGGGCTGCCTGCTCCCAGACGCCCGCCCTTATTCCGTTACTTATTCATCTTATATGGAGGGTCCGCCGGATAGCCGCCTTTTAGCTTCTGCATTCCTCTCTGGATGGCATCCTTGGAATTCTTCCAGTCCGCATCCTTATTCCGGTAATCAAACTTATCCACCAGCCAGGACACATCCTCCTGAAGCCTCTCCATGTTTTTCTCCATCAGCTCAAACATCGCCGGGTAAAAGTCCTTTTTCTCTTTATCTGAAAGGCGGGTCTCACTGTATTCGCAAAGATCCCCAAAATGGTGCAGGCAGAATCCCTTGCCCGCCAGAATCCTTTTCCGGAAATCCTCGTCCTTTTTATACATAAAAAAGAAGGTATCCATATATCTGTCATAAGTGTCCGCAAAACGGTTGCAGATGTAACAAGACTTTTCTTTTTCCTGCATCCAGATTCCGATCGGGTTGACTCTCTCTGTGTTCTTCTTGAATTTCCCCATAAGGGTAGACTTGGAAGGCACAAACTTATCGAACTGCTCCTTCATCTCGCTGCGCATCTTCGCATAGTGTGTCTTTAAAATCCAGCCGTTTCCAAGAGTGTTGCCATAATCAAACATCTTTTTAAAATGCTCCCGGCAAAATCCCGCCTTGTCGGTAGCCTCACGCACATCACTTTCCATATAGGAAGAACCTGATCCAAGCGCAAAATCCAAAAGATCCTGCTCCACCTCCCGCTCAATAAAGCAAAACGGACATTCGTCACCGGCATTCACCGCATCATTTAAAGGTATCGTGTAAAGTGTCTCTTTCATCTCAATCCTCCCATTACTTCCTGCAACTCATTATTTCAACCATATGTAAATACTGCTTCAGTTCCCCATAATAAATTTCCGGCTGGAACGCTTCCTCCGCAAACTGCTCCGTCATCAGTCCATCCGCCATATAGTTGATCATTTTCCAAAGCTTGTGCTTGTCCACCTCATCCCTGAAGCGCGAGGTATCCGCACGTTCCATCACTTCGTTATACCAGACAGGCAGAATGCCCCGCTTTTCTTCTGTTTCCACCAGCGCTTCACTGACATCCTCGCTCCTGCTCCTGTTTAAAAACATAAGCATATAGGGATAATTTTTCATCACCTGAAGCTGCGCCTGCTTAATCTGGTCAATCAGCTTAAAAAAATCCGTCTCTTCCTTTGAAACCCCGGACGAAAGCTCCAGCATCATGTACCTCACACTGTAATCATAGATAAAAGCATATAACCCCAGCTTGCTGATAAAATAGTGGAATAAAAGCCCTTTGCTGATGCTCGCTTCCCTGACGATCTCGTCAGTGCTGGCATGTCCATAGCCGTTTTGCGCAAACACCTTAAGCGCCGCATTGATCATCCGGTCCTGCTTTTCCTTTTTCAGATCAAAAAATTTGTCGTTCATCGTAATCCTCCATACTGCCCATCCTTCTCATTGACCTTTTCAGTCGAAATTAAATATACCATATTTTTCATTATCAGGCAATAAATTTATGGATTATTTATACATATTCTCTTTTCATTTTCGCAAAATAGTATTAAGATATTACTAAACGATGAATAACCGAAAGGAGTCTATTTATGTCCAAAAAGTTTGGTAAATTTTTACTTTTCTCTGCTCTGGCAGGAGCTGCTGCTTACGGTGCCTACACCTACATGCAAAAAAAGGAACAGACGGCATCTGCTGCCGGTCACGATGATGCAGATGATGATTTTGATGATTTCAGCGAGGATCTGGACGAAGAACCCGCCCAGGCAAAGACACGTTCTTATGTTTCCCTGAATCTTGATAAAGCTGAAGCCATCGCTACAGAAGCTTTCCACAAAGCAAAGGAAGTCATTACCGACTCCGTAAACCAGGTCCGCGAAACCGTAAAATCCGTAACCGAAGGGCAATGTTCTTCTGAAACAAACTTCACCGACCTGACCGCACTCCAAAAAGAGACCGAAGCTCAAGCTGAACAATCTGCTTCTGATAACGCACAGGATACCGCAAGCGCTTCTGCACAGACAACCGATGCTGCAGACGCTGATTCACAGCAGTCTGCGGAAGAAAATGCCAAAGGCACTGCTGCCGGGGAAGAATCTTCGGATTCTGAGAAAAAGACCGCACCTGCCGGACAGGTAGAAGAATTTTTTGACGATACGCCTTGATCAGTAAAATGAAAACGCTGCATGACCACCTTCCGAAATGATCATGCAGCGATTTTTTATTCTGACAGAGAAACTCTTCTTTCTTTGTTCCCCACAACCGTTCCCGCTTTAAGGACCGGGCTGAGTTTCTTATATACCAAAAGCGTAATGAAAGAAACGCTAAATCCCTTCAGCAGATTCAGCGGCGCTACCGCAAAGATCACCAATGTAGTCACGTTCGTAATATTGCCGTTGATCTCCGTTCCCATTCCCACAATCGCATCCAGCGGCATGCCATACAATACAGAAAACGCCGGAAGCAGATAGATTGCATTGAACATGGTCCCGAACACCGTCATGATCAAAGTCCCGGTCGCGGAAGCAACAATCGCATTTTTCTTGGTCTTATGGAACATATAAATGATGGATGCCGGTAAAATGAAGCTGCATCCAATCACGAAATTCGCCAGATCCCCCACAAACGCCGTGCTGGTGCCCTTGATCAGCAGCTTTAACATAATTTTGCAAAGTTCGATCATAATCCCTGCCACCGGACCAAATGCAAATGTACCGATCAGCGCCGGTAGTTCGCTAAAGTCCAGCTTATAAAAGGGCGGCGCAAAGGGCACCGGGAAATCCAAAATATGAAGAATCATTGCAATTGCCGAAAACACACCAATCATTGCAATCTTCCGGGTCGATAAAATACGCTCTGTATCCCCGTTTTTCTTTTTGATAAATTTCTCCGCCGCATACGCAATCGCAAACAAAACAAGTGCAATCCCCAAAGATACCAGAACAAGTGTCACATTGTCCTTCACATTTTGCCATAAACCATTGCTCATTTTTACATTTCTCCTTTCAAGATCCCGGAAAAAGTTCTTGTTAATTTTCCTTGCACGCCCCTGTGCATAAAGAAAACCCCGGATACCTGATATCCGGGGTTAATATTTGCACCAAAGAATCCAAAGCCGCACGCGCAGCTTCTTTTTCTGCAATTTCTTCTCTCATCCAGACTTTACTGTCGGTCCTGGAATTTCACCAAGTCAGCCATGCCACATTTCAAATCCTGCCAAAACAATTTCTGCTATGTACGCATGGGTCGCGGACTATACCGCCGGTAGGGAATCACACCCAACCCCGAAGAACTTTTCCTGTTTATTTTTTACAAAAGTTATTTTAGTACAATGCCATAACGAAGTCAATACCTTATTTTTTCTCTTGATTGATCCGCATGGTCAGCCCGATCCTCTTTTTCGGCACATCCACCGTAAGCACCTGGACATCCACGATATCCCCCACGCTGACTGCCTCTAGAGGATGCTTGATAAACCGGTCTGTGATCTGGGAAATGTGTACCAGCCCATCCTGATGCACGCCGATATCCACAAACACGCCAAAGTCGATCACGTTGCGCACCGTACCCTTTAAGATCATTCCGGGCTTTAAGTCCTTCATATCCAGAACATCGCTGCGAAGGATTGGTGCAGGCATATTTTCTCTTGGATCCCTGGAAGGCTTTTCCAGCTCCTTCAAAATATCTGTCAGGGTGATCTCACCGATTCCCAGCTCCTGCGCCATCAGCTTTTTGTCTTTGATCTTCTTTTCCAGACTGCTGACTGCCTGACTGTTGTCTACAGCGCCGCCGGTTGTCTTCTGTTTTTTCTTTGCAGTATCTTCTTCCTCGTAAGCCATGGTCATACCGCCCATAGCCGCCGCCAGAGCCTTCCCCATAGCTGTACTGGTATTGCGGATCACTACCTTTTGCTGTCTGGGTTTTGCTTCCTTCTTTACCGCCCCGGAAGCTTCCTTTTTCCCTGTACTCTTGCTTGCTGCCGCCTTTTGCGCCTTGCGCACGTCCTCCATGGTAAGCCCCATCTTATCCAAAAGCTGCATGGCTGCCTGATAGGACTCCGGGTGCACGCTGGTAGCATCCAAAGGATTTTCCCCATCTAAGATACGCAAAAATCCGGCACACTGTTCATATGCCTTTGGTCCTAGTTTGGGAACCTTAAGAAGCTGTGCACGGCTTTTAAACCGTCCGTTCTGCTCTCTGTAATCCACAATATTTTTTGCAATTGTCTTGGAAATGCCTGATATATATTCCAACAAGGATGCAGATGCGGTATTTAAATCTACACCCACCTTGTTCACACAGTCCTCCACCACGCCGCCAAGGGCTTCTCCAAGCTTCTTCTGGTTCATATCGTGCTGGTACTGCCCTACGCCGATCGATTTGGGGTCGATCTTAACCAGCTCCGCCAGCGGATCCTGCAGTCTTCTTGCTATGGAAGCCGCACTTCTTTGCCCTACGTCAAAATTGGGAAATTCCTCCGTTGCCAGCTTGCTTGCGGAATAAACGGAAGCTCCCGCTTCATTGACGATCACATACTGGACGGGTGTATCCAGCTCTTTGATCAGCTCCACGATCACCTGCTCCGATTCTCTTGACGCGGTTCCATTGCCCACACTGATCAGGGAAACTCCGTACTTGCTGATCAGCTTCTTCAATTCCCGCTTCGCTTCCTCCACCTTATTTTGAGGAGCGGTGGGATATATAACCTTAGTATCCAATACCTTGCCGGTTGCATCCACTACTGCCAGCTTACAGCCTGTACGAAACGCAGGATCCCATCCCAAAACCACCTTTCCGGCAATAGGAGGCTGCATCAAAAGCTGCTCCAAATTCTTACCAAATACGGAAATTGCGCCATCCTCCGCTCTTTCCGTCAGTTCATTTCTGATATCACGTTCGATAGCCGGTGCGATCAGCCGGTCATAGGCATCCTTGATCACTTCCGTCAAAACCGGCGTGGTATATTCATTATCCGAGGTGATGGTCTTTTTCGCCAGATACTGAAGGATCCTCTCCTGGGGCGCTTCCACCTTCACAGTCAGGAATTTTTCATTTTCACCACGGTTTAAGGCAAGAACCCTGTGCCCCACCGTCTTTTTAAGGGGCTCTTCATAAGCGTAATACATCTCATAAACGCTCTGCACCTTTTCATCCTTTGCCGTGCTGGTCAGCTTGCCCTCTTCCATTGTAACAGAACGGATATACATACGGTAATCCGCTTCATCGGAGATCATCTCAGCAATGATATCCATAGCCCCCTGCAAAGCTTCCTTCTCGTCCTTTACTTCCTTTTCCTCGCTGATATATTTCGCTGCCTCAGCCTCCAGCGGCTCCTTTGCATCCTGCTTCAAAATATATTCTGCCAGGCCCTCTAACCCTTTTTCCTTTGCCACGCTGGCTCTGGTCTTTCTCTTGGGTCTGTAAGGTCTGTACAGGTCTTCAACCACTACAAGCGTCTCCGCAGCAAGAATTTTCTCCTTAAGCTCCTCCGTCAGCTTTCCCTGCTCTTCAATGCTGGCGATCACCTGCTCCTTTTTCTCTTCCAGATTACGCAGATAATTCAGCCGTTCAAACAGCGTTCTTAGCTGTTCGTCATTCAATGAACCTGTGGCTTCCTTCCGGTAACGGGAAATGAAAGGAATGGTGTTCCCTTCATCAATCAGCTTAACGGCAGCTTCCACCTGCCATTTTTCCACCTGCAGTTCTTCTTTCAGTTTCAGTACAATATCCATATGCTCCATCCTCACAATGTATAATTGCAGCCATATGCCATGCGCCATCCGGCAGCTTTTCCGGTATCCTATGGCTGTATCTCTTTCTATTATAGTAGATAACCTGTCTTATTTTCAAGAAAGATTTACATTATGTTTAACTCTTGCGACCTGCTGTCAAATATGCTATATTATAAATGTAAAAGGAACAACCGCCCACAAAGTGGTTGACCTCCAGATAATGATTATAATAAACCTACCTGTACCGGGCAAGTAACAAGGTAGGTTTATTTATTTTCGCTTGTTATTCCTATCTATATAGGCAAGCAATGCGAGAAGGAATGTACCGCCCAAAAACAACAGGCTAAAAACTTCATATGTATCCATCCGCACCACCTCCCCTCTTTTTCAAGTTTAGGGAGGCTTACCACCTTGCAACACGGCTATTCCAAATATTAATATACCACAACCTTCATGATTCCACAATATTTGCCTTCATGATTTTATCATTATAGCATTCCAAAAGTTACCTTTATTCTGTTACCCATTTTAGCTACTGTATTTAAAACCCGATAACCACACTATGCTCTCCATTTATAACATTTTTTCTATAATCCCCCTATTTTTAGGCACTTCCTGCAAGAGATAAAATAAGATGAAACCAAGTTGTATTTTCAGCGTGAAAGTGCTAAGATACTTTTACAGGTATCATTAAAGGCATCTCCACAGCAGGCTTGTGCTGATGCCCAAATTTGCAGACGCTGACCGTATGGAGGATTTTATGGATTATAAAGATCAGAATAATTACAATCAACCCCTGAACTCCCACAATGCAGGAGCAACCTTTGCAACTGTTTCCATGATTTTGGGACTGGGCTGTATGTTTTCCTTTCTTACCGTTTATCTTCCGCTGATCTTCGGCAGCCTTTCTGTCATTTTTGCCATTCTTTCAAAAGGCTATGGCAAAAAGATGCTCATCGGCGCAAAGATCGGACTTTGCACTGCTATCGGCTGTATGGCATTGGTGGTAGTGATCATGGGAACTTTCGTTACCCTTTTCCTTAGCAGCAGCAGAACAGATATGGTCAAAATGGGAAAACAGATGGATCAGCAGTTGGAAGATCAGCTTGGCATTTCCCCGAATGATGTATTAGGCCAGTCTTATGAAGATATTATGAATGATCTTGCCGATTCGTTAGGAAAATAATAATGAACAAAAAGGAGATGACACTTATGTCAGGTATGATGATCGGTGCTTACAACAGCATAAACCCTTATCAAAATGCGGGATACACTTCACCCTCTCAGGATACATCCAGAGCCGGAAAGCCGGTTTTAAATCCCGGTGCCGATACAGAGGTATCTCCCGGACGGAAATCCTCTCCGGCAGAATGTGAGACTTGCAAAAACCGCAAATATCAGGACGGCTCCGATGAAATGGTTTCGTTTAAATCCGCAGCACATATCTCCCCGGAAGCTTCCGCCTCCAGAGTGCGCGCCCACGAGCAGGAGCATGTAAATAACGCTTACACCAAAGCTGCCCGGAACAACGGAAAAGTGCTTTCCGCCACCGTTACCTTAAAAACGGCGATCTGTCCTGAATGCGGGAGCAGCTACGTATCCGGCGGTACCACCGCCACCAGGATCAGATACGCAAATGAAGAAAATCCTTATGTACAGAACCGGAAGGCTGCAGATGCTGCCTCTCTGATCGGTGCAAATCTGGATATGGCTGTATAGCCAATTTACCATAAATATGGAAAGGCATGGTTATTTTTTATGAACGGATATCTCTCCTCAAATGGGCTGAAAAGCCTGGCAAAGGGGCAATTACTTGGAAAATACGGCATTACGGTGGGCATCTTGGTCATCCACGTGCTTTGTACACTTCCAATTCAATTTATGTTCAACCCGCTGGCACAGACAAGTCCGCTCCTTTACTATCCGCTTTCGCTGCTTCTCAGTGTTTTTGGAGGCTTTTTCACTGCCGGGGAAGCGCTTGTCTATTTGAAGATTGCCTGCAACCAGCCTCCTGCAGTCAGCGACCTGTTTTACTTTTTCACCGGTCCTTTTTCCCAGCGTGGTATCAAGGTATCCCAGATACAGCTTCTGTTAGCCATAGTGTCTCTGGCAACTACCCTGCCTTACACTTATGTGGGCAGTCTGTTGCTTCAGTCCATGGCGGGCTGGAATCCGGCGGCTTCACTGCTGCCTTTTCGGGCTGGAACCTTCCTGCTTTACACCATTTTGCTGGTAGCAGGAACGGCTGTCAATATTTTTGTACAGCTTTTATTGTCCCAGGTATTTTATCTGATGCAGGATTTCCCGGAATACTCGGCTGCCCAGTTGTTAAAGTTTGCCCCCCAGCTTATGAAAGGACACAAGGCCAGACTGTTCTACATCCAGTTAAGCTTCATTCCTCTCATGCTGCTTTCCTTAGTTTCCTGCGGAATCGGATTTTTGTGGGTTTATCCCTATATGGAAGCTACTTATGCAAACTTTTATCTGGATCTGATGCGAAAACGCCGCTTGGCGGGAAATGCTTAAGTCAAAAATCAGGAGCCGTCAAACAGACGGCTCCGTTTTTGTGTTGATCCATTTTAAATAAGCGTTGATAAAGGGATCCAGCGCACCATCCATAACCGCATCTACATTTCCTGTCTCTGCGTTCGTCCTGTGATCCTTTACCATAGTATAAGGCTGCATCACATAAGAACGGATCTGGTTGCCCCAGCCGATCTCCTTTACCTCACCTCTGATATCAGAAAGCTTTTCTGCGTTTGCCTCCTTTTTCAGCATATACAGCTTTGCCTTCAGCATCTGCATTGCCTTATCCTTGTTTTGGAACTGGGACCGTTCATTCTGGCACTGTACCACGATTCCGGTAGGCAGATGGGTGATCCTGATCGCAGAAGAGGTCTTGTTGATATGCTGTCCGCCTGCACCGCTGCTTCGGTAGGTGTCGATCCGCAGCTCATCCTCATTGATCTCCACATCCACATCTTCCTCAATGTCCGGCATCACATCCAGTGATACAAAGGAGGTCTGGCGTTTTCCCTGTGCGTTAAAAGGAGAAATACGCACCAGCCGGTGCACGCCCTTTTCGGATTTCAGATAACCATAGGCGTTGGTGCCATTGACCTGAAAAGTCACTGACTTGATCCCGGCTTCATCACCGTCCAGATAGTCCAGCACTTCCACAGAAAATCCTTTCCGTTCCGCCCATCTGGTATACATACGGTACAGCATGGAACACCAGTCGCAGCTCTCCGTTCCCCCTGCCCCTGCATTCAGTTTCAGGATGGCATTGTCCCCGTCATATTCCTCTGACAAAAGGGTACTGATACGGATTTCTTCATAGGAAGCAATAAACTCGTCCAGCTCCTTACGGATATCCTCCGCGAGCTGGGCATCCTCCTCCTCATAGCCCATCTCAATCAGCGTCTCGATATCCTCATACTGGCTTTCAAGCCCTTCCATAGTCTCCACGATATCTTTTAGATTCTTCAGTTCTTTCATTTTCTGGTTGGAACGTTCCGGATCGTCCCAAAAACCGGGTACCTCCATCTCTCGTTCCAGCTCTTCAATCTTCTTTGACTTATTCGCTAAGTCAAAGTGAATCCCTCACTTCCGCTAAAGGGCTCTTGTAAGTCTGAAGCTCAGACTTCATCTGGTCTAATTCTACCACCTTGCGTCACCTCTTTCTGTTTTAAATTTTTTATTTTTTTCCGCAGCACTGTTTATACTTCTTTCCGCTGCCACAAGGACAAGGATCGTTAGGATAAATCTTTGCCACTTCTCTTTTCACAGGCGCTTTGGCAACGGAATCATCTTTATTCGTGCCGGTCACCTTCGCTACCTGCTCTCTTTCTACCTTCTGTTCCACCCTTACATGGAACAATAACCTTACCGTCTCTTCCCGGATGTTCTGGGTCATCTCATCGAACATCTCATATCCGCTGAGCTTATATTCAACCAGCGGATCCCTCTGCCCATATGCCTGTAATCCCACACCCTGACGGAGCTGGTCCATATCGTCGATATGATCCATCCATTTCCGGTCAATGATCTTAAGGAGGATCACACGCTCCAGTTCACGGATAGCTTCCGGTTCAGGAAATTCTGCTTCCTTTGCCTCATAAAGCTTCACAGCCTCTTCCTTTAGCTGCTGTTTCAGGGCATTTTTCTTCGGCGTGTTGATGCGTCCCCTGTTAACAGGCTTCAAAGGAATGGTGGGAAGCAGCAGCGTATTCAGCTCCTCCAGGTTCCACTCATCGTAATCCGTGTCATCCCCGATCACGATATCCACGGCGTTTTCCGTAATATCCGTGATCATCTTATAGATCACATCCCGCATACTCTCACCGTCAAGCACACGGCGGCGCTCTTCGTATATGATCTCTCTCTGCTCATTCATAACCTGGTCATATTCCAGCAGGTTCTTTCTGATGCCAAAGTTGTTGTTCTCTATCTTCTTTTGTGCGGACTCGATGGCATTGGTCAATGCCTTGTGCTCAATCTCCTGCCCTTCCGGAATACCCAGGGCATTAAACATATTGATCAGCCGTTCGGAACCGAACAGGCGCATCAGGTCGTCCTCAAGGGAAATGTAAAACTTGGATTCACCGGGATCTCCCTGACGCCCGCTACGTCCGCGGAGCTGGTTGTCAATACGTCTGGATTCGTGACGCTCTGTACCGATGATCTTAAGACCGCCAGCCGCCCTTGCATCGTCATCCAGTTTGATATCCGTACCACGTCCTGCCATGTTGGTGGCAATGGTCACTGCCCCATGGACACCGGCATCTGCTACGATCTCCGCCTCCAGCTCGTGGAATTTTGCGTTCAGTACCTTGTGCTGGATCCCTCTTTTAGTCAGCATTCTGCTCAGCTCTTCGGATGCCTCGATGGTGATCGTACCTACCAAAACCGGCTGCCCCTTTTCATGGGAAGCCTTCACCGCATCCACAATGGCATTCAGCTTTTCCTTCCGGGTCTTATATACTGCATCGTGCAGGTCGGTCCTCGCTACCGGCACGTTGGTGGGGATCTCTATAACATCCATTCCATAAATATCACGGAACTCCTTTTCCTCTGTAAGGGCGGTACCGGTCATACCCGCTTTCTTTTCAAACTTGTTAAAGAAGTTCTGGAAGGTAATGGTAGCTAACGTCTTGCTTTCCCGCTTAACCTTCACATGCTCCTTCGCCTCGATCGCCTGGTGAAGCCCGTCCGAATAACGGCGCCCCGGCATGATACGTCCGGTAAATTCATCCACGATCAGTACCTGATCATCCTTCACCACATAATCCTGATCGCGGAACATCAGATTGTTGGCACGCAAAGCCAGGTTAATGTTATGCTGTATTTCAATATTTTCGGGATCAGCAAGGTTTTCGATCTGGAAGAATTTTTCCACCTTTTCCACACCCTGTGCAGTTAGATTGACTACCTTATCCTTTTCATTGACAATAAAATCTCCGGTTTCCTCCCGCTCGATTCCCATGATGGCATCCATCTTGGAGAGATCCGCCATATCCTCGCCACGCTTCATCTGCTTGGCAAGCACGTCGCAAACCTCGTATAGCTTGGTTGATTTCCCGCTTTGACCGGATATGATCAGAGGCGTTCTCGCCTCATCAATAAGAACTGAGTCCACCTCATCGATGATCGCATAATGGAGAGAACGAAGCACCAGCTGCGCTTTATAAATAACCATGTTGTCACGGAGATAATCAAATCCCAGCTCGTTATTCGTCACATAAGTGATGTCACAGGCATATGCCTCGCGCCGTTCTTCCGGCTTCATGCCATTTAATACCACACCTACCGTAAGCCCTAAGAATTCGTGTACCTGACCCATCCACTCTGCGTCACGCTTTGCCAGATAATCGTTGACCGTTACTACATGCACGCCTTTTCCTTCCAGTGCATTTAAGTAAGCCGGCAAAAGGCAGGTCTGGGTCTTTCCTTCACCGGTCTTCATCTCCGCGATTCGTCCCTGATGAAGAATAATGCCGCCAATTAGCTGAACCCGGTAGTGTTCTGTGTGAAGCACCCTTCTTGCCGCTTCCCTTACCACCGCAAAAGCATCCACCAGCAGGTCATCCAACGTCTCACCATCTGCCAGACGCTTTTTAAATTCCTCTGTTTTCGCCCGCAGCGCTTCATCGGAAAGCTCCATCATGGCAGGGCGCAGATCCTCAATTGCCCGTACCATTCCTTCTATACGCTTTAACTCCCTTTCACTATGCGTACCAAATACCTTTTGGATAAGATTCATCTTTCTACCACGCCTTTCCCGCATGTATTTCTTAGGAACTGTCACGAAATAAATTCACATTTTTGTTTGCAAAACGCTTTGATTTATGGTGTTTTGCAAACTGGAATCAGCAAATTTATTTCGTGACAGTTCCTTACCATGAATAAAAATATCCATACTACAAAAAACTGCAAGTTTTATTGTAACAGATTTGTCTGTTTTATTCAACTGTGCATATTATCATTTGCACGAATCTGTCCTAAGTTCTTGCATCCTGATATTTTGTATTTTTTCAATTTCATTATAACATTCTGACAGGAAAGTTTCCATAAATACACAGGAAATTAGCATTCTATAAAATATAAATTATCAGGCCAAAAAGGCTGCCACCGTTGGATCACTCCAACTGCAGCAGCCCTTTTTGCCGTTCGCCGAACATGCAAGCATGCTCTCCTCACTAACGCTCATCGTTTCCGGGGAAAGCGGGAATTCCGGCAAACCCTTTTGCCAGGTCTTCATCGGAAGGGATGTAATCAGTCATCTCTCCGTTATGGAAACGCTCATATGCCACCATATCAAAATATCCTGTCCCGGTGAGACCAAAGAGGATCGTCTTTTCCTCTCCTGTTTCCTTGCATTTCATTGCTTCATCAATTGCAACCTTAATTGCGTGGGAGCTTTCCGGCGCCGGAAGGATGCCCTCTACCCTTGCAAACTGCTCTGCCGCCTTAAACACCGCCGTCTGTTCCACGCTGACAGCTTCCATATAGCCATCATGGTAAAGCTGTGAAAGAATAGAGCTCATTCCGTGATAACGCAAACCGCCTGCATGGTTAGGCGTCGGGATAAAGCCGCTTCCTAAAGTATACATCTTCGCTAACGGACAGACTTTTCCGGTATCACAGAAGTCATAGACATACTTCCCTCTTGTAAGGCTGGGACAGGAAGCCGGTTCTACCGCAATAAACTGATAATCAGCTTCTCCCCGGAGCTTTTCACCCATAAACGGCGAGATCAGACCGCCAAGGTTCGATCCGCCGCCTGCACATCCAATGATCACATCAGGTTTAATACCATATTTATCCAATGCCGCCTTTGCTTCCATACCGATCACTGACTGATGCAATAGTACCTGATTCAATACGGAGCCAAGCACATAACGGTAGCCTTCCTGGGAAACTGCTGCCTCAACTGCCTCTGAAATTGCACAGCCAAGGCTTCCTGTTGTTCCCGGGAACTCCTTCAGGATCTTTCTTCCCACTTCTGTTGTATCCGAAGGCGAAGGCGTCACATTCGCACCATAGGTCCTCATCACTTCTCTCCGGAAAGGCTTTTGTTCATAAGAACATTTCACCATATATACCTGGCAGTCAAGCTCCAGATATGCACACGCCATGGAAAGCGCCGTTCCCCACTGTCCTGCCCCGGTTTCCGTAGTCACGCCCTTAAGCCCCTGCTTCTTGGCATAATAAGCCTGCGCAATGGCAGAATTCAGCTTGTGGCTTCCACTGGTGTTGTTGCCCTCAAATTTGTAGTAGATCTTTGCCGGTGTCTGAAGCTTTTCCTCCAGACAATACGCCCGCACCAAAGGTGACGGTCTGTACATCTTGTAAAAGCTTCTGATCTCCTCCGGTATTTCAATGTAAACCGTGTCATCATCTAACTCCTGCTTACATAACTCTTCGCAAAAAATACCTTTCAGCTCATCATAAGTGATCGGCTTTAATGTTCCCGGATTAAGAAGCGGCGCCGGCTTATTTTTCAT
>ERZ808054.541-NODE-541-length-33159-cov-27.727042_pt1 | contig 33159 bp, 32 predicted proteins | sample MGYA00380201_ERZ808054 | MGnify/ENA primary metagenome ERZ808054 (study PRJEB31490, sample SAMN06133419) | mouse gut metagenome | isolation source: Z5_2 | host: mice | place: China: Chengdu | collected 2015-05 ...
CAGAGAGTTTTTCCAAGGCACATGTCCTTGGAAAAACGATTTCATTTTATTTGCCGCCTGCGGGCGGCAAACTCCCGTGGGCCGCCCCTGGCGGCCTAACGCCTGCGGAGGGCTTTTTTGACAGTCTAATGGCGTCCGGAGATGTCGGTCTCCGGGCGTTCTTTTGTCCGCTGCGGCTGCGGGAAAAATTTTTTTCCCGATTCCTGCGGCGATTCCCTGCTCCAAAACGTATATACCATACAGAAGGTGGTGAGCCCGTGGACCAAGAGCAAAAATGGATACGCGCCATCCAGCGGCGGGGCTCCCGCCAGGCGGCGGAGCAGCTGGTGGACGCCTACTACGACGAGATCTACCGCTTCGCCTACCGTCAGACGGGCAGCAGGGAGGATGCCATGGACCTGACCCAGAACATCTTTCTGGCGGTCCTCCGGGCCCTGCCCGCCTTTGACAGAAGGAAGGCTGGTTTTCGCACCTGGCTTTACCGGATCGCCGCCAACAAGGCCGTGGACGCCCGCCGCCGGGCGGGGCCGGTGACGGTCCCCATCGACGAGCTGGACCTCCCGGCGGCGGAGGACTTTGCCATGGCCGTCCAGGACCGGGAGCTGCTGGAGCGGATCGAGTCCTATGTCTCCGGCCTGGACCCGGGGATACAGGCGGTGTTCCGGCTGCATCTCTACGGGGAGAAGTCCTTCCCGGAGATCGCCGCCATCCTGGACCAGTCCGAGAGCGCCGTAAAGAGCCAATACTACCGCCTGCTGGGGCGGCTGAGAAAGGAGTTCGATCCCAATGGATAAAAAGGACCGCATCCCCATGCCCACCGCCATGGAGCGGTGCGCCGCCATCCGCCGGATCGCGGAAGAGGGCCTGGCGGATACCGCGCCCTCCTGGCGGAGCCTGCCGCTGTCCGCGCTGGTGTTCGGGGTGGAGGACTGTCTGTTCATGGCGGTGCTGCTGGGCCTGCTGCCTCTGGCGCTGCTGCCGCTGCCCGCCGGGCTTCTGGCGGAAAAGCTGTCCCTGACGCTGTTCCTCTCCGCGCCGCTGCTGTACGCCGCCGCCCACCTGCTGACCATGTGGAAGGAATCCCAGTGCGGCACCTTGGACTGGAAGCGGACCTGCCGGTTGTCCCTGCAAACGCTGACGGCCCTGCGGATGGGGCTCTTCGGCGGGGCGGCGGTGCTGGTGTGCGTGCCGGTGGACCTGCTGCTGTGGCATTTCAGCGGACGGGCCATGTCCCTGGGACGGATCCTGGCGGTGTCCTTCTCCAGCCTGTTCCTCCACGCGGCCCTGTCCCTGATCTGCCGGGAGGGCCGGCGGGGGTGGGCGGTCACCCTGACCCTCTGGGTCCTGCTGGACGGCCTCCTGACCGTCTGGGAGACGCGCATCCACTTCCTGCTGGAGGTCCCCACCGCCGTCTTCTGCCTGCTGGCGGGAGCTTGCCTGGCCGCCGCCCTGTACCGGCTGCATACCATCCTGCGCCAACCCCAAAAAGGAGGAATAGTATATGCTCAGCGTTGAACACGTCACCAAAAAATACGGCAGTTTTACCGCACTGGAGGATATCTCCCTCACCTTCACCCCTGGGGTTTTCGGGCTGCTGGCCCCCAACGGGGCGGGAAAGACCACCCTCATCAAGATGCTCACCACCCTGCTGTTCCCGACCTCCGGCCAGATATTGTGGAACGGCGAGGATATTCATGCTCTGGACGAGGCCTATCGGGGCCTGCTGGGCTACCTGCCTCAGGAGTTCGGGTACTACCCACACTACAGCCCCCGGCAGTTCCTGCGCTACGCCGCCGCCCTCCAGTGCGTCCCCCGCCGGGAGGCGGAGGAGCGCATCGAGAGCCTGCTGAAGCTGGTGGGGCTGGAGGACGCGGCGGGCAAGAAAATGCGTCAGTTCTCCGGCGGGATGCTCCAGCGGGTTGGCATCGCCCAGGCCATGATTAACGACCCTCAGCTTCTCATACTGGACGAGCCCACCGCCGGACTGGACCCCCGGGAGCGGGTCCGGTTCCGGAACCTCATTCACTCCCTGGCTGCGGAACGGACCGTGATCCTTTCTACCCACATCGTCTCCGACATTGAGACCATCGCCGGACAGATCGTCATGTTCCGGGACCACAGGCTCTACTGCTGCGACAGCCCCGCCTCCATCTGCTCCCGGTTCCAGGGCAAGGTGTTCGAGGTCCCGGCGGGGGCGGCGCTGGAGCCGGGACAGTTCCTGCTCAGCGAGCGGCAGGGGGAGCAGGGGCCCATCCTGCGCCTGCTGTGCGACACCCCGCCTGCGGACGGCGTCCCTGTGACGCCGGGGCTGGAGGATGCGTTCCTGGCCATCTACCGGGAGGGCGCGGCATGACGCTTCTGGGATACGAGTGGCGCAAGCTGGCCCGGATGCCGGTACTGTGGGCCGTTCTGACACTGTGCGCCATTTTCAACTGCACGCAAATGCTGGAGATCGCACCCTATATCGACCTGTTCAACGAAGCCGGTGAAGCGGCCTCCCAACTGGGACAGCGGGTGGACGAGGATTTCCTGACGGGTCTGCGGCAGAGGGAGCAGACCTCCTATCGGGACGCCCTGCTGGAGGCTGTGGAGGGGATGGAGAACGTTTTCGAGACGCTGGATATCCAGGTGTTGTCGGCGTACTACGAAAAATATATGGACAGCTCCCCCCTGGCCCAAAGCCTTATGGCCTGGAAATACGACATGGCGGAGGAGCGGGCCGCTCATCTGGCCCGGACCGGCGCAGCCATGGACCTGTATGCCGGGCCTGTGACCACCCAGGTCCATCAGTTCCTCTTCGGCAACCTTCTGCTGAAGGTCCTGATGGAGAGCGTGGTCCTGGGAATGCTGTCCATGCTGTACCTGCTGGGATACGAGGACATCCAGCGCACCACCCACGCCGTCTGCGCCGCCCGGACCGGGCGGAAGCTCTGGCGGCGGAAGGCCCTGGCGGGAGCGGGAGCCGCGGTTGGGCTGTACGCGGTCCTGGCGGGGAGCGCGCTGGCCGCTTTCTTCACCGTATGGGATTTCTCCGGCATCTGGAGCGCCAGCGTTTCCAGCCAGTTCAACCGCCACAGCGACCTGCTCATCAGCCGGCCCTTTATCACCTGGGCGGACTTCTCCGTGGCGGGCTATCTGGCGGCGGTACTGCTTCTGGGAGGGGCCGTTGTCACCGTGCTGGCCCTGCTGGCTGCGGTGATCGGGCTGCTGGTGCGGAACGTCTATCTGGCGGGACTGGTCCTGATGGCCCTGTGTATCAGCGGCTATGCTGCCGGCGTCGCCATTGCCGGTCTGGGCTGGTGGGAGGCGTTTGTGGTGTTCACCTTTAATCCCGTCCTGCTCCTGCTGGAGGTGAACGCCTGGTTCACCGAGGTGGGGATGAATACCTTTATCCCCTGGCAGGAGACCGTTGGGACCGTGGGCGGCCTTGCGCTGCTGTCCGGCGGAACGGCCCTTGCGCTGAGGCGTTTCCGGAGAAAGGATGTGTTGGTATGAGCCTGTTCTGGCAGGAAATAAAGAAGATCTGGCGGCCCGGTATTCTGACGGCCATCCTGGTGCTTAGCGGGATGTTATACTATGTGCAGTCTTTCGACTACGTGGAGAGGATGATGAACGAGGAGTACGTGATCTCATTCAGCGTACTGGAGGAGCTGTTCCAGCGCTGCGGGCCTGCTGTTGACCGCTCCGAGTGGCCCATTTTGCAGGAGGTCATCGACCGGGAAAAGAAGGTCTTCGCCGGATATCTGGCGGAGAACCCCGATGCCGTGGCGGCGGGCGTGACCACATGGGAGGAGCTGGAAGCCTATACAAAAGAGAGCGGCGACTTGTCGCTGGATCGCTGGGCATACCGTTCGAAGACGACCAACTGCTACACCGTATTCAAGCTGGAGCAATTTCAGGAGTGGTGCAAAACAGTCACCGACTGGTCGAAAGAAGGCTGGGAGGCTTGGATGTTTGGATTCTATCCCCCCCAATGGCAGCAGCGCATCCTGGAACTGGAGGAGCGTTGGGCGGAGGAGGGCAAGCCTCTGCTGTATGCTTTAGATACCAGTTACCTTGAGCTGTACTTTGCCAAACATCTGCCCATGACCAACGTTTTATGCGTGATCCTTCTGCTGTCTCCTGCCCTGGTCCGGGACCGCCTGCGGCGGATGCGGTCCCTGCAATGGTCCTCCCGGCGGGGGCGGAAGGTGCTGCGTACCCAACTGGCGGCGGGCTTTGCCTCCGCCGGAGTGCTGGTCGCCGTCAACACCGCCGTCTATACGGCCATCATGCTGTCCACCGGCGTCAATAGTTTTTTGGACTGCCCGATTTCCGGTCGAAACTGGTTTGGATGGACCATGGGGCAGTATATCCTGAGCCTGATCGTACTGGCGGTCCTGGCAGGGCTGGCTGCGGCAGGGCTGACCCTGTTCCTTTCCTGTCACACCGGTAACTACGCCGCCATGCTTTTTAAGGCTATCCTGCTGCACCTTGCCGTGGGCTGGTGGTTCACCGTCGAGATAATGCAGTTCTCACCATTCGGGAGCCTGCGGCCCTGGGGCGGTTCGGACTTTATTTTTGTTCCGCCTGCCGCAGTATATATCTGCGTGGGAGCGCTGCTGGCGGCGGGGTGGGGCCTGTGCCTGTGGACCTGCATCCGCCAGAGAAGGCGGGAACTGTAAAGACGAATCGTTTCGTTACCCCTCCATGCCCAAGGCGTGGAGGGTTTTTCGCCGTATCATGCACAGAAGTTACAATTGCAAGCTGGCGGAAACTTTGTTAAAATAGGGGCGATACCCCCTTTAAAACACTACGCCGGAAGGCGAGGAGGAAATACCTGTGATCGTGATACAGGGAAGAGGGGTCTCCGCCGGTATCGTGCAGGGGCGGCTGCACTGCTTCCACCGTGTGGGAGCTGCCGCCGTCAAGCGCGCCGGCGCGGACCCGACAGAAGAGCTTGCCCGTCTGGCCGAAGCCCAGGCCCAGGCTGTCGGACAGCTGGAAGCCCTGGCGGAGCGCTGCAAGCGGGAGATGGGTCCCGAAGCCGCCCTGGTCTTCTCCACCCACGCCATGCTGCTGGAGGACGAGAGCCTGCTGGAGTACGTCAGGGATCTCATCACCCGGGAAAACTGCTGTGCCGAGTACGCCGTCCAGATGGCGGGGGAGACCTTTGCCGCTACCTTCGAGGCCATGGACGACGCCTACATGCGGGAGCGGGGCTCCGACGTGATGGACGTGACCTGGCGGATGCTCCGCAGTCTGGCGGGAGCGGGAGCCGGCGGCGCGGAGCTGGACAGCCCCGCCATCGTGGCTGCCTGCGACCTGAACCCCACGGAGTTCATCGAGCTGGACCGCTCCCAGGTCCTGGCCATCGTTACCCAGCGGGACTCCAAGAACAGCCACGCGGCCATCATGGCCCAATTGTTACATATCCCCACCGTCTGCAACCTGGGGGACGATCTCCGGGCGGACTACCACGGCCGCACTGCCCAAGTGGACGGCAGCGCCGGTACGCTGATCGTATTTTAAGGAGGGAAGACCATGTCAAAGGAGATATTGTTTCTCGATCTGGACGGCACCCTGCTCAATGACCGGAAGGAGATCACCGAGGGCAACCGCCGGGCCATCGGCGAGGCCCTCGCGGCGGGGCGCCGGATCGTGGTCACCTCCGGCCGTCCCCTGAAGAGCTCCCTGGCCCAGGCCCGGCGGCTGGGGCTGGCGGGGGAGGGGTGCTACGTCATCGCCTATAACGGCGCGTCCATCTACGACTGTTCCGCCGGTGAGGAGATCTTCCGCCGGACCCTGGACTGGGAGGTCCTGTACCAGATATTTGACGAGGCCCGCCGCCGGGAGGTGTATATCCACACCTACGACCACGAGGACGTGGTCACCGAGCAGGCGGAGCGCTTCTCCAACGCCCAGCGCTACGCCTCCGCCCTCGGCCTGGACTGCCGGGTCATTCAGGACGTGCGCCGGGACCTGCCCGAGCCTCCTGTCAAGGCCCTGTTCATTGACTACCAGTGCCGGGAGCCCCTGGAGGACATGGAGCGCTGGCTCCAGACCGCTCTGGCGGGCCGCGCGGACTGCTTTTTCTCCAGCCCCTGGTTCCTGGAGGTGGTGCCCCTCGGGGTGAGCAAGGGGGCCGCCCTGGTGGAGCTGTGTGACCGCCTGGGCATCGGCGCGGCGGACGCCGCCGCCGCCGGAGACGAGGCCAACGACGTCTCCATGATCCGCGCCGCCGGATTGGGCGTGGCCATGGCCAACGCCGTCCCCGCCGCCAAGGAGGCCGCGGACTACGTCACCCAGCGGGACAACAACCACGACGGCATCGAGGAAGTCATCCGGAAGTTCATGCTCTGAGCTGGTCAAATTCCCCTGATTTCCGCTTCGCTGTCCGCTGTGTCTTGGAAATATGAACAAATTTTGACCAACCCCGGCAAAATGTGCAAAAATTCCTTGACAACCGGCGAGATAGGACTATAATAAGCCACAACCAGACCGGTTCGGCCTGGGACATATAGTTATGATAGAGGCGCGGCCGCCATCAGTACCCCCCGGCAGAAGGACAGACACCATGGGGAGGGAAAGGGAACGCCGCCGAAGCGCCCGTTCACGGTCTGGTGAGCGGGAGGCTGGGCCGATGGAGAACATCCGGCGGACTGTCACGGGAGACCGTGGAGGGCTGTCATGACGGGGTGCCGTGTGTGTACGTTCAGTCATGATCGCGTCATGACTGAACGTTTTATTTTAGGAGGAAACACACATGCAGAACCCGAGAACCCGCAGGGCGCTCACCGCGTTTTTAGCGGCGGCCGCCTGTCTGGCCCTGACGGTGGTGGCCTTCGCCTCTGACGGCGAGGCGCCCGTCTCCAACATGTACGCCACCTTCTGGGCCCTGGTGCCCCCCATCGTGGCCATCGTCCTGGCCCTCATCACCAAGGAGGCCTACTCGTCCCTGTTCATCGGCATCCTGGTAGGCGCCCTGTTCCAGTGCAACTTCGCCCCCGTCGCCACCCTGGACACCATCGTCAACGACGGACTGGTCTCCGCCATCGAGGGCAACGCAGGTATCTTCCTGTTCCTGGTGCTCCTGGGCATCATCGTGGCCCTGGTCAACGCCTCCGGCGGCTCCGCCGCCTTCGGCCGCTGGGCGGAGAAGAACATCAAGACCCGGGTGGGGGCCATGCTGGCCACCTTCGTCCTGGGCGTGCTGATCTTCATCGACGACTACTTCAACTGCCTCACCGTGGGCAGCGTCATGCGCCCCGTCACCGACGGCCACAAGATCTCCCGGCCCAAGCTGGCCTACCTCATTGACGCCACCGCCGCCCCCGTGTGCATGATCGCCCCCGTGTCCTCCTGGGCCGCCGCCGTCTCCGGCGTGGCCGCCGATCTGGACACCGGCGTCAGCGGCATCGAGCTGTTTATCCGGGCCATCCCCTACAACTTCTACTCCCTGCTGACCTTCGTGTTTATCGTCGGTCTGGCCGTGATGAAATTCGACTACGGTCCCATGAAGCTCCACGAGATGAACGCCAAGCTCAAGGGCGACCTGGGTGCTCTGGAGAACAGCGAGACCGATGAGGGGAGCTCCAAGGGCAAGGTCATCGACCTCATCATCCCCGTGGTGATCCTCTTCGTGTTGTGTACCGTGGGCATGATCTACGTGGGCGGCTTCTTCGGCGTGGACGCCTGGGGCGGTACGGACTGTGCCGGTGACTTCATCGGAGCCTTCGGCAACACCGACGCCTTCATCGGCCTGCCCTGGGGCGGCCTGCTGAGCCTGATCCTTATCGTGATCTACCTGGTGGCCCGCCGCGTGCTGACCTTCAAGGCCGCTATGGCCTGCGTGCCCAAGGGCTTCATCGCCATGGTGCCCCCCATCACCATCCTCACTCTGGCCGTGAGCCTGAAGAGCATGACCAGCGCCCTGGGCGCGGACGTGTTCGTGGAGGGCGTCATGAAGGGCGCGTCCAATTTCCTGTACGCCATGCTGCCCGCCGTGATCTTCCTGGTGGCCTGCGTGCTGGCCTTTGCCTCCGGCACCAGCTGGGGCACCTTCGGCATCCTGATCCCCATCGTGGTGTCCGTGTTCGATCCCAACAGCGCCCTGCTGACCGTGGGCATCTCCGCGTGCCTGGCCGGCGCCGTCTGCGGCGACCACTGCTCCCCCATTTCCGACACCACCATCATGGCCTCCGCAGGCGCTCAGTGCGACCACGTGACCCACGTGTCTACTCAGCTGCCCTACGCCGTCACGGTGGCGGCGGTGAGCTTCGTGTGCTTCATCATCGCCGGATTCGTCCAGAACGCCATCCTCTGTCTGGCCCTGGGCGCGGTGCTGACCATCGGCGCGCTGCTGGTCCTGCGCTCTATGTCTGGGAAAGAAGCGGCCTGACCTTGACGGCTTATTTGTAAATAGAAGCGAGCGGCCCGCTCTCCAAAACGGAGGGCGGGCCGCTCGTTTATGCGTTCGTTTGTTGGGGGCATTTTACGGCCCGGCGGAGGAAGCGGCCAGGATTGGTATCCTATTCTTCGCGAAATTTTGCATTAGCTCTTTTCTGCGAAGGGAAGGTGTGGTATACTAAAGGCAGCATTAGCTGCCTTCGGCATCCAAACGACCAGTCCGGCACCCGGCCATAGGCCGGGCGCACGGCAGAGAAAGAGCGATCGACCATGAGAGAATACATTTCCCACAATGAAGCGGAAACCGAAAAAATCGGCGTATCCCTTGCCGCCCGGCTGCAAGCAGGAGCCGTCCTCGCCTACCGGGGCGGCCTTGGGGCGGGTAAGACCGCCTTTACCCGCGGCCTTGCAAAGGGCTTGGGCTATGAGGGCCGGGTCACCAGCCCTACCTTCACCATTGTCAACGAGTACGAGGGAAGGCTCCCCCTCTTCCACTTTGATATGTACCGCCTGGGAGACGAGGACGAGCTCTTCGACATCGGCTGGGAGGACTACCTCAATCGAGGCGGCGTCTGCGCCGTGGAATGGAGCGAGCGTATCGCCGGGGCGCTGCCCCCGGAGACCGTTACCGTGACCATTTCCCGCTGTCCGGAACACGAGGACTGGCGGAAGATCATCATCGAGGAGGCGGAGATCAAATGAAGATACTGGCGTTGGAGAGTTCTGCGAAGGCCGCTTCCTGCGCGGTCCTGTCGGACGGCGAGCTTCTGGCCTCCGCTTGGCAGGCCACCGGCCTGACCCACAGCCGCACCCTCCTGCCCATGGTGGAGGACATGCTGAACAACAGCGAGCTGTCCGTCCAGGAAATAGACGCCGTTGCCGTGGCGGCGGGTCCCGGGTCCTTCACCGGCCTGCGCATCGGCATCGCCGCCGTGAAGGGCCTGGCCTGGGCGGCGGAGAAGCCCTGCATCCCCGTCTCCACCCTGGAGGCCATGGCCTGGCCTCTGGCCCATCTGGAGGGGAATATTATCTGTGCCATGGACGCCCGGCGGCAGCAGATCTATAACGCCGTCTTTCTGGCGGAGGTCGGGGAGCTGACCCGCCTGCGGGAGGACCGAGCCGTCTCCCTGGAGGAGGCCGCCGCCGACGTCGGGGAGATGGACGGCCCCATGACCATCGTGGGCGATGGCGCGGGGCTGTGCTTCGATTTCCTCACGGCGCGGGGGGTCGAGTGCCGTCTGGCCCCGGTCCATCTGCGGCAGCAGAGCGCCGTGGGCGTGGCCATGGCCGCGTGGCGGCGGAGAGGGGAGAACCTGTCCGCTCAGGAGCTGACGCCCGTGTACCTCCGCCTGAGCCAGGCGGAGCGGGAGCGTCTTGCAAAAGGTGAGTCCATTTAAAGAACCATAGATGATCCACAACAGAAAAGAAAAGGAGCACAGCCATGTTCAGTGAAAAAGTCCATGTTGTCAACCACCCCCTGCTGTCCCACAAGCTGACCATTCTCCGCGACAAGAACACTGCCACCAAGGATTTCCGGGAGCTGGTCAGCGAGATCGGAATGCTGCTGACTTACGAGGCCACCCGGGACCTGCCTCTGGAGCTGAAAGAGGTAGAGACCCCCATTTGCAAGACCATGGCCCCCACGCTCAAGGGCAAGAAGTTCGCCGTGGTCCCTATCCTCCGGGCCGGTTTGGGTCTGGTGGAGGGCGTGCTGCGGATGGTGCCGTCCGCCCGTGTGGGACATATCGGCATGTACCGCAACGAGGAGACCCTGGAGCCGGTGAAGTATTTCTGCAAGATGCCCAAGGATATCGCGGAGCGCGACATCCTGATCGTGGACCCCATGCTGGCTACCGGAGGCTCCGCCGCCGCCGCCATCGGGTTCATGAAGGAGTATGGGTGTACGAGCATCAAGCTGATGGTCCTCCTGGCCGCTCCGGAGGGCATCGAGCGGCTCCAGAAGGAGTATCCCGATGTGGAGATCTACTGCGGCGCGCTGGATGAGAAGCTCAACGAGAAGGGCTATATCGTCCCTGGCTTGGGCGACGCGGGAGACCGTATTTTCGGAACGAAGTAACAGAGATAAACAGCAGGCGGAAAATTATATGGTCCGGTGGCACTTTTGGGCACAGATCGCGTCTATCCTGATATAGAACAAAAAGGAGGGACCTGCGATGAGAAAGCTGATGTCTACTGCCCTTGCGGCGGCGATGCTCCTGCTTCTGTCGGCCTGCGCCGCCGGGAAGACGGCGCAGCCGGCGGGGGACTATCCCGCCGCCATCATGGTGGACGGCGCCGTATACCAGATGGCCTATCAGACGGTGGAGAACGTAGACGATGCCGCCGTCCTGGGCCATACCACGTCCTATACGGACGCCTGGCCGGAGAAGGACGGCGAGACCAACTTCAGCCGTGCCTTGGACCTGCCCTATGCCCGCTGTGAAGAAGGTATCGCTGTCTATTGCGACGGTGTCTGGCAGCTATTCACCCGGAAGGGATAGCGCCGCGCCAATGCCACAGAAAGAGAAACCCAATAAGGCCGCCGGGTCACCCCGGCGGCCTTATTGGCACAAAACCTTATACCAGCGGACTGCGCAGATCCCTGAAATGCCTCCGGGTCTCCCACCAGCGCAGCAGCTCCTCAAAATTCCTGTCCGGCTCCAGCAGCAGCTCCGCAAGACGGTCCAGCTCCTCCAGCTGCGCTCCGTCCAGCTCCGCCTCTCCCTGCAGGAAGTCATCCAGATATCTGGGCCGGAACACGTAGGAGATCTCGTTGTTCATCAGCGCGTGGAGATCGTAGACCAGATACCGCCCCGCCGCCCGCAGGCCGCAGGTGCCCAGGCAGTCCGCGTAGATGAACTGCCTCCCGTCCCTTTTTCCGGACCGGATGTCCAGCCAGACCTGCGCCGCCCAGTCAAACTGTCCCGCCTCCATGTCGTGAGGGGTGAAGGGCAGTCCTAGGCCATCGTAAAGCCCGTCCGCGTCAAAGGTGACCCAGCGTTCTTCCGCTTCATTCCAGACCTGGTTGATCCAGTGGTCCATGCTGACGCCGGGACGGCAGTAAGGGGCGAAGCCCGCCCGGCTGCGGCAGGGGATGCCCTTGGCTTTGTAGATGGAGGAGACCAGCACCGACACGAACCGGCAGGTAAGCACCAGCTTGTCCTCCACCTGGCGGTCCGGCACGAAGCCCCGCCCGTCCAGCCGGAACAGTCCCGCCGCCATGGCGGGGGCGGTAAGATAGATGTCGTCCTCACATTTCCCCCGGTACCAGGGCCAGCGGTCCATATCGCCATAGCGCAGGTCCGCGTTGGCGTACCGGTTGCCGTCGGCCAGCGTGACCCGGTGGATGATCTGCCGGGAGATCAGATCGCTCAGTGCTTTGGGGTCCTCCGGCAGGGAGCGGAAGTACTCCGCGTAAAGTCCGGGATAGGTGAACGGGCCAAACGCCAGATAATGCTGCCGCAATGTTTCTGTCAGCATGATTTATTTCCTCCTCACCGGGAGCCAGATCTCGCTCTCATAGTCCGCCGCCGAGGTATCCTTCTCCATGGAATACCATTCGATGTTCGCGCCATAGGCGATCTCGAATTCCGGATTCCCCGGCAGCCATTCCTGGAATATTTTCGTGTTCACGCTCTGCAGCGCCTCCGGCATGGGCCCGCTGCACCGGAACCTGGCCCACTCCATAGCGGGCAGAGTGACCACTGTTAGCCCCTCCGGAACCTCCCGGCCGTCATATTTCCCGGCGATCAGATACCGGAACCGGCCGGGAAGGGAGCCGTCGTCGATGCACACGCCGAACTCCCCGATATTGCACTCACAGACCGCCTTTTCCAGCGCCGTTTCCGGCGATTTCCCCGCCCACATGGGCTTGCAGTGGGCGCTGATAAACTCATCCCAGAATTTGGGCAGCTCCTGATAGGAAGTCTCCGGCGAGGCTCCCCGCTCCACACCGATCAGCTGGAAGCCCTCCATTTTTTCCACCGTAAAATCCATGCCATGTCCTCCTCGAATCGAAAGTGTGATTTTCAGCGGCAGGAAGGGGACCAGCCGTTCCGGGCATTGCCGCAGTTGGGCGGGGGAGACCCCGTGGAACCGGCTGAACGCCTTGGAGAAACTCTCCGGCGTGTCGTAGCCGTACCGGTAGGCCAGGTCGATGACCTTTTCCCGTCCGGCGATGGCCTCCAGCCCCGCCAGATACAGCCGCCGGTGCCGGACGTACTCCCCCATGGAGTACCCGGTCACCAGCTTGAATCCCTTTTGCAGGTAGAGCGGGGAGAGATACACTGCCTGGGCCGCTCCCTCCGCTGCGCCGTCCTCCAGCAGATGCGCCTCTAAATAGTCCACCGTCCGCCGCAGGGTCTCCGTCCATTCCATTCCGGCTTCCTCCTTCCGCTTGATGGGTCTATTCTACACGACAGGCGCGGGGTTGTCATGTCCTTTTTTGCACAGGTTTGTCTCGAAAAGGTCCGGGCCTCTGTCCATCTGAACAGCGGCCCGGACTTTTTTAAAGTATTACTGGATCTCCAGCCTCCGAGTGGCGGGCACGGTCTTGGTCTGCTTGGGCAGGGTAAGCGTCAGCACGCCGTCAGCGTAGGCGGCGGAGATATCCTCCCCCCGGATGCCGGAGATGTCGAAGCTCCGGGAGAAGGAGCCGTAGGACCGCTCGCAGCGGATATACCCGCCGTTCTCGTCCTTCTCCTCCTTGACGGCGCTGCGTTCGGCGCTGATGGACAGACGGTCGCCGTCGATGTCGATGTGGATGTCCTCCTTCTTCATGCCGGGCAGGTCGGCCTCCAGCACGTAGGCGTCGCCGGTGTCGCGGATGTCCGTCTTGAAGGCGGCCGCGCTGCTGTTGGCGAACAGGCTGCGCTCCAGCTCCTCCAGGTCGCGGAAGGGACGGTACAGATCTACGCCGTGATTGCGGGTAAAAGGCATCATTTCATACATGGTAAAGAACCTCCGATTTCTTTTTTGTTTATGCCCATAGTATGCCTTGTAATTATGAACAAATATAGTGAAGTATATGTCCTTACTGTGAATTTCAGCACTCTACATACGGGAGTGCTAAAATCATCCCTCCCGGTTGTATTTTCCATTTTCGTGTGATATACTGTTTTCTAATTAAATGTCCATAACAGGAGAGCAAAACCCATGGAGATACAACGAATCGACAGCTATACCGACCCCCGTTTTCCCCAGGAGGTGCTGTATCAGCACGGCGCTTTTCTGGTGGACGGCGCGCCCTGGTCCTTCCGGGTGATCTCGGACCACGAGGCCGAAGTCACCGGGGAGGGCCTGACCCGAGAGACCCTGGCGGAGGCGGCGGAGGACTTCCGTTTTTACGCCCAACATATCACTACGTTTTATGATGAAGCGGGCGCGTGCCTCCTGGACCTGCCACCCGTGGAGCGTCGAGAGGTGGAGATTGACCTTCTCCAGCCCTCCCAGTTTTCTGTAGACCGGGAGAAGTGCGCGGCGGTAGGGCGTTTTATCCATACCGCGGCTGATATCGTGGTTCCGGTAACCACGCTGGAGGACGGCTTGCTGTGTGTGATGGACGGCCATACCCGGCTGTATGAGGCATGGCGGCGGGGCATCACTACAGCGATGGTTTTTGAGGTCTCCGGCTGGGAGACGCTGGGCGATTTTGTCACCGAAGCCAGGAACAGGGGCATTTACCATATCCGTGACATGGCCCTCTACAGCCCGGAGGAGCAGAAGGAAAAATGGCACGACTGGTGCGACGCTTACTTTGCCGCCCAACAGGAGGCTGAATAGAAGGACAGGAGGAGCACGACCATGACCCCCACCACCACCGCTCAGATCTGCGCCGCCGTACAGGGCGTCCTGTTTGGCAGCGAGCAGACCATTATCACCGGCATTTCCACCGACAGCCGCACCATCGCCCCGGGGGAGTGGTTCGTCCCCCTGACCGGGGAGCGGTTCGACGGCCACGACTATATCCCCATGGCTCTGGAGAAGGGCGCGGCGGGCTGCTTCTGCACCCGTCTGCCCCGTGAGACCCGGGAGGACCGGGTCTATATTCTGGTGGAGGATACCAAGCGGGCCCTCCGTGATCTTGCGGCCTGGTACCGGAACCAATTCGACATCCCCATCGTCCAGATCACCGGCAGCATGGGGAAGACCACCTTCAAGGAGCTGCTGGCGGGCATCCTCTCCCAGCGGTACAACACACTAAAAACCCCCGGTAACCTCAACGGCGACATCGGCGCGCCCCTGACCTTGCTGTCCCTTTCACCGGAGCATCAGGCGGCGGTGATCGAGACGGGGATGGACGAGTTCGGCCAGATCCGCTGGCTGGGCCAGGCCATCCGTCCGGACGCGGCGGTGATCACCATCATCGACGACGTCCACCTCTCCCACTTCAGCAGCCGGGAGGACATCCTGCGGGCCAAGGCGGAGATTCTGGAGAACCTCCGTCCCGGCGGCCTGGCGGTGCTCAACGGGGACGACGTGCTGCTCAACACCCTCCAGCCAAAGTGCGATACCGTCCGCTGCGGCCGTTCGGAGACCTGCGCCGTCCGCATCACGGAGCTGGAGGACCTTGGCCTGGAGGGCGTGCGCTGCACGGTGGTAACGGATCAGGAGACCTATCCGCTGACCATCCCCGCCCCCGGCGTCCACATGGCGTTGCTGTCCGCCCTGGCGGTGGCCGTGGCGGAGCGTCTTGGCCTGACGGAGGAGGAGATCGTCCAGGGGGTGGCCTCCTACGCCCCGGCGGATAACCGCCTGCGGGTGGAGCATCTTCCCGGCAACCGGGTGATGATCAACGACAGCTATAACGCCAACCCCCGCTCCGTCCGGGCGGATGTGGCTATTCTGGCCCAGCATAAGGGAGGCAAGCGGATCGCCATGCTGGGCGATATGACGGAGCTTGGCGCCGCAGAGGCGCCGGGCCACCAGTCGGTAGGGGAGCTGGTGGGACAGCTGGGGATCGACATCCTGCTGGCCGTGGGCCCCCGGAGCAAGGAGTACATGGTCCCCGCCGCTCAGGCGGCGGGCTGTGCCGAGGTCCGCTGGTACCCCGACCGCGAAGCGGTCAAGCACGACCTTCTGGACCTCTTTGCCCCCGGGGATGCGCTCCTGTTGAAAGCCTCCCACTTCTTTGGCCGGTTTGACCTGATGGCGGACTTTTTGCGGGAGTATCCCTTCTGACCGGCGGCATGTATCTCCCTCCAGCCGGGGCCGCGCGGGTCCCGGGCTGTCAAATCGAAACGACTTGCCATGCCGCGAGGCGCGCGGCAGAGAAAATAGGTATCGACAATGATAGAAATCAGTGTAAGCAATGTAAAAAAATCCTTTGAAATAGGAAACAACATCCTGGACGGCATCACCTTCCAGATCGAGACCGGAGAGCGCGTGGGCCTCCTGGGCCGCAACGGCGCGGGCAAATCCACCCTCTTCCGGATCCTCACCGGCGAGCTGGAGCCCGACGAGGGCGGCGTCGCCATCGCCAAAAACAGCCGCATCGGCCTGATCTCCCAGATCCCGGTCTATCCGGCGGGCTATACCGTGGAGGACGTCCTCCATACCGCCTTCGCCCGGCATCAGAAGCTGGCGGAGGAGATGGAGAAATTAGCCGCCGCCATGGCGGCGGGGGACAGCAGCGAGCAGACCCTGCGCCGCTACGGCGAGCTCTCCACCAAATTCGAGGGAATCGGCGGCTACGATACGGACACCGCCGTAGACAAGGTGGCCAACGGTCTGTCCATTCCCCCGGAAATGCGGGTCCAGCCCTTTGACAGCCTCTCCGGCGGGGAGAAGACGCGGGTGAACCTGGGCCGCCTTATCCTGGAGGACACCGACATCCTCCTTCTGGACGAGCCCACCAACCACCTGGACCTCCACGCCGTGGAGTGGCTGGAGGACTACGTCCGCCGCTTCAAGGGCACCGTAGTCGCCATCAGCCACGACCGCTACTTCCTGGACCGCACCATCAGCCGCGTGGTGGAGATATTGGACGGCAAGGCCGAGTTCTACCCCGGCAACTACACCTATTACGCCATCGAAAAGGAGCGCCGCTACCAGGAGAAGCTCAAACAGTACGAGAAGGAGCAGGCCAAGATCAAGCAGCTCCAGGAGGCCGCCGACAAGCTCCACCTCTGGGCTTTCATGGGGGCCGACAAGCTCCACAAGAGGGCATTCTCCATGGAGCGCCGTATCGAGCGCATCCGCCAGACGGAGAAGCCCACCAAGGCCAAGGCAATGACCCAGCGCTTTGGGGAGCGGGAGTTCTCCGGCGATGAGGTGATGCACATCAAGGACCTGGAGAAATCCTTCGGGGACCGCCGCCTGTTCCACGGCATGGACCTCCTGGTAGAGGGCGGGGAGCGCATCGCCCTCATCGGGGATAACGGCACCGGCAAGTCCACGCTGCTGAAGCTCCTCATGGGGGAGGAGCAGCCCGACGGAGGCCGGGTGCGCTTCGGCCCCTCCGTGCGGACGGCCTATCTGCCCCAGATCATCCGCTTCGACCACCCCGAGCGCAGTCTGGTGGACACCATGCTCTACGCCAAGCACGGCATCACCACCCAGGCCGCCCGGGACCGGCTGGGGGCCTTCAACTTCCGGGGGGAGGACGTGTTCAAGCCCGTGTCCGTCCTCTCCGGCGGCGAGCAGAGCCGCCTGCGGCTGTGTATGCTCATGGACGAGGAGATCAACCTCCTCATCCTAGACGAGCCCACCAACCATCTGGACATCGCCAGCCGGGAGTGGATCGAGGAGGCGGTGGAAGCTTACGAGGGCGCGCTGCTGTTCGTCAGCCACGACCGCTATTTTATCAACCGCTTCGCCACCCGGATCTGGGAGCTGGAGAACGGCGTTATCACGGATTATCCTGTGTCCTTCCCCCGCTACCGGGAGATCAAGGAGCGGGACAAGACCCTGGCTCAGTCCCAGCAGAGGACTGAGAAAAAGGAGGACAAGCCCAAGCCCGCCCCCAAGGGCGGCCGCGCCCAGCAGAACGCCCGGAAGCAGCTGACCATCTGCGAACGGGACATGGAGAAGCTGGAGGCGGAGATCAAGACCGCCGAGGCTGAGATGGAGGCCAACGCCTGCGACTACGAGAAATACAGCGAAGCCTACGCGAAAAAGGAGGCGCTGGACGCCCAGCTCATGGAGCTGATGGAACGCTGGGAGAAGCTGGCCGAGGAGGCGGAGGCGTGAAACGCACTGAAAAACTCTGCTGGCTCCTGGCGGCGCTGTGCCTGCTCCTGGGGACGCTGATGCGGTTCGTGTATACCGCCGTGCGCTTCACCGGCTTCCTCTTCTGGTGCGCCGCCGTGACGCTGGCGCTGTTCGCCCTGCTGACGCGCTGGAAGGAACGGTACCGGGGGGCGCTGTGGGCCCGGCGCGTGCTGCTGGCGCTGCTGGCGGCGGGGTTCGCCCTGTTTGCCGTGCTGGAGTGCCGGGTGCTCTCCTGGTCCCGCACAGATTATGAGACGGATGTCTCAGCCGTCATCGTTCTGGGGGCCGGTGTCAATGGCCGGACGCCCTCCCTGAGCCTGCGCACCCGTCTGGACGCGGCCCTGGACTACATTCAGGACAAGCCGGAGGTCCCCGTCGTGGTCTCCGGCTCCCAGGGGCGGGGGGAGGATATCTCCGAGGCCCGGTGTATGTACGAATGGCTCACGGCCCGGGGCGTCCCGCCGGAGCGGATCATACTGGAGGAGCAGGCGGACAATACCCGGGAGAATATCGGGTATTCCCTGGCGCTCCTGTCGGAGCGCGGCATTGACGCCGGGGACGGCGTCGCGGTGGTCTCCAGCGGCTACCACCTGTGCCGGGCGTCCATGTATATGCCCGGCAATATGGTCCCGGTGGCGGCGCGGATGCCGGCCCGGTACCTGCCGCTGGAGGTCAATTACTATATCCGCGAGGCCTTCGGCATCGCGGCGGAATTGTTCTTTTGAGAGTGTTTTGCCCGTTCATAAATTGCGCACAAAAGAAGAGAGGATGAAACGATGCCCTATATCCTATGTGTTTACTACAGCCGGACCGGGAATACGGAAAAGCTCATGCGGGAGATCGCTGCAGAGCTGAAGTGCGAGCTGGTCAAGCTGGACGACGGCGTGGATCGCTCCGGCCTGACGGGCTGGATGCGCAGCGGGATGCAGGCTATGGCCCGCCGCCTGCCCCCGGTGAAGCCGCTTAAAACGGCGTTTCCCCTTGGTGTGTATGATCTGGTGATCATCGGGACCCCGGTGTGGGCCGGGCGGTGCTCCGCCCCGGTGCGGAGCTTTCTGACCCAGTACGGCGAGGAGCTGCGGCGCACGGCCTACGTCATCACCCGCAGCAGCGACCTGCGCTACGAGGAGGTCTTCGAGCAGATGGATTTTTATGTCCGTTCCCCCCGCGTGTCCGCCGTGACCATCCGGCCGAATGCGGTGGGGGCCGCCTTCTGGCGGGATGAGTTCCTGACCAGCGTCCGGGACGGAGGAAAGGAGAAGTCCGGCCATGCTGAATAAGCTGCAAGCGATCTCCGACCGTCTGGAGGCCGTGGTCACCCAGATGGAGGACCCGGCCACCTACGCCGACCCGGACCTTCTGCGCCGCCTGACCCGGGAGCAGAAGGAGCTGGAGCCGGTGGTGGAGGCCTACCGGGCCTACGGTCAGGCGGAAGCGGACCTGGCCTCCGCCCAGGAGCTGCTGAGCGATCCCGAAATGAAGGAGATGGCCCAGGAGGAGATCCAGCGGGCCAAGGCAGACATGGAGCGCCTGCGGGAGGAGCTGAAGCTCCTCCTCCTGCCCCGGGACCCCAACGACGGCAAGAACGTGGTCATGGAGATCCGGGGCGGCGTGGGCGGCGAGGAGGCCATGCTGTTCGCCGCGGACCTCTTCCGGATGTACGTCATGTATGTGGAGAGCCGGGGCTGGTCCCTGGAGGTGACCAGCCGCAGCGAGACGGAGCTGGGAGGCATCAAGACCATCGAGTTCATCGTAGAAGGGGAGGGGGCCTGGTCCCGCCTCAAATACGAGAGCGGTGCCCACCGGGTCCAGCGGGTGCCTGTCACCGAGTCCTCCGGACGCATCCAGACCAGCGCCGCCACCGTGGCGGTCCTGCCGGAGGCGGAGGAGGTGGACTTCCACATCGACCCCGGCGATTTGAAGATCGACACCTTCCGCTCCTCCGGCGCGGGGGGACAGCACATCAATAAAACGGAGTCCGCCATCCGCATCACCCATCTGCCTACCGGCGTGGTGGTGGAGTGCCAGGACGAGCGGAGCCAGTACAAGAACAAGGACCGGGCGATGCAGATCTTGCGTACCCGCCTCTACGAGGCGGAGCTGGCGAAGCAGAACGCGGCCATCGCCGCCCAGCGGCGCAGTCAGGTGGGGTCCGGCGACCGGTCCGAGCGGATCAGGACCTATAATTTCCCCCAGGGGAGGGTGACGGATCACCGGCTCACTGGGGACAACAAGAATTTTGCCATTGATTCCGTGATCAACGGCGGGCTGGACCCCATTATTGACGCGCTGACTACCGCCGAGCAGGCGGCGAAGCTGGCGGAGGCAGGGGAGTAGGGCTTTTCGCGCCCTGCGGGCGCGAGGCGGGGTGGTTCTCCCTGATACCCCGGGGCCTGCGCCCACTTTTTGTGTGGACAAAAAGTGGGCAAAAAGCCACCAGAACCATTGGTTCTGGACTCCTTTATTACGGGAGCTGTTTATTTTGCGCCCGAGGCATGGTCTGTCCGGTCTGAACCTTACTGCCGTCCGCTCTGTGCGTCTTCTGCGTCTGTTTTAGTGTGGTCACTGGTGGCCCCTACCGTCTGGCGGGGCAAACTCACCGGGGAGCGCGCGGATAATAGTCCCTTTTGAGAAAAGTGCTGCCGATACATCACTTTGGCAGTTTCTGCAAAGCAAGGCTGATGCCATAATAGCTGTGTGCTGTAATCAGCTCAGTAAATCGGAATTTGTCAGGGACGCTATGCGAGGTGTGCGATTATGAATTTTACTGTCCGCGCAGGAATTGGAATTTTACTTGTTTTAACGATAATCGGATTACTTCTTTTGTTAAGCCGCAATTCCTTCAAATCCGAAAACAGTAAAAGAATATGTATTGTGACAGGGGCTCTGCAAGCGGTTCACATAATATTGTATTTGACAGGATTATTGGAGAAAATCGCTCAAATCAATGTATATATTGCATTTGGAATTTGTGCTGTTGTGTCCATCATATGTATTTTGATGTCTGGTTGGATGTTGCTGCCTTTTTCAAGATTTAAGCATGGGATAAAGTATCTGCTTATGTTTATTGCTATACTTCAAGTGATTAGTACGATCATTATATTTTTGCTGCCCGAAGCAGGTATTCCACCATTGATCCAATTTTCAGCAAATACATGATATCGTATGATGATGAATAAAAATGTATTTGACAAATTATTTTTTCAAATGGCGTTGAGCAGCACCAATCTGAAAAGGGACCATTGAAAGAAGGTGCGCCTGTGGACAAAAACCTCAAAAAAGCCCTTGCTTTGGCAGTGGTCTATATTGTACTGTGGTATGCAGGGGCTATGTTCGACTTTTTCCCGTTCTTGGGAGACTCCGCAGGCTATACGGGCCTGCTGTTGTGCGGGGCTCTCGCTGTGTGTACCTGCTGGGTCATAGACGAGATACGCAAACTGAGGCCGGAGAACGGCAGAATGACCATCGCCCCCATGCGCCAGCCTGAAGCAATAGAGATCGCGGACCGCTGGAAGTATCCCGGCGAATACGCCTTCTACGACATGACGGCGGACCCGGAAGACTACGAGGAGATCGTGGCCCCGGAGAAGCGGGGAGACCGTTATTTCTCCGTTTTCAGCGGCAACGAACTGACAGGATTTTTCTGCGTGGAGCGGGAAGACCCTGATATTGAGATCGGCCTTGGCCTCCGGCCCGACCTGACGGGGCAGGGGAGAGGTGATATTTTTATGGCGGAGATCCTCAGCTTTATAGCGGAGAACTACGACTATGAGACCATCCGCCTGCATGTGGCCTCCTTCAACCAGCGGGCCATCAAGGTATACAAACGGGCGGGTTTCGTGGAGACCGGCACCGCAAAAATACCCACCAACGGCGGGATATACGACTTTACAACAATGGAGCTGAAACGGCAACATGAAAACAAGGCTTCTCACCGGGCATGACATCCCTGCCGCCGCCGCCGTCCTCCGGGACGGCGGCTTGCTGGGCATCCCCACGGAGACGGTCTACGGTCTGGGGGCCGACGGCCTCAACGCGGAAGCGGTGCGGCATATTTTCGAGGCCAAGGGCCGTCCTCAGGACAACCCTCTGATCCTCCACATCCCCGATGCCTCCTGGCTGTCCCGGTACTGCCATGATGTGCCAGCCTCCGCTTACGCCCTGGCGGAGCGTTTCTGGCCCGGTCCTCTGACCATGATCCTCCCCCGGCGGGAGATCGTCCCGGACGCGGTGACCTGCGGCCTGGATACCGTAGGCGTGCGCTGTCCCGATCATCCCGTGACCCTGGAGATCATCCGGGCGGCGGCGGTGCCGGTTGCCGCCCCCAGCGGCAACCGCTCCGGACGGCCCAGCCCTACCTGCGCCCGGCACATGCTGGAGGATATGGAGGGTCGCATCGACGCCATCGTGGACGGCGGTCCCTGCGGCGTGGGGGTGGAGTCCACCATCATCGACCTCACCGTCGCCCCGCCCCGCCTCCTGCGCCCCGGCGGACTGCCGCTGGAGGAGCTGCGGGAGGTGCTGGGTGAGATAGACGTAGACAAGGCCGTCCTGTCCCCCCTTGCCGCCGGAGAGAAGCCCCGCGCCCCCGGCATGAAGTACCGCCATTACGCCCCCAAGGCCCCGGTGACCGTGGTGACGGGCCCGGGGGAGGGCACCGCCCGGTATATCCGGGAGCGGGCGGGGGAACATACGGGAGTCATCTGCTTTGACGAATTTGCGGAGGCGTTCCCAAACTGTGTGGTAGAGCCTATCGGTTCCGCCGCCGACAAGGCGGAGCAGGCCCGCCGGGTCTTCGACGCCCTCCGCGCCTTTGACGGGACCGCCGTGACCGCCATCTACGCCCAGTGTCCCGGGGACGCGGGGCTGGGTTTGGCGGTAGCCAACCGGCTGAAAAAGGCGGCGGGTTTTCAGATCGTGGACATAGGGGAGGACGGGACATGACGGTACTTGGCATCACCGGCCCTACCGGCGCGGGGAAGACCACGGCACTGGAGGTCCTGGCGGAACTGGGCTTCGAAATCGTGGACTGCGACGCGCTGTACTACCAGCTCCTGCGTACGGATGAGGCCCTGCGGCGTTCGCTGGAGGAGGCTTTCGGCCCCGTGTTCCTGCCGGATGGCAGTCTGGACCGCCGGGCGGTGGCGAAGCGGGTATTCGGCGACCCGGCGGAGCTGGCGAAGCTCAACAGCATCGTGTTTCCCGCCGTATCCGGGGCGGTGGAGCAAAAAATCAGAGATTGTTCACAAAAAGGACTTGCTATTGACGCCATCAATCTGGTAGAATCCGGAATGGGAAAGCTGTGCCGCGCCACGGTGGCCGTGATGGCTGCGCCCTCCATCCGCTTGAGGCGCATTATGAGCCGGGATGGTCTCACCGAGGAGCAGGCCCGAGCCAGGATCGACGCACAGAAGAGCGAGGACTGGTACCGGGAGCACTGCACCTTCCTCCTGGAGAATCAGGAAGAGAACTGGGACGCCTGCCAAGCGCTGATGCGTTCCTTTTTCCAAAATCTATTGGAGTTATTACAGAAGGAGAGCAAGACAATGGAAGCAAAAGAGTGGAAGAAGACCCTTCTCACCGAAAAGAAGAACGGCTATGACCGGATGCCCGCTCAGGAGCGGGAGGCTATGGACCGCTACTGCGAGGGCTACAAGGCCTTCCTGGACGCCGGTAAGACCGAGCGGGAGTGCGTCCGCGAGGGCATCCGCCTGGCGGAGGAGAAGGGATTCCACCCCTACCGTCGGGGCATGGAGCTGAAGGCTGGAGACAAGGTGTACCTGGACAACCGGGGCAAGATGCTGCTGCTGGCGGTCATCGGCCAGAAGTCCCTGGCGGAGGGCGCGCAGATCACGGCGGCCCACATCGACAGCCCCCGGCTGGACCTGAAGCCCACCCCCCTCTATGAGGCCGAGGAGCTGGCCTACCTGAAGACCCACTATTACGGCGGCATCCGCAAGTACCAGTGGGTGACCATCCCCCTGGAGCTCCATGGCATTGTGGCTTTGAAGGACGGCACCACCGTCCAGGTGGCCATCGGCGAGGGGAACGAGCCCAAGCTGGTGATCAACGACCTGCTGCCCCACCTGGGCGCGGAGCAGAGCAAGAAGACCCTGGCCGAGGGCATCACCGGCGAGCAGCTGAACATCCTGGTGGGCAGCGAGCCCATGGAGGGCGAGGAGAAGGACCGGGTGAAGCTGGCCGTGATGAAGCTGCTGTACGAGAAGTACCACTTCACCGAGGCGGACTTCATCTCTGCCGAGCTGGAGGCGGTGCCCGCGGTGAACGCCACGGACATCGGCCTGGACCGCAGCATGATCGGCGCCTACGGCCATGATGACCGGGTGTGCGGCTACGCCGCCCTCAAGGCCATGCTGGACCTGGACGAGGTCCCCGGCAAGACGGCGGTGTGCGTCCTGGCGGACAAGGAAGAGATCGGTTCCGTGGGCGTATCCGGCATGATGACGGCGGCCTTCGACACCTTCATGGAGGACCTGTGCGAGACCCAGGGCGTTCCCGTCCGGGCCTGCCTGGAGAAGAGTTTCTGCCTGTCCGCCGACGTGACGGCGGCCTTCGACCCCAACTTCGGGGATGTGTACGAGAAGAACAACGCCTCCTTCCTGAACTACGGCATCGGCCTGTGCAAGTACACCGGCAGCCGCGGCAAGGGCGGCGCGTCCGACGCCTCCGCCGAGCTGGTGGCCTATACCCGCCGGATCTTCGACGAGAACGGCGTTATCTGGCAGATGGCCGAGCTGGGCAAGGTGGACGCCGGCGGCGGCGGCACCGTGGCCTGCTACATGGCGAACCGGAACATTGACACTCTGGACGCCGGCGTGCCGGTGCTGGCCATGCACGCCCCCTTCGAGGTAGTCGCCAAGCTGGATTGCTACATGACCTACAAGGGCATGATGGCGGTGTACCTGAATTAAAGATACCTGAATAAATCGGTCCCTGCCGCTGCGGAAGCTCCCGTAAGGAAGCCGCCCCAACGGCAGGGACCGTTAAAAAAGTGAGAGAAATGGCTGTACGGACAACAAACATAACATATTGCGTCAAAGCGGACGGCTTCCATGGCGAGCTGTTCCGTCCCGAGAAGGACAGATATCCGGGAAAAGCGCTGATCTGCTTCGGAGGCAGCGACGGAAGATTTGAGCTGTCCCGGATGCTGGCCCACATTTTTCAAGCCCAGGGGCTGACGGCGCTGGCACTGGCCTATGTGATGGAGGAGGGACTGCCCAAGCAGTTTTGCCGCGTCCCCATCGACTCGCTGGAGGCGGCGGCAAAGCGCCTGCACGGTATGGGATATGAGAGGGTCGGGCTGTGGGGGCTTTCCAAGGGGGCGGAGCTGGCGTTGACGGCGGGGAGCCTCCTGCCGGGGCTGGTCAATGCTGTGGTGGCGGTGTCGCCGATCAATACCGTGTGCCAGGGCTTTGTTATGGAACGGGGGATTACGGTCGCGCCGGGGAGTACCTGGAGCTTTCACGGCGAGGAAGTTCCCTATACGGGCTTTGGCCTGGAGAAGTTTCCCCTCGGTCATGTGCTGAGAAAAAGCGTCATGGCGCGTGAGGTGACCATGTACGACCTATATCTGCCTCTGGTAAAGTCTCCCGATCCCGCTGCGGCAATCCGGGCAGAGGAGATCACCGGTCCGCTTCTGCTGATTTCCTCCAGGATGGATACGATGTGGCCTTCCACGGAAGCGGCGGAGCGGATCATGGCTCGCTTGCGCGAAAAGCGGTTCTCTTATGCCTGTGAGCATTTGTGCTATGATCACGGCTGCCATCTGTTTGTTCCAATGGAATTGCGTCTTGCAAAATTTTTCAAGGGTGACCGGGGAAAAAACAGAGGGTTAGGCCGGAGGGCACGAATGGATTCCCTCATAAAAACACTGGAATTTGTTTCACAGTGGTAAGGGCGTGCGGACGCCTGTATAAAAGCAGGGGAGAGGCAGCGGTTCTGCGCTGCCTCTCCCTTTGTGCGTTTTTAATCAACGATATCTACAGAGACCTTCTGACCCATGCGCTGGGCGCAGGAGCGGACCAAGGTCCGGATCTCCTTGGCGATGCGGCCCTGACGGCCGATCACCTTGCCCATGTCCTCAGGGGCAACACGCAGCTCCAGCGTCATCTCCTGGTTTTCCTCCACCTCCGTCACGGTGACGGCGTCAGGGTTCTCCACCAGGTTTCTGGCGATATAGAGCAGCAGGTCCTTGGCGCTGTGCTCCTTGACCTCGCCCATTAGAGCACGTCAACTTTCTTGAGCAGCGCGCGGACAGTATCGGTGGGCTGAGCGCCGGTCTTGATCCACTCCTTGGCGCGGTCGGCATCGATCTTGATCTCGGCGGGGGAGACACAGGGGTTGTAGGTGCCGATCTCCTCGATGAAGCGACCGTCACGGGGATAGCGGCTGTCAGCCACGACGACGCGGTAGAAAGGGGCCTTCTTCGCGCCCATGCGGCGCAGTCTAATCTTAACCATGATGTTTGTTCCTCCAGTTTAGTAAATTAAAATATTTGTTGTGTATGATAAATGCCGGGGCATTTACGACAGAATCATTTGAGCCGTTTCTTCCGGCCGAAGCCATGCATCTTGCTCATGCCGCCGATCTTGCCCAGCTGAGGCATCTTGCCCATCCCGAGGGGCATCTTCCCCTTGGAGAGGGAACGGGTCAGCTGGAGCATCATCTCGTACTGCTTGAGCAGCCGGTTGACATCGGCCACCTCCAGCCCGCAGCCGGCGGCCACGCGGCGCTTCCGGCTGGCGTCCAGCAGGGAGGGGTTGTTGCGCTCCTTGGGGGTCATGGAGAGGATGATGGCCTCCTGGCGGTTGAGCATCCGGTCGTCGATCTGGGCGTTGGCCATCTGCTTGCCCAGCTGGCCGGGGAACATGGACATCATCTGATTGAGATCGCCCATTTTCCGCAGCTGCGCCATCTGCTCCATGTAGTCGGTGAGGGTGAAGCGGTTCTTCCTCAGCTTCTCTTCCAGCTCCGCGGCCTTCTTCTCATCAAAGCTCTGCTCGGCCTTCTCAATGAGGGAGAGCATATCGCCCATTCCCAGGATGCGGGAAGCCATACGCTCGGGGTGGAACAGCTCCAGCATGTCCAGCTTTTCGCCGGTGCCGATGAACTTGATGGGTTTGCCGGTAGCCGCCCGGATGGACAGGGCCGCGCCGCCCCGGGCGTCGCCGTCCAGCTTGGTGAGCAGCACGCCGTCGATGCCCAGGGCCCCGTCAAAGGCAGAGGCCGCGCTGACGGCGTCCTGGCCGGTCATGGCGTCCACCACCAGGAGGATCTCGTTGGGGGTAACGGCGGCTTTGATCTTCTTCAGCTCCTCCATGAGCTGCTCGTCGATGTGGAGCCGTCCGGCGGTATCCAGCAGCACCGTGTCGAACCCGTTCTCCCGGGCGTGGCGGACGGCGTGCTGGGCAATCTGGACCGGATTGACCTGGCCCAGGGCGAAGACGGGGATGTCCAGCTGCTGGCCGACTACCTGCAGCTGGGTGATGGCGGCGGGGCGGTACACGTCGCAGGCCACCAGCAGGGGGCGCTTGCCCAGTTCCCGTTTCAGGTAGCCAGCCAGCTTGGCGCCGTTGGTGGTCTTGCCGGCGCCCTGGAGGCCCACCATCATGATGACTGTGGGGCCCTTGGAAGCGAAATGGACCTTCTCGTTGCCGCCGCCCATGAGCTCGGTGAGCTCTTCGTTGACGATCTTGATGATCTGCTGCGCGGGGGTGAGGCTCTCCAGCACGTCCGCGCCCACGGCCCGCTCGGTGACTTTTGCTACGAAGTCCTTGACCACGCCGTAGCTGACGTCTGCGTCCAGCAGGGCGAGGCGGACCTCCTTCATGGCCTCCCTGACGTCGGCCTCGGTAACGCGCCCCTTGCCCCGCAGGCGTCGGAACGCGGCGTTCAGTTTTTCGGAAAGACCTTCAAATGCCATGGACTGTCACTCCTTATTCCTTTAAAGCCTGGGCCGCCCGGGTAATGGCGTCCGTCAGCTGATCGATGCGGGGGTCTTCATACTGCCGGTAGTTGATGGTCTTCAGCTTTCCGGCGGCATCCTCGATGGCGGCGATGTGCTCCTGCATGAGGAGAAAGCGGCGAATGAGCCCGGTTTTGTCCTCCACCTCCTGCATGGCGGCCTCGGCGCGGACGATGACGTCCCGAACGCCCTGGCGGCTGATGCCGCTGTTCTCGGCGATCTCGGTGAGGCTGAGGTCCTCATTGTAGTAGAGGTCGAAAAATTCCCGCTGTCTTTCGGTCAGGAGCTCCCCGTAAAAATCGAACAGCATCGTCATGCGGTAGGTTTGGTTTTTCACGGTGCGCCCTCCTCTGTGTAAAGCGCCTGCGCTTTACATGCCTGATTATCATAACTTATTTCCTTTGGAATGTCAAGGGGGAGAAGAAAATTTTCACAGGGGGATTTTTCATGCGGCCCCTGCGGGGGCCGCGCCGCTTCCCGTTTCTATTCGCTGCCCCGGGGCCTCCGCGGCCCCGGACCCTGCGGTTACTTTTGCCGCGCGGCAAAAGTAACCAAAAACGCGCTTAAACCTACGGTTTAAGAATCCCTTTCTCGGGGCCGCCCTTGGGCGGCCACCTCGGCGGGGGAGTGAAGGGCCGTGCGGCGGGGTTCTTGGTTAGGCGAAGCCTCCGAATTGGCGGTTCTCCTTCAGCCGCTCTGGCGCTTGTAGAACTCCGCCTGCCGGCCTTTCAAAGGGGTACTGCGGTGCAAGGGGCACGCAGTCTAACGAACCAGCCAGCAAACCTGCACCCCGGGGAGTTAGCCCCGCTAGACGGTAGGGGGCACCGACAACCATGCTGAAATAGAAACTGAAGTTGCACGAAGCGGACGGAAGTAAGTTCAGACCAAACCGACTGTGCCTCAGGCGCAAACTAATCACCCCCGTAATGAAGGAAGGTCCTTAGGAAACGTAGTTTCCTAAGCGCGTTTTTGCCTACTTTTGCCGCGCGGCAAAAGTAGGCGCAGGGTCCGGGGGCGCGTAGCCCTCGGGGTATCGAATAGAAACAACCATCATGGCCGCCCGCAGGGCGGCGGAAGAAATTACTAGCCATTTCCCCTCCCCCGTGCTATAATAGGACCACTGACCGGAAAAAGCAGGAGTTCTACTATGGAAACAGCCAATATCTTTGAGATACCTGACCTGCGCCCTCTGGGGCGCTTCCACCCGGCGTCCGCCAGGGCGGCGGGGGTCCTCCCCCTCTTCTGGGCCTGCTCCGGCTGGGAGGTCCGCTTTACCGGCGCCGCGCTGGAGGTCCTGCTGGAGGCGGACTACCAGGACATAGCCCCATGGGTCGCCGTGGACATCAACGGCGCGCCCGTCATCCGCGCCCCTGCGGCGCGGGGGCAGAGCGCCCTCCTGCTCTTCCAGGGGATGAACGCCGGGACCGTCAAGCACGTGCGCTTCTGGAAGGACACGCAGCCTATGGGACAGGACGGGGATATCCGTCACTGTCTCCGGGTCCGGGGGCTCCGCTGGCAGGGAGGGGAGTTTCTGCCCCTGCCGGCTCCCGCCTGCCGTCTGGAGTTCATCGGCGACAGCCTCACCAGCGGCGAGGGCATTTTAGGCGCGCGGGAGGAAGTGGATTGGACGCCGGTACTATTCCACCCCAGCCAGGGCTGGCCCCGGCTGACGGCGGACCTGATGAACGCGGAGTTCCGGCTGGTGAGTCAAAGCGGCTGGGGCATCCGCTCCGGCTGGAACAACGATCCCCGCCACGCCCTGCCAGACTGGTATGAGCCGGTCTGCGCCACGGCGGGAGAGGCGGACCGCAGTCTGGGCGCCCAGGAGCCCTGCGGCTTTGCCTCCTGGCGGCCCGACGCCATTGTCATCAACCTGGGGACCAACGACGCCGCGGCCATGGACATCTCCGCCTGGCACGGCCCCGGCGGGGCTCGCTTCAAGCAAGAGGACTCGCCTGCCGGACGCCGCCTGGTGGAGGAGGGCGCTCTGGCGTTCCTCCACAAGCTGCGCCGCCTGAACCCGGGGGCCAGGCTCGTCTGGGCCTACGGCATGGCGGGGGACGCGCTGCGGCCCCAGCTGGAGGGCGCGGTGGAGCGCTTCCGGGAGGAGACGGGGGATCAGGCGGTCTACTACCTTCCCCTTCCCGCCGCCGCGGAGGCGGAGCTGGGTTCCCGGCGTCATCCGGGACCCGCCGCCCATCAGGCGGCGGCACAGACTGCGGCGGCGTTTTTGCGGGAGGTCCTATAGTGCCAAATCAAAAGTCTTCCCCGCAGGCCGGGCGCCTGCGGGGAAGAGAGTCGTTTTACACTGATTTTTGATCGCTGACGGTATCAGGACAGGATCGTCCGGGCGGCTACCAGATCTACGCCCGTGCCGCAGAGATCCGGCAGCACCACGTCCCCGGTATGGACGGGGGCCTGGACGTCTACCTGGCACAGGGCCTGGGCCGCTTCCAGGAGCTTCTCCTTGGGAATGGGGGACCGGGTCTTCACCGGGCACCGGGGAAGGGCCGCGCCGTGGAGGCGGACCGTTCCCGTGAGCACCCGGACGGGGTGCAGCACCTCGTTTTTGCCGTACTCCTCCCCGCGGGGGCAGGCATTGCCGGTGACACGGCAGCCGTTTTCCTCGTCCACCCGCAGGCGGCAGCCGTTGGGACAGACGGTACAGATCAATTCCTTCATGCTTCCGCCTCCTCCGCGCTGACGGTGATGGTATCGCCCTCCGCCAGGGCCAGCAGCTTCCCCGGCAGGAAGATCCGCTCCATCTCGCCAGGGGCCATGTGCTCCCGCTTGAAGCGGGCGATCTGTTTTTCTCCGGCGGCAACGGTGACGGCGGAGGTCCCGAACACCCGGTTGACCCGGAAGAAGACCTGCACTCCCTTGCCCGCCGCGTCCAGACGGATGCGCTGGGGGACGGTATAGGTCACCGCGTCCCCGTTCTCCACGCGCAGGGCGCGGCGGGAGGTGGTCCCGCCGTTTTGAATGTAGTCCGCCGCGGCCGCGCCCGCCCGGGCGCTCTCCTCGCTGACGAAGTCCACCAGGTCGTGGACCTGGAGCACGTTCCCGCAGGCGAATATGCCGGGGATGGAGGTCTCCATATTCTCGTACACCACCGCGCCGTTGGTCCGGAGGTCCATCTCCGCCCCCAGCTCCCGGGTCAGCTCGTTCTCCGGCAGGAGGCCCACGCTCAGCAGCAGGGTATCGCACTCGAAGGTCCGCTCCGTGCCGGGGATGGGGCGGCGGCGCTCGTCTACGGCGGACACGACTACCTTTTCCAGGCGTTTTTCGCCGATGATGTTAGTGACGGTATGGGATAGGTACAGGGGGATATCGAAGTCCTGGAGGCACTGGACGATGTTCCGGTTCAGGCCGCTGGAGTAGGGCATCAGCTCCACGCAGGCCAGGACCTTGGCCCCCTCCAGGGTCATCCGGCGGGCCATGATGAGCCCGATGTCCCCGCTGCCCAGGATCACCACCCGGCGGCCCACCATCTGGCCCTCGATGTTGAGGAACCGCTGGGCCGCGCCGGCAGTGAGGATGCCGGAGCAACGGGCTCCGGGCACGGAGATGGCCCCCCGGGTCCGCTCCCGGCAGCCCATGGCCAGCACCACGGCTCCGGCGCGGACCGTCTGACAGCCGCCGTCGGGGCTGACGTACCGGACCGTCTTATCCGGGCCGGCCGACAGGACCATGGCGTCGGTCTTCACCTGGACGGCGGTGCTCTCCAGCAGATCGATGAACCGCCCGGCGTACTCCGGGCCGGTGAGCTCCTCCTTGAAGCGGTGGAGGCCGAAGCCGTTATGGACGCACTGGTTGAGGATGCCCCCCAGGTATTTGTCCCGTTCCAGCAGGAGGATATCCGTCACCCCCGCCTCCCAGGCGGACAGGGCGGCGGACAGGCCCGCCGGGCCTCCGCCGATGACGATCAGCTGATGTTCCCTCATGACCACGCCTCCTTCGTCTCTCCGGTGAGGATGTAGGACCCAGGCTCCTCCAGGGGCACCGCCGCCGGGGGGACGCCCAGTTCACGGGCCAGGATCTCCTGGACCCGGGGGCCGCAGAAGCCTCCCTGGCAGCGGCCCATACCCGCGCCTACCCGGCGCTTGACGCCGTTGACGCTGGCAGGCGGGATGGGGGCCCGGAGGCAGGCCAGGATCTCGCCCTCCGTCACCGTCTCGCACCGGCAGACGACCCGGCCATAGCGGGGGTCCGCCGCGATCAGTTCGTTTCTCGCTTGGTCGTCCAGGTCGTGGAAGCAGACGCGGCGGCGGGTATCGGTAAAGTTTTCCTTTTCTTCCAGGGGCAGGCCCTTCTCCGCCAGGAGCCCGATCAGCTCGTCCGCGATGGCGGGAGCGGCGCTGAGGCCCGGGGAGCAGATGCCCGCCGCGTTGAAGAATCCGGGGACCGTGGGGCTCTCCTCAATGATGAAGTCTCCCCGGCCGGAACCGGCGCGGACGCCGGCGAAGTTCCGGATGTTCTCCCGGAAGCGGACGCCGGGGACACTTCGGGCCGCCAGCTCCCGCACGGTCTGGAGGCCCCGGGCGGTATTGGCAGTGTCCTCCGGGCCGGAGGGCTCCGCCGTGGGGCCCACGATCAGGTTGCCGTGGACGGTGGGCGAGACCAGGACGCCCTTGCCCATGGGGCCGGGGCACTGGAAGATCACGCGGCTCACGCGCGTCCCCTCGCTCTTGTCCAGCAGATAATATTCCCCCTTGGCGGGGCGGATGGTGAAGGACGCTTCGCCAATGAGCTGGTGGACACGGTCCGCGTGGACGCCGGCGGCGTTGATGATGTACCGGGCGTGGAACACGCCCTTGGGGGTGGTGACGGCGAAGCCCTCCTCCTCCCGGGTAATGGCGGTGACGGGACAGCTCCGGTGGAGCTCCGCGCCGTTGCGCACCGCCGTCTCCGCCATGGCCAGGGCGTACTCCCATGGGTTCACGATGGCGGCAGAGGGGGCCAGCAGCGCCTCCAGGACCTCGCCGCTCAGCTCCGGCTCCAGGGCCCGGGCCTCGTCTCCGGAGAGGAGGCCCAGGCCCGCCACGCCGTTTTTCTCCCCCCGCTCCAGCAGGGTCCGCAGGAGGGCGCGGTCCTCCCGGCTGAAGGCCAGGACCAGACTGCCGGTCTTCCGGTAGGGCACGTCCAGTTTGGCGCAGATCTCCTCCGCCATGCGGACGCCCTCCACGTTCAGCCGGGCCATTTTCGTGTCCGGCTCCGGGTCGTAGCCCGCGTGGAGAATGGCGCTGTTGGCCTTGGTGGTGCCCCCGGCCACGTCGCTGAGGGCCTCCAGCACCGTGAGGCGCAGCCGGAACCGGCTCAGGCGGTAGGCGCAGGCCGCGCCGGTCACGCCGCAGCCGATAATGATGACATCCTGCATAAGCTCTCCTCTCATCTTGTTCTATGCCCCCGCCGGCGGGGCGGGGGATCGCTGCCCTCTATTTTATAGCAAAAATCTTCGCCGGTCAATCCGCTTTCACCACTTCTCCGGAAATATCCAGTTTAGAACCTGTATTCATAATCGGGGGATGCCGGATGGGCGAGGATTTTTCTCGTCAGACAAGGAGATTTTCCGCAGC
>ERZ808054.542-NODE-542-length-33126-cov-4.912857_pt1 | contig 33126 bp, 28 predicted proteins | sample MGYA00380201_ERZ808054 | MGnify/ENA primary metagenome ERZ808054 (study PRJEB31490, sample SAMN06133419) | mouse gut metagenome | isolation source: Z5_2 | host: mice | place: China: Chengdu | collected 2015-05 ...
CGCCAAAAAGCTCACCGTCGCTATATCCAGCCTGAACTTCTCACCATACAAATGATGCAAGCAAATTACCACCGACAGCGCTTCCAATAATAAGCATACATTCTTAATAATCATAGTCATAACCCATACTCCATTAGTATCTTTCTCCTGAAAGTCTTTCCAATCTCCAGCCTTTCAGGGATATTCTTTAGTGTAATCATCCTGTTTGGGATGTCTATAACATAATCCTTGTTAGCTGCCAGATTCCAACTACACTACACCATGAATTAATACCCATTTTGATAAAGCCTCCTAGGAAAAGGTCCTCAAACACCTGCGTTGTCCTGTGAATTATCCAAACACTCAGATACTCACTTCGCTTACTTTGCAAATCTTTGAGCGAGGTATCCAGCTTCTTGTCTATACCTCTACATAATGTCTATAAAACTTAACTATCCTTTCATCTCTGATTCATGATACGGCTTTTCATATTCATTTTCTTGGTTTCAGACACCTAATGAATACCTCTTTGGTCATTATGCTCTTTATGATTCCTATCTTAGTCGGGCTGTAGTTTAACGCTAACCAGACCAGAAAATGGCATGGTCTTAATCACATTATATTTCAAAAAAATTAATCGAATATCTTTTCGATATTTCCAGACATGTTTCTTTTATCACCTAATCCAGCAGAAAAATATAAAGCTTTTCTCAAAAGACCACTAACCTAATCTATTGAAAAGTTTTTCTATATGTCTCAGGACAGTTCAGATCTTCGTATGAATAACCAGTAGTGTCCCCCAGAAAAGCAATAAACAATACCAGTATTAACATGCATTTAGGAATATTTCTTAATCATTCACCTACCCAAATATCGGAAGCATCAATTGGATTGTCTCTTTTCGATAAGAATCGATATCCCTTAACCCTTCCCAGAAGAGATATTGCGGGATAAAAACACAAATTATTTTACATAACCTAATAAATAATATCAATCAATATTTTGATTGAGAAAAATACTTATTCACTTTATGCTCTCATTAAACTAATTTTCTTTCCATACACTAAAAGATAGCCAATATGTTCCATCTATTTGCTTGCATTCTGGAGAAACTTCCAAATTATATTCCTCACATATCCGCTTTACATTATATAACCCTAATCCCCTATTTTCTCCTTTTTTACTATAACCTCTATTAAAAAAATTGCCAAGCATATCATATGAAATGTACGAACTTTCATTCCGAACTTCAAGATAAAACTTATCTGCTTCCATGACAGTCACATGCATTTTTTTCCTATTCTCATCACTCATTAACGCTTCCACTGCATTATTTATCAAATCTCCCAGAATCTCTATCAGCTTGTATATGGGTACTCCAATATCAATTTCTTTGATAACCACTTGATAACTGATTTCAATTCCCATCGCATCTATCTCAATGAAACGCCCATATAAAAATCCTCTAATAACAGGATTATCTCGAGATAATAATTTGTTAAAACGATTTTCCTTTGTAATCAATTTGCAATAGTTTTTCTGGGCTTCAACTAATTCTTCATATGTATGATATGCAAAATGCTGACTATAAATTGCATTGATATGATTATCAAATTCGTGCTGCCTTAACTTAATATTATCTACCAATCCTTGAAACGATTCCGAATAAAGCTCATGCATTTTCAATTCCGTTTCTATTTCCTTGGCTTTAATTTTATATTTACCTAACTGCCAAGCCAACATAAGTACAAGAATAATACTCACAAATAGCATTATTGATTCCCATAATTTAAAAGATTTTAAATTCTTGAAGCTAAAGATCCAAAAAGAAATCCACGCTAAGCAAACACAAATCGCTAAGGCTATAATTCTCTCATTATCTTGTAAAAATTTTGATAATTTATTTACTTTAAAAAAGGGCAAGAATACCATTACCATTCCAAACATCAACCCATTAGTTAATAACAATCTATAATCCTCAAATATTTGTATTTTATATAGGCAATAGACACCTGCCATTCCTATCATCTGTATTCCGCCAATAATAATGACACACAATAAAACATTTATCACTATTGTCTTTAATTTAAATCCAAATTTCATTCCACAATAAATTGCAATAATTGGATATATCAAAACGGAAACCATGTATGGCAATCCTGAATAGCTAATCGCCTGCATCATAATCATATCTATCGCCAAAAAGCTCACCGTCGCTATATCCAGCCTGAACTTCTCACCATACAAATGATGCAAGCAAATTACCACCGACAACGCTTCCAATAATAAACATACATTCTTAATAATTATACTCATAACCCATACTCCATTAGTATCTTTCTCCTGAAAGTTTTTCCGATCTCCAGCCTTTCAGGGATATTCTTTAGTGTGATCATCCTGTTTGGCAAATCAATATTCTCCACATAATCCTTATTGACCACCAGGCTCCGGCTGCACTGCATCATGCAGTCGGTATCCATTTCACTTAAGATTTCCTTTAACGTGGTATAAGGCACTGTCAGCACGTCACCATTTGCCGTATGTATGTGGATCATTCGGTTGGCGCTTTCCATGTAAGTGATCTCACGGATCTTGACAGGATACAGGATTCCCTCTTTCCTGAAACAAAACGTGGTATCCTTCTCCTTCATCGTGGAAAAATATAAAGCCTTCCTCACAAGACCGCTAACCTGATCTGGTGAAAAAGGCTTTTCTATATACCCCAGACAGTTCAGGTCTTTGTATGCATAACCGGTAGTGTCTTCCAGAGAAGTAATAAACAACACCGGCGTAAACATATATTTAGGGATTTTTCTTATTCGTTCAACCAACCGGATACCGGAAGTATCGATTGATTTGCTTGTATCTAAAATAATGTCCACCAGAAATACGTCTATGGTTCTTTCCATAAGAATCTTGTAAGATGTTGCTGCGTCAGCAGCTGTGTAGACTTCAGCTCTTTCGTCAATCTCCAGAACCAGTCTCCTCAACATTTCTCTTTGTTCTGCACTGTCCTCAATAATCAATACTGACTTTTTCATCCTTGTTCCCCTGCATACTATAGATATAGCCTGCGGAATCGAATTTCATCTTAAGTAGTTTATAGCGAACGACAAAAATATTTTCTTTTTGGCGTTCGCTACGCCGATTTTTGCTGCGTGCAAACGCAGATATTTCCTTGCAAAAATCGTGCGCATCCCCCGGAGGGACTATAGGAAACGGCAAATTTATTTGTCGTTTCCTATAGAAGGAGCTTCCAAACATGCCTATGTCCTTATGAACATATCGACCTGTGATATGATCGCTAAAATTCCTTCGCGCCTATCCAGAGCAATCCGACTCCACAAATCATCTATGATCACATTTTCAATATGATCGGTTGTTAAAAACAGGCTTGGCTTACACCCGGTTATCTGATAAATACCAAGAAGCAGTTCTGCATCCGGGTAAATCTGGGCTTTTTCAAGAGCACGGTACTTTTTAATGTTAACCCCTAGCCTTTCAGCCATCGGAATCTGCGCCTCGCCTGCAATCTTTCTGATTTCATATATGACTGACTCATTTTCTTCATCACCGCATTTCATCTTTAAAATGCAAAGCTCGCATTTCTCTTCCAAGCTTAACGCAGAAACTGATTTTTCAATTCCCATGGCAAGCGCCCGCATGATAAATTCCAGCATAGACTTGTAATACTTCTTATCTGTCCCTTTCAGTATCTCCGTAAGCCCCGATGGCTCACTCCTTGAGACCTTTCCTGTCAGAAGATAATCTACATCCCAGCCCATCCTCTTAAATACAACCAAAGATTTATAAGGTACGATGGTCTTTCCCAGTTCCTGTTTGCTTAATTGGCTCTGAGTGATTCCGAGCAGTTCACTGGTCATCTCCTGCGTCATATTAAGCCGAAGCCTGTATTGGATCAGCCTTTTCAAGAATTCTTCATAGTTGCTATTCATGCACAATACCTCGTAAATTATCCGTTGATAGTACCTTAGTAAATTTTACGAGATTAGATATTTCCTATCTTATACCTATATTTGACTATTGTGCATAATAACGATTGAGACAATACCAAATTTGGAACTACTAATCCAATTCTTTTGTTAAATTACGATTCTCTTCATCCTTTCAGTAACACATTTTACGCTAAAGGGGCTTATAAAGCCTTAATCTGACCCTCTTCTCTCCGACTTCGACTTCCGCCCGGCTGACCATCATCCCCAAAAGCAAAAGCTGGCTGCTCTCCCCCGGATCCCCGCTTCCTGCCAGTCCCCAATAGATATCTTCCAAACCATCATTCTTTTCGCCATTCAGATATTGATCCAGCCGCTTCAGTTTATCAGCATACCGGCTGTCATAATCCGACTCAAAAGTAATCACTGCCTGCCCTTCTTCCTTTTCAATCCGTGAATTAATTTCTCTTGCCCCCAGAGCAAAGAAAAATATCGTTAACTCTTCTACAATCTTTGCCGTCTTTTTCTCCTCGTGCGTCATAGCTTACCTCATTTCTGTCTTCTTTCTGTGTCTATCCTTTCCCGACCCGGAATCTATTCTTTATGATGCCTGATCTTAAAGCCTTTTATAAAACTTTCCAGAATGGGAACTAAAATAATTGCCACCAGTCCCGTACTGAAACCATTATTATACAGGTTCAATCCCCCATATAGTTCCGAAGTGCACACCACCACTGCCCCATGCAGCATTCCTGCCAGCATACCTGCCACAATGCCAAACTGCCCTGCTATAGGCGAAAGCCCTACCGCAAAAATTGCCCCCATCTGTATTCCCGGCGTTGTGGGCAGCATGTGGTTAAAAAATGTACCAATATAAATACCGGCCAAAACCGGCAGATAATTCTTAGGATGTGCCCCAAAAGCCGCAAATCCGAACGCTGTCAGGATAGCCCCGACTACAGGTCCACACAGGTCTCCGCCAACCAATAGAATATAACTGGTGCAGATACACCCCATAATCCCCATATTGATCAACGTCGTACCTGCCCCATTCATCAATGCAAAATCTGCTACAGCCCGCCCAGGGTGCTTCATCAGCTTCAGAAACGGTTTCAGCTTTCCTTCATTTAAAAACAATCCATAAAAAAACGTTGCCGCAAAATACAGATACATCCCCACAACAAGCCACATCGGTCTGCCGTACTTCCAGATAAAAACACTGTTGCTTTTTAATCCAAAGGATTCCATGATGCATACCATCACAAAAGCCAAAAGACCCGCTGAAAATCCCACATTAAACAGGTTATACCCCATGTGCATGGATGCAGTGTGCATAGAAAGCGGCGGTAAAACAAATCCGATAAAGATACCTGTCGAAATCGCGCACAAAAGATTAATACCGAAAGAAAAAGGCAGAAGATACAGCATCTCCGTCACCATAGGCGCCAGACAGGAGCCAAACAGCGCCGTGTAAATGTATCTGTTCATCCCTGAATTGTGCACTTTTGCATACAAACCGGTACCAGCTATAATCGGGAGTACATTCACCGGGTTTTTTCCAAACAGAGCAAATCCCACATTGATAAAAAGGACTGCCATGGTAAAGCCCGAAAAGGGAAGCTTCTGAAAATGAATCAGCAAAATAGCAATCCCCAGTACCAGCGCCGCATTAAAAAAAGCAGCGCCAAAACCGGCAAGTTCAAAATAGTCCGTAACCAGCGCATCCCTCGAAAGGAAAATCGTGATCATCCCTCTTGCCAGATCCTTTGGCGTTCCCAGCATAAATGCAGCCACAAATAAAATAAACACCGTTGCCAGACTAAATACAAGCAATTCCCTGCCTTTTAACTTTTCCCTCAGTCTGTCACCCATACATAAATTCCCCCATAACTATTGAATATAGTACTTTTTGCCATGCGATGCGTCAATCATCCCATCTTCCGAAGTCACTCAATGCAGTCATCATTTATTTTCTGGTCAAATATTATTTCTTCAATAACCTTTAAACATTTTTCCGGTTCTTTCTTAATTTTACTGCCCCAGAAGCGGACAACGGTCCATCCCATGAAAAGCAATTTCTTGTTTACTTCATCATCTCTTTTTTTATTTTTTGATATCTTGCTAATCCAATATTCGCCATTTTCCCCTTTGGCAAGCCGTGGCTTGAGCACTTCCCAGTCCTTTCCATGAAAAAAATCCCCATCACAAAAAACAGCGATTTTGTATTTTGTAAGTGCTATATCCGGCTTACCGGGCAATTTACTATAATTTTTTCTGTAGCGATATCCGTTTTGCCACAATGTATGCCGCAAGATAAGCTCTATTTCCGTATCCTTTGAACGGATATTCTGCATGCTTTTCCGGCGTTGTTCCGGAGTCAATACATCAGCCATGTCCTCGCCCCACTCCTGTCTCTCGTATCCTTTAAGAAATGTTTGATTTACTTATCCAGATAATCTGCCACCTTCTTAGCTATATGCCAAAACAAAACGGGCGGAACGGCATTCCCGATCTGCCTGTATGCATCGGTCTCGCTGCCTGCAAATTCAAATTCATCCGGGAAAGACTGAATTCGTGCCGCCTCCTTAGGGGTAAATCTCCGGTACAATTCCTTTTCAGCATCAACAAGCAATACCGGATCTCTGGAATTCAGGCTTACTTTCGCCAAATGGCTTGTTACCGTCAAACAAGGCTCGTCAAGCCGCTGCCATAATCCCCTTTTCATATTGGGTTTGGCATTCTTCATGCCTTCAACAGCTCTTTGGGAAAAATAGTATTTCCTATCCTCTATATCCAGTTTTGGTACGGCGACTGATAAAGGTATCCAATTTTCTGCATTTGTTTCCTCGGGAAATTCATATTTTATCCCTAAGTCATTCCTGAACCCTACCAGAAGCACCCTCTCCCTTTTTTGGGGAACCCCGTAATCAGCAGAATTTAAAAGCTTATATGACAGCACATATCCCGCATTTTCAAATGCTTCGCATATTTGTTTAAATATTTTTCCCTGATGCAATGTCATGAGTCCTTTGACATTTTCCGCAATAAACACAGATGGCTGCTTTTCTTTTACGATGCGGACCATCTGCTTATACAGATTTGCCCTGTCATCAAAAGGATCTTTGGTCGGGTTTACTGTACTGAAAGACTGACATGGGAACCCGCCAATAATAACATCACAATCAGGGATTTCTGATGCTTCAATTTCACAGATATCCGCGCATATGGTTACACTCCTGTTAAAATTAAGCTTATGTGTATTCAAAGCCTTTTGATCTATGTCCATTGCATACGTCAGCTCAAAGGGTAACCGTGCGTACTCTTTTTGGTTAAATATAAAATCCCCCACTATTCCCTTGTCACATCCGCCACAACCGGCAAATAACGACACAACCTGATACATCATTTCACCTCGTTTCCTAAGGTTATTTTTTTATCTACACTACTGTTTGAAAAATCGACCCTGTATGTCATCGGAGTCGCTTGTATCCGTCCATCATCAATCTTTTCTGCCACATTCCTGATCACGAATATCGTCACTCCGTCTCTGGTAAAGAACACTCTGTAAATCGCATAATATCCCTTATGCTGCTTTGCCGCTATCCACTCATTCCTTGTCAAGTTCAAAGTATCTATCCACAATGGGTCATCAATATCCGGACATGTCAGTCGTTTTGTTGATTTTACTTCTATGTATTTCACAAATTCTGCCCGGTTCATCTTATCAGCTTTATCCGGATTGCCTGTACTATCCTGCGCTTTTTTTACATCGGTATAGATCAGTGCCTCCGGACTTGTTGCAAAATAATCTGCACAGGGCGAAAGCCTGCCATAATAGGCATCCCAGTCAAATTGAAATTTCTTTCTGGTGTCCGAATCTCTCAGTTCATAGGCATATACATTGAATTCCGGCTGCAGGTCATACGCAATCGTAAATTTTTCTATCGCTGCCTTTTCATTGGGATTAAGCAAAACCCTTTTATCTTCTGTAACCCTGATCAAATTAGCAAGTTCAAGGTAATTTATCTGCTCATTAATATGCTGATGTGTATAAGATAATGCCTTTCCTGGAACCGTAATATCTCGTTCTATCCCATTATACTGATCCTGCGATATCACCTCCAAAACCTCGTAAGGACTTGCATTGCCTTGTAAAACATCCAGAGAGTTCAAAACATAGTACCCTAATTCTCTTTTGGTTATCTTCACTCTCGCAGTTTCCGCAATCTGCAATAGCTTGATAATAAATGCATTTGGTCTGATATTTATCCCATCCTCAACCCGTTGGGCAACCGTCGTGGAAGTCTTTTGCATTCCATTGGGAAATTGCATTTTATAGCAGATATCCTTAAAAAACGCCGGCTGGTCATTGTCATTCAGATACTTCTGGGTTCTCTCGGATTCATACACTACGCCATCCTCCGAAAAGAAATACATCCCAAATAATTTTCCTGAAATTTCCGTCCTGTGATTGTCCAGTGTTTTCTTTACCCTTTCGGATTCCGGTAAAAATCTCTGAAAAGCATTATTAAACAACTGTTCAAATTCCTCATGCCTGCAAGGACAAATTTCGTCAATTACCTTAGCATATGCTGGCAGGAGATCGTCCATTTCCTTTTGTGATTTTCCACGGATTATGGTACAGCGATATTGTTTCGTGTGGTCATACATGACAAGTCTCCTATGTGAAATTTTCTCTTTTGAGAGCCTCTTTCATACTTTCCGCAATTGACTTTGCCAATAACGGCGGAACCGCATTTCCCACCTGCTTTAGCTGGCTTGTCTTTATTCCGATAAACTCAAAAGTATCAGGAAATGACTGTATCCTGGCAGACTCCCTGACCGTGGGAACTCTGTTTTCTTTATAATGGAAATGATGATTATGTCCCGTATCTATGGTAAAACAGGGTTTCCTGCTATCCATCCTCGTCCATGCAATGTGAACCTTTCTCGTATTCCACAGCTCCTCCGGGAGATCCTTGTAATTTCCTCCGTCAGGAACCATAGCGATTATTTCCTTTGTCCTTGCATTATGGATTGTTATCGAATGATTTAAGATTTTCCTGCTGCCTTCGCGCATTTTCTTTTGGTAATCATTTTCTGCCGGCAATTTATAGGATATTACTTCCCCCATCCCCCTGTCATCTGGAATAAAATCCAAGTCACTTATGGCATCTTTGCATGTCCATGCCGGACAGTCAGTTCCACTGCCCATAAATGGGCGCGGATAATGAAATACCACTCCGCTTTCAGACAAGTCCTTTCTCACCCCCACGAAAAAAACTCTTTTTCGCTGCTGGGGAACCCCATAATTATCTGCAGACAAGATCTGCATCTGAACGGTATAACCGATTGACTCGAAATCTTCCAGAACCTGCCCGGCGACTTTTCCGTGGAACAATCTGACCAGTCCCGGCACATTTTCCATCACAAACACTTTCGGTCTGATTTCAGAAACGATCTGCACATATGACTTATACAATATATTTCTTTCATCATCTATCATCCTCTTTCCCGACACAGAAAATCCCTGACAGGGCGGACCGCCTATGATCACGTCAGCCTCGTCCCTTGACAATCCTGCCCGGTCCAGAATATCTTTTCCTGAAACTCTGGTGATATCTTCATTCCACACAAATGCCTCCGGAAAATTCTTTTGGTATGTAACAACTGCATCTGACCACATATCTATGCCAAAACAGATTTTATAACCAGCCTCTTCAAATCCTTTGGAAAATCCGCCACACCCGCAGAATAAATCTATAACATTAAACCTTCTCATCTATGGTACACAACCCTTTCAAGTTATCATTTGTTAAAATTATATCACTTTTTGTGTACAATAAAAAGGACTTTCAAATTATCTGCCACAAAAAAGCGCTCTCTTCCGGTCAATCATTTCCTCAATTTTTTCGATATATAACCCCACGTCCTTTACGCTGTCACACCGCTCGATCCTTCCGTCCGGAAAGATCCGTTTACTGATTCCGCCTGCTCCTAACGCCAAAATATTTTGCCGCTCCTCCATAATTAAAATGTTATAGATCCCAAAGCATTCCTCGCCCCTGGCGTAACCCACATTCTCAAAATTCCCTGACATATTTTTCTGCCGGTACAAATAATAGGGAACCATGCCCATCTGCTTTGCCCCTTCCATAGCGATCTCCATGGTCTCATCGGTATTGCGCAGGGTGTCCATGCCATGCTCCTCTATCCACTGGTTTAGCTTGGAAGCACGCTTAATGGCAAGAGAATGCACAGTCAGACTGTCCGGTCCAAGCGCCATGATCTCTTTCATAGTATTTCGCACATCCTCCGCCTCTTCCCCCGGAAGCCCCAGAATCAGATCCATATTGATATTAGCAAAGCCCATCTTCCTTGCCAGATGAAAAGCTTCCTTCACCTGCTCCACCGTATGCCTGCGCCCGATCAGATCCAGCGTTTCCTGCTTCATGGTCTGGGGATTGACAGAAATCCTTGTCACGCCAAATTCCTTCAAAACCTTCAGTTTATCGGCGGTAATGCTGTCCGCCCGCCCTGCCTCCACGGTAAACTCCTTCACCTGTGAAAAATCCAGCGTTCCCCGCAGCTTGCCAAGAAACCTCCGCAACTCCTCCGGCTCCAGCGTGGTAGGCGTTCCCCCGCCTATATAAACCGTATCCAGCACCCGGTTGCCATAACAGGACTTAACAAAATCAATCTCTTTCTCCAAAGCATCCAGATATTCCCCGATCCGCTTTTTCCATGAAACTATAGGATAAGAGGTAAAAGAGCAGTACAGACAGGTAGTGGGACAAAAAGGAATCCCGATATACAGACTGTAGCCATCTTCATAATGCAGAGTTTCCAAAAGCGCCTTTTCTCTTTTGGCAATCTCCAATGCCAGAACCCTTTTTTTCTCCCCGGTGAAATATGTCTCTTCCATATAGCTTAATATCTCTTCCTCACTTGCCCCCTGCTCAAGCATCGTCATAGGGATCTTCGTCGGACGTATCCCGGTAAGGGTTCCCCATGGGAGCTGCTTTTCCGTATATTCGGAAAGAGTCGCATAAAGAAGCTGTTTTACCCGGTTTTTGACCTCCACCCTTGGAAGAGCTTCCGTAAGCTCTATTTTTTTCGCACCAAAAGAAGCCGCTTCGCCCTCTCCGTTTACCAGCGAGAGCAAAACAGCTTCCTTTTCAAACATAATGTGCAGATCCGGCAATCCAGCCCCTGAACTGTCTTCCGTTTCTTCCCCTGCCACTTTCACAACACATTCTGGATAAAACGCTTTTACCAGCGCGTGGATATCATACTCAAAACTGGTGTCATTTGTGGTGACAACTATTAAATTGTCAACAATTGGCTTGCTTTCCTTCATCGTCATTGTTTCCCTCGTTTTTATCTTTATTTTTATGCAAAAAATTATTCTACCGTTACTACCTTGGCGAGATTCCGTGGTTTATCCACATCAAGCCCTTTATCCAGCGATACGAAATAAGCAATCAGCTGGAGCACGATCGATGCAGGCATCACCATAAAAACGTCCGCCATAACCGGAAGCCTGAATACATTGGCAAAACGTTTATCATCCTCAAGCTCCTGGTCTTCCTTGATCAGCAAAAGCACTCTGGCTCCTCTGGATTGCACTTCCCTGATGTTGGACAGTTCCTTGCTCTTTAACTTTTCCTGGGTCACCACAGCAACCACCGGAGTGTCTTCCGTGATCAGCGCAATGGTGCCATGCTTCAGCTCCCCTGACGCATATGCCTCAGAGTGGATATAGGATACTTCCTTTAATTTCAAAGATCCTTCCAGCAAAATAGAATAGTCCAGACCTCTTCCGATCATAAACACATCCCTTGCGTTCAAAATGGTGCCTGCCAGACGGTGGATCTCCTCTTTCCTGCCAAGGACCGCATCCATTACCTCCGGCACTCTGGAAAGCTCCCTGATATAATGGGAAACCTCCTCTTTACTCCACAACCCTCTTGCCATCGCCATTCTTGCCGTAAGCAGATAAAGCACTGCAAGCTGGGTGGTATAAGCCTTGGTGGATGCCACGGCAATCTCCGGTCCTGCATTGGTATAGATCACATATTCACTTGCCCTTGCAATGGAAGCCCCCTTTACATTTACAATAGAAATGCTGGGCGAGCCGCACTTTCTGGCAAATTTCAAGGCTTCCAAAGTATCGATGGTCTCTCCGGACTGGGAAATAGCAACCACCAGCGTATCTTTATCCACTACCGGATCATTATACATAAATTCCGATGCCATGACAACATCCACATGAATACCGATCATCGCCTGAATCAGACTCTTCCCCACCAGTCCTGCATGCATGGCAGTACCGCAGGCAATTACACAGATCCTGTGACAGTCTGCTAAAATCTGATCCGGAATTCCTTCCTCTGAAAAATCAGGCTTTCCATCCTTGATCCTTGGGAAAATTGTCTCCCCGACCACCTGCGGCTGTTCCATGATCTCCTTTTCCATAAAAAAGGGATAGCCTCCCTTGCCGCTGCGGCTCACATCCCAGTCCACCTTCAGCCACTCGATATCCGCATGATCACCGGACAGGTCAAACATCTGTGCCCCCTCTTCCGATAAGCATACCACATGAAATTCGGGCATCACAAAATAATCCGTCGTAAAAGGTACAATTGCAGCCACATCTGAAGCTAAAATAGCCCCATCCTTCGTCACCGCCGCCACGATCGGGCTTACATTGCGGACTGCATAAATCCTTCCCGGCTGATCATCAAATAAAATAGCAAGCGCAAAGGTACCCTTCAGCTTCAGCACCGTCCTTCGGATCGCCGAATAGGGATCTCCCGCATAAAAATGCTCCAGCACGGCAGCCACTACCTCGCTGTCCGTCTCGGAAGCAAGCTTTCCCTGCAAATGATACCGCTCGATCAACTCCCGGTAATTTTCAATGATTCCATTATGGATCAGGGTAATCCTGCCAAATCTGTGAGGATGGGCATTCTCATCACACACTCCGCCGTGGGTAGCCCACCTCGTATGACCAATCCCGCAGTGCCCCAGGGGATTTTTTTCCGCACACAGATTCCTTAGATCCTTTACTCTTCCCGCACGTTTGTAGATCTGTGTTCCTTCTTCCCCAAGAAGCGCGATCCCTGCGCTGTCATAGCCCCGGTACTCCAAAAGTTCCAATGCATCCAGCATGATCTCCTTTGCATCTGCCTTGCCTGTATATCCAATAATTCCACACATAGTCTGTCTGTTCCCTCATCTTTCTCTATTTGCACTTAAGCCCCGCGCTTAAGTCTTTTAAGTCTCTATATATTTATATGTCTGACCGTTCCCGGCAGACTCCCTCCGCTGTATCGTATTTGTTTTGCAGTTACCCGCATATTTGCCGACACATCCCGCACCGGAGGCGTACGAAAGAGCACCCGCCGAATTTTCGATCACTCTTTTCCTCGTCAACCTTTTCATCTCCATAAAAGGTCATGGCGCTAGATAGAGGGAACAATGACAATGATGTACTATTCAGTTTTCAAGGTTCGGTTCACGCACACATGTTATTATACACAAAACTCCTGCGGTTGTAAACCATCCTGTAATCTGTAATCACGAGATGGTTTACAACCGCAGGAGTTTCTCCGCAAAATTTCTATTCGTATTTTACAAACTCGCCATATTCTTCCCAGATATTGCACACCCAGGTCTTTCCCTGATTAAAAATGATCTCCTCCCCATTTTTATCATAAAATTTGGCAGGTGTGGCATCGCCGTCATATCTTTCCCATTTGCCTTCGATCACTTTGCCGCCGGTGAAAACAATGGCATCGCCCTCACCGTGCACGCCAAACGCCAGATAATCATGGTCATCACGGACCTCGCCATGGCAATACTGGAGCACTACATTTGCTACGGCAAGCTGGCTGTTATCAAGCTCATCGATCTGTTTGTCTCCATTCTGGAACCTGTAATACAGCCCCTCTTCCTCATTATACTCAAAATAGGGATTATAGGCTCCGTATCCGCCCTTATTTCCTTCCGTACCGCCGGGATAGATCAAAACAGCACCGTCCATATCCTCATAGTTCTCTTCCGCCCTTGCTCCATCTGCCGCAAAGGTAAAAGGAGGTACGTAAGCATCGTCATATTCCCAGTCATAGCCAAGCCTCTCCGCATCCTTCAGCATCCCGTCAATAAACAAATATCCGGTAAACTCTGTGGCATATCCGGGTCTGCTCACCCGCCCGAACGCGTTGTGTGCCGGATTATGAATCCCCTCCACGCTTGCACTGATATTTTGGACCGTATCCCGGTTGATCAGCTCCTCCACATAGGGAACCGCCAGTCCCCAGTTACAATAGATTGCTTCATACCCCATGGCAACATAGACAAAGTAATCCCTGCTGGACCGCACCGGTCCGATCCTGTCCAGATCGTCAAAATCCTCAAACATTGCCATCAATCTGGTGATGCGTCCTTCTACGGGAGCTTCGTAAATAATGCCGGCTTTTGAGATTCCATACTGTGGCATTGCCGGTGAATTGTTGGGGATCATCACGGCGATGGGGCGCCTGTTTGCGATCTTGCTGTCCTTCCACTCTCCTGTAAGGTAGCTTTGTATCTGCCCGTCCTTTTCTTCCCGCTCACCGATCACGGGAAATCCTTCCGGTGTGGGCGTCACTTCCGCCGCAGACGCAGGCGTACTTTCCGGAACCGGCTCCACGATCTGTTCCGGCTCTTTTTCTTCCCCCTTATTGCCACATCCAAAAAGCAGCGCAGATGCCATGATTCCCATCATCAGTACTGTCACAATTTTCCTTCTCATATCTGTTCCTTTCTACAAAAACGGATTATACTTCTTTTCATGTCCTATCGTAGTCTCTTCTCCATGCCCGGGATAAACCTTCACATCTTCCGGCAACGGAAACAGCTTTTCTTTAACAGAACGCACCAACATGCTCATGCTGCCGGTGGGCAGATCCGTTCTTCCTACCGACTCCTGAAATAAAGTATCCCCACTGATCAGGATTTTATCAGCCGCAAAATAGTAACAGCAGCTTCCTTCCGTATGCCCCGGCGTAGCCAATAATTTACAGGCGACTCCTGCCGCTTGGATTTCTTCCCCATCCTTCACATACTGGTCTGCTTTTACAATGCAGGCTCTTCCTGCTCCTTTGGACACATTTAACGATGCATCCTCGCAAAGCGCCTTTTCCCCTTCATAGGCATAAACTTTGGCACCGGACAGCTCTTTTAACTTTTCCACGCCCCAGATATGGTCAAAATGACCATGGGTCAGGAGGATGGCTTCCACGGAAAAACCCTTGTTCTTAAGACCATTATAAATATAGTCGCCTTTGTCCGCCGGGTCAAAAAGCATCACCTGGCTTTTCCCCTCTTCATAAACAAAATAACAGTTTGTCTGACACATTCCCAAAACGATCCTGCCAATTTTCAAATTTCCCATTTTATTCTCTGCCCTTTCCTTCTCTATGATCACCCTGTTGTGCGTTCAATGTCTATCACGCTCTCAATAGATCTGATCTTTTCAACAATACGGTTCAGCTCTTCTCTGTTGTTGATCTCAAAAGCAACCTCCATAGTAGCCAGCCCCTGCTTATTTGTTCTGGTGTTCAGGGAAAGAATATCAATATCCTTTTCCGTCAATGCCTTGGAAATATCCGCTAAAAGCCCATTCCTGTTATTGGCATAGATCCTGATCTCCACCATATACTTTTCACCGCTCATTTCATCCGGTCTGCCTTCCCATTCGGCATCGATCAGGCGCACCCGCTCCATCTCTGGCAGGTTCAGCATATTGATACAGTCTGTCCGGTGGATCGATACGCCCCGGCCTCTGGTGACAAAACCTACGATCTCATCGCCCGGAACAGGAGAGCAGCATTTGGAAAAACGCACCGCAAGATCATGTATGCCCTTCACTACGATTCCGCTCTTCGAACGGACTTTCACCAGCTTTTTATTTGTTTCATTATCAGCAACTGCCGCTAAAACTTCCTCGTTGGTCAGCTCCTTCCGGTGGTCCTTATCATAACTCTCCATCATCTTATTGATGATCTGCCCTTCCTTCAGACCGCCATGCCCGACTGCTGCAAGGACAGAATTCCAATCCCGGAAGCCGTACTTCCGCATGATCACATCCATATATTCAGGCTTCATGATCTCCGGCATATTAATGCCTTTAGCGCGGCAATAGTTATTTAATAGGTCTTTTCCTTTAACAATATTTTCTTCTTTATATTCATTTTTAAACCACTGGTTGATCTTATTTTTTGCCTGGGTACTCTTTACAACGTTCAGCCAGTCTCTGCTTGGTCCCTTTGAGTTCTGGGAAGTCATGATCTCAATCTGGTCGCCGTTTTTGATTTCATAATCAATGGTCACCAGCTTTCCGTTGACTCTCGCCCCGATCATTTTGTTCCCCACGGCGCTGTGGATGCAATAAGCAAAATCTATCGGTGTGGAACCGGCAGGAAGATTTTTCACCTCTCCGGTAGGCGTAAAGCAGTAAACACTGTCCGAAAACAGATCCAGATCGCTTTTTAGCAGGTTCATGAATTCCTTATTGTCGGACATATCCTGCTGCCACTCCAGAATCTGCCGAAGCCATGTCAGCTTCTCTTCCTCAGAACCTTCCACCTTTTTACCGTCTGAAGCTTCCTTATATTTCCAGTGGGCTGCAATTCCGTATTCCGCTGCCTTATGCATCTCATAGGTTCGGATCTGTATCTCAAAAGGCTGCCCGCTGCTTCCGATCAGAGTGGTATGCAGGGACTGGTACATATTTTCCTTCGGCATGGCGATATAATCCTTAAACCGCCCGGGAATGGGCTTATACATTTCATGGATCACGCCCAGCGCCGCATAGCAGTCCTTCACCGTATCCACAATGATACGCACTGCAAACAGGTCGTAAATCTGGTCAATGGACTTGTTTTGATTTTTCATCTTTTTATAAATACTGAAGAAATGTTTCACTCTGCCATCGATCTGTGCCGTAATACCGGCATTCTTAATATGCTCGCTGACCTCGTCTACGATGTTTTGAATATATTTTTCACGGACGCTTTTACGGACTGCAATTTTGTCCACCAGATCGTAATATGCTTCCGGCTCCAGATATTTTAAAGACAGATCATCCAATTCCACCTTGATCTTGGAAATGCCCAGCCTTTGGGCAATAGGCGCATAGATTTCTATGGTTTCCCTTGCAATCCTCTGCTGGCTTTCCGGCTTTTGGTATTTCAGGGTACGCATGTTATGAAGACGGTCCGCCAGTTTGATGATGATCACCCGGATATCTTTTGCCATGGCAAGAAACATCTTCCGCAGATTCTCCGCCTGTATCTCAAACCGGTCCGGTTTATCCCCGCTTCCGTCAGCAAAATGTAAATGCTGCAGCTTAGTCACACCGTCCACCAGAATTTCCACGTCTTCCCCAAACTGCTCCCTGATCTCCTGCGACGTTAAGATCGTATCCTCCACCACGTCATGCAAAAGCCCCGCCGCAATGGTCTCTTTATCCATCTCCAGATCTGCAAGGATGATGGCAACACATAAAGGATGGATGATGTAAGGCTCCCCTGACTTCCTTACCTGGTCTTTATGGGCTTTAAACGCTACACGGTAAGCCTTTTCGATCAGCGTAATGTCATCAGAAGGATGGTATTTTTTGACACGCACGATCAAGTCCCGATATAACTGATCCGGACTTTGAAATTCCTGTATGGCTTCAATTCTTCCATCGTCAAATACGATTTCACTCTTTGATTGGTCTTTGTTATTTTCTTCTGTCATACTGTTACGCCCTTAAAATTTGCCTTATCTACAACAGTTTTTACGGATATATTAAATTATTATATATTCTTTTGCAAATATAGTCAATCCGCCGATTTTGCTCTTGGAAAAATACAATCACTAAGTTATAATATGTGTTAGGTTTTATCAAAACACATTAACATAAGAAAGTGAGTTGCATCATGAAAAATCTATCAAAAAACAAATGGGTACGAGCTGCAATACCCGCATTATTACTTCACTGCAGTATTGGTACAGTTTACTGTTGGTCTATTTTCAGCCAGGAAATTGCTGACTACATCGGTTTTTCCAAGGGCGCTACGGAATGGGCTTTCAGTTTTGCCATTTTCTTCCTTGGAATGTCTGCTGCTTTCCTTGGAAATATCGTAGAGAGAGACATACATAAGTCCTCCCTCATCGCCAGCATCTGCTTTGCAGCAGGTATGGCAGGTACCGGTTTATTTATCTGGTACGGCGGCGCACATAAGGGCAGCGCCCTGGCTCTGATCGGCATCTATGTCTGCTATGGTTTCATCATGGGAATCGGTCTTGGTACCGGCTATCTCTCCCCTGTCAAAACTTTAATGCTGTGGTTCCAGGACCGTAAGGGTCTTGCTACCGGACTTGCCGTTGCAGGCTTCGGTGCCGCGAAAGCAATTGCAAGCCCGATCATGCAGTCTCTCCTCGATTCTTTAGGGGACGGCGGAATCTACAAGATGTTCCTGATCCTCGCAGTGGTTTACTTCATTATGATGTTTGCAGGCCATCTTCTTTTGGCGAAGCCGGAAGGCTGGCATGAACCCGCCTCCAATGAAAAGGGCGCCCGCGCCATCGACGTGATCAAGGCAAAGCCTGTCACCTTCATCGGCATCTGGCTGATGTTTTATATTAATATTACCTGCGGTCTTGCCCTGATCTCCCAGGAAAAGATGATCATCAAATGTATTGGTCTTGTAGGCGCAGTAGGCGTTCTTTCTTCTGTAACTGCCATTTTCAATGCAGGCGGACGCTTAGGCTTCTCTGCATGGGCCGATACCTTCAAAGACAGGAACACCATTTACAAGATTATTTTCATTCTTTCTATCGCTGCTACAGCGCTTGTGATCATTACGCAGGGCATCACAAATATGGGACATAACACGCTTCTGATGATCCTGGTACTTATTCTCCTGTTTGTGGTCAATGCAGGTTACGGCGGCGGTTTCAGCAATGTGCCCACGCTCCTTTCCGATCATTACGGCATGCAGAATATCAGCGCTATCCATGGGATTACCCTATCTGCATGGGCCTTTGCAGGTCTTACCGGCAATCAGATGGCAGCCTTTATCGTAAAACACTTCGGAAAAGAAGTGGAGCTGGCCCACGAGCTGGCGGACGGAAGCATTGAGACAGTTTTGGTCAATCCCACCGGATACCAGACAGTTCTCTATGTCACAGTCGTTCTTTACATCATTGCATGTATCATCTGCTTTACAATGGTAGGAAAGAAATCTGAAAAATAAAGTGTATTTGTCAAAAAGCTGCTATGGCACACGCGGGGTTCTATAAGCCGGCACGTATCATAGCAGCTTTTTTAAAGAAACTAGTTGACAGCGAATGGCTGTATGGGATATAATAGCAATCGGTGGTTGAAAGCAACATGCCATCATAAAGGGGCATAGTTCAAAGGTAGAACAGCGGTCTCCAAAACCGTCGATGTGGGTTCGATTCCTACTGCCCCTGCTTAAAGAAACGGGAAATTATAAAGTATTAGAAATCTTGGTTTTTCAGGATTGTCTAATACTTTTTTGATTTGTACCATATTCTCCGGCTAATATTTCAAATATCCTTCCGTATCCCTTTCAATGATCTCGCTGTAGCTTTTCAGTTCCTCGGAAGGCTCATACTTCTCATCCGGAAACAACACCTCATGAAGCTTCACCGCATTATCCTCTAAAGAAGTGGGCACGATACATTCCCCTTCCGTCCTGATCGGACCGCCGTTCAGCATATTTCTGAATGGAAAGCCGTCACTGACCGTCACCTTGTAATCCCCGATCATCCCCAGCACAGGAAGCATATCTTCCACATCAATAGACGTAATGACATGGGGCAGCACTGCATTTGCTGCATCCATCAACGTACTGAGAGAAGATTTTTTTGCTTTTTCCATCATGGCAATCAATACGTTCCTTTGTCTTGCGGTACGCTGAAAGTCATCCCCCACATACCGTATCCGGCAATAAGCGGTTGCCTGAAGTCCGTTTAATGTCTGTAATCCCGGTTCCGTCACCGGTACATAATCCACACCTTCCGAAGCCACATAGTTCTTGCCGTCTTCGGTGGTTCCTACCATGCTGATCTGATAATTGTTCAAATGAGAAATTTCTGTTTCCGTCACTTCCATTTCAATGCCGCCAAGGGCATCTACTGCTTCCATCAGCCCCTCAAATCCTACCGTCACATAGTCCGTGATATACAGATCTGTATTCATATTGATCATTCCGAGAGCCTGCTTAGGTCCGCCATAAGCATATGCGGCATTACATTTTTTATAGGTATCATTTCCAATGTTCAGGTAAGTGTCTCTATAGACAGAAATAAGGCGTACTTCGTGCTTGTCCATATCAATGGAACAGATCATGATCGTATCGCTCCGGTTGTTCCCTTTTCCGAGATTTTCATCTCTGGCATCCACGCCAAAAAAAGCAACATTATAAATTCCTGTATACGTATTTACTGTTTCATGCTCTTTTGATTCCGTTACTTTTTCTTTTACCTCCTGGTTTACGGAAATCTGCTCTTCATCTATGATGTCCTTTCTCACACCATTTTCGCCGGTAGCCCTCAGCACCACAGACAAAACGCCTATTGCAGCAATAAGCACAAGTATTTCAATCACGAATAATGGTATATGCTTCACCCATTTCTTCTTTTCCATCTTTAGCTCCTTATCACATTTTCTTTCTATAAAAGATCAATGGCATCCGCAACACTGCTTACGCCAATCACCTTAATACCGGAAATATCCCTTAGTATCTCCATGCCCGCTTTAGGAACAATACAGGTAGTAAATCCGAGCTTTTTCGCTTCCTGCACCCGTGCCTGCAACATACTGACGCCCCGCACCTCGCCGCTTAAGCCCACTTCTCCCACAGCAATCAGCCTGTCATCAATACATTTATTTTTAAAGCTGGATACCAGCGCCATGATAATGCCAAGGTCAATGGCAGGCTCCTGAATCTTAATCCCTCCTGCAAGGTTTACATAAGCGTCACAGTTCCCCATCTGGATCCCCAGCCGCTTTTCCAACACAGCAATCAGCAGATTCACCCTGTTAAAATCGGTTCCGGTGGTCTGCCTTCGCGGAATCCCAAAGCTGCTATGGCACACCAATGCCTGAATCTCGATCAGCATAGGGCGGGTCCCCTCCATGGAACAGACTACAACAGAACCGCTGGCATGCTCCGGCTTCCCGCTGAGCATAAACTCCGACGGATTGGCAACCTCACGAAGCCCTTCGCCTGCCATCTCGAAAACACCGATCTCATTGGTAGATCCAAAACGATTTTTGACACCGCGCAGAATCCGGTAGGAGGCATGCCTGTCCCCTTCAAAATAAAGCACGGTATCTACCATATGCTCCAATACCCTCGGACCTGCCACCGTTCCCTCCTTGGTCACATGACCAACGATAAAAACGGATACGTTCAATCCCTTGGCAAGCTGCAGAAGCACGCTGGTAGCCTCCCTTACCTGTGAAATGCTTCCCGGCGCGGAAGAAATCTGGTCATTGTACATGGTCTGGATCGAATCAATGACCACTACATCCGGCTTCATCCTCCTGATGACCGCCTCAATTGTATCCAGCCCGGTCTCACAAAGAAGCTTTAAATGTTCATTAAATTTACCAATACGATTGGCACGAAGTTTGATCTGCTTAAGCGATTCCTCCCCTGATACATATAGTACTTCTCTGCCATCCTGTGCCAGTACTCTGCATACCTGAAGCAGCAAAGTGGACTTTCCAATTCCAGGATCTCCGCCTACCAAGGTAAGAGACCCCCTGACAAGACCTCCCCCCAGCACTCTGTCCAGCTCCTTACTGTGGGTAGTAAGGCGGTCCTCATCATCAAGGGATATCTCCGATAAGATCACCGGTTCCTGATGCCGGACAGCTCCATAGGAAACTGCGCTTTTCCCCATGTTTCCTGAAACCACACTTTCTTCTACAAAAGTGTTCCACTGACGGCATCCCGGACATTGCCCCATCCATTTACTTGATTCATAACCACAATTCTGACAAAAAAATGCGGTAGCTGCTTTTCCCTTTGCCATTATTTCTCCTAAAAAAAGTGCAAGCCCAGCGGCTTGCACTTTCATAACTCCACCATGACTACAGCAACTTTCTATCTGGTTATTTTAATGCCCACTTCCTTGTTTTCTTCCAGCTCTACACTGATATTCAGCTTTCCGCCAAGGTTGGTCTTCATTTTCCCGATGCTGTTCCCACCGATGGACACCTCGTACTCGGTATCTTCCTCCAGCTCAAGAGTGATCTGTGCATCTTCCGATCCTTCCACCTGAAAACTGACTCCGTCAGCCGTTTCCGAAAAATTGAGGACGCTGGTTCCCGGAACCGAGGAATATGCAAACATTCCGTTCCGCTCCAGCTTTGTCATTGCTTTATAAGTCTTTACTTTATATAGATCCCCGCAATGTTCAAAGTCCTCCGCCTTAGCTTTATTTTCCAATAAATGATTGCCAAAACTAATGGTACCGTCTGCTTCCGACCGAAGCAATTCTTCTACAACAGCCATTTCTTAAGTCCTCCTGCCACATATCATTGGTTGCACTTATTATTACACTTAGTATAATATATTTCCACACAAAAATCTACTTCTCTTTTACGTCAAAAACAACCTGCTCTTTTCTGTAGCCTGCAGCCACCATATCCCCAGCCTTCACATGTCCCGAAAGGATTTCTTCTGCAAGCCGGTTTTCCACTACATTTTGGAGTGCACGCTTTAAAGGTCTTGCACCCATCTTTGCATCCGAATACTTGCTGATCAAATGTTCCTTCAATGCCGGACGTACACTTAAAGTGATCTGCATCTGCTCCCTGCAGCGTTTTACAAGATTATCACAAAGCAAATCAACGATATCCTGCATTTCCTCCTTCCCCAAAGGCTTAAAGACCATGATCTCGTCAATTCTATTGATAAACTCCGGTTTAAAGAGCTTTTTCACCTCTTCCATAACACCTGTTTTCATTTTTTCATAGTCCTGCTCCTTCGTTGTCTGGGTAGAAAATCCAAGATTTTTCGGCTCCACGATCCTCTGTGCCCCGGCATTGGAGGTCATGATCAAAATGGTATTTTTGAAGCTTACTTTCCTTCCTTTGGAATCTGTGATATGTCCGTCATCCAGAACCTGCAAAAGCACATTAAACACATCCGGATGGGCCTTCTCAATCTCGTCAAATAAAACCACCGAATAAGGATTCTTGCGGATCTTTTCACTGAGCTGGCCGCCTTCCTCAAACCCTACATATCCCGGAGGCGAACCGATCATCTTGGAAACCGAATGACCTTCCATATATTCAGACATATCCACTCGGATCAATGCATTCTCCGTGCCGAACATCGCCTCTGCAAGAGCCTTGGACAGCTCCGTTTTCCCCACACCGGTGGGACCTAAGAACAGAAAAGAGCCGATAGGTCTTCCCGGGTCCTGCAAACCTACCCTGCCTCGTCTGATTGCAGCGGAAACTGCCCTGACAGCATCATTCTGACCGATCACACGCTTATGCAGAATCTTCTCCAGCTTCAGAAGTCTTTCGCTCTCTTTTTCCGTCAGCTTCTTGACAGGAACCTTTGTCCATGCTGCCACTACTTCGGCCACCTCGTTTTCACCAATGGAAATTCCGCTTTCAGCCTGTGCCTTCCGGTTCTTTTCTCTGGCACGGTCATACTTTTTGATCAACTGATCCTGCCTATTCCTAAGCTCGGACGCCTCCTCAAAGCTGCCGGATTTAATGCATTGCTCTATCTGACCGTCCAGCCCGCTGATCTCATCCAGCATCTCCTTAAGCCTGGGCGGAACATGGGTATTTTTCAGACATACTGCCGCTGATGCCTCATCGATCAGGTCAATTGCCTTATCCGGCAGATTACGGTCATTAATATAACGCTCCGACAAAGTGACTGCTGCCACGATTGCCTCATCCGTGATCGTTACCCTGTGATGCTCCTCATATTTGTGCGCGATGCCCCGAAGAATTTCAATTGCCTGTTCAATGGACGGCTCTTCCACATAAACAGACTGAAAACGCCGCTCCAGCGCCGCATCCTTCTCCACATATTTATGGTATTCCGCTACCGTTGTTGCTCCGATAAGCTGCAGTTCCCCTCTTGCCAGGGAAGGCTTTAAGATATTGGAAGCGTCAATTGCACCCTCCGCGCCGCCTGCGCCGATAATGGTATGCATTTCATCCAAAAACAAAATCACATTTCCGTCTTCCTGCACTTCCCTTATCACTCTTTTAATTCTCTCTTCAAACTCTCCCCTGTATTTGGATCCCGCCACCATACCGGAAAGATCCAATGTAAGAAGCCGCTTGTTCTGTACCGTAAACGGAACCTCGCCTGCCACGATCCGGGAGGCCAGACCTTCCACTACAGCCGTTTTTCCCACTCCCGGTTCCCCGATCAGACAGGGATTGTTTTTCGTTCTCCGACTTAAGATCTCAATCACACGCTGGATCTCATCTTCTCTTCCGATCACCGGATCCAGCTTTCCTTCTGCCGCAAGCGCCGTAAGATCCCTGCTGTATTGATCCAGCGTGGCAGTCTGTCTGCTTCTCCTTCCTTGCCTTCTGGACAGATCCTCTTTATAAAGATTTGCATCCTCTCCCATTGCGATCAGCGTATCCACATATAATTTTTGTATAGAGATGCCCAGTGTATTTAACAGTCTTGCAGCTACATTTTCCCCTTCTTTAAGCAGCGCCAGTAAAAGATGCTCCGTACCGGTAGCTTCCGCGTCAAACCGGTCTGCCTGCCTGTGGGCCTCGTCAAGAACCACCTGGGCTCTGGGAGAATAGCCTTCCTTATCCATAACTGCAACCGCCGACTCCGGCACGATCAGTTCCTGTATCATTTCCGCTATTTTAGCTTCATCTGTGCCATTTTCCAGCAGAACCTTTGCCGCCACCCCCGTATTTTCCCGCAAAAGACCCAGCAAAATATGTTCTGTTCCTATATAGCCCGCATGCATTCTTACGGCTGCCTTCTCCGCCAGCTTTAAGGCTGCTTTTGCCTTATCGGTAAAACCAAATTTATGATCACTCAATTCAGGCTCCTCCAAATTCTTCATATATTTCTTCTATCATTTGATGTACTTCTTCTCTGGAAATTCCTTTGCAGATTGCTTTTGCCAATATTACTCTGAGCTCGCCATCCATTTCCCTGAGGGTCCTGAGCTTGTCAATGTCAAGGGCAATAACTGCACCTTTTCTCCGGTCAACTTTCACAAAGCCTTCCTGCTTTAAAACAGTATATGCCTTATTGACCGTGTGCATATTGATGCCAATATCATCCGCCAGCTGGCGCACAGAAGGAAGCGCATCACCCTCCTGAAATTTTGCTGTGGCTATCCCCATAACGATCTGATTTCTTAGCTGCAGGTATAACGCTTCCTCGCTGTTAAAATCTATTTCTATGACCATGCCATATCCTTTCTGTTTTTCAGCCTCTTAGGAACTGTAAATTTATTTTTCAGCAGTTCCTTATCTTTTAAAGGAGGAATAGCAAGCGCTATCCCTCTTTTATCATAAGTCTTTATCATCCATGTTTAAAAACTCAAATTCAAATTCATCGTCATCAACCAAAAAATTCTGCGGTTTTCGAGGCGCCGCCCGCCTCGTGCCTTCTTTCTTTTCCGCTGCGCGAAGTTCCGGCTCTGGCGCCCTTCTTGGACGCGCCTGTCGTTCCCCTTCCTTTCTGGCCTGTCCTTCTCTTCCTGAAACGGACTTATCCTGAGGAGGAGCAGGCTTCTTCTTTCGCACCGGTACAGGCTCTTCCTCCTCTTCCTCCACAATTCTTTTTTTCACCTTTCTCTTTACAGGGATTTCCTCTTCCTCCTCCTCTTCTTCGTCCTCCTCATCATAATCCTCATAGTACAGGCTTCTGTATTTAATGATCAGTATTGTAATAATGACGAACAGCAGGACGATCACACCCGCCAGGACAATGATAATGATCCTGTTCCGGCCTGCTTCATCCTCCAGCTTTTGAATATTTTCATTAGAAACTGTGACCGCATTCATAACTTCGGACAGCCTCATTCTGTTTCCGGCAAGATTATCATATAAAAAGTAGTCATACTCCTCATTATCCTGATTTTGTGCCCAGCGGATCTCATAGTCATTATGAGTATCTTCCGGCACTGGTTCCGGTTCTTCCGGCATAACTTCTTCTCCCGGGTTTTCCCCTTCCGCAGGAGCTTCCCCGCCTTCAGGATTCTCTCCTTCCGGGTTTTCCCCGCCGCCTTCGCCTTCTCCCGTGACAGCGCCTATGGTGATCAGGTCGGAACGGATATACCCTTCCACAGTTCTGTTATTGTAATTACAGGTCATCTGATACCATTTATTCCCTGCACTGTCATTGGCTTCCCCGATCAGGGTGATTGCAGTGCCGTTTGGCAGGGATGTAACCTTCGCATGGGAAGTGGACGCACCGGAACGGATGGTAGCATTGCTCTCGCACTTGACCACTGCCGACTGTTCGCCGATTGCGGTTGGAACCGTATCCGCAGGCTGCTGCGCCGCTGGCTGCTCCGCTGCTGGAGCGCCTACTGTAGAAGTGGCAGTAAGCGTCTCAGAAGTTTTCACCAGATCCTCTCTGATATATCCAACGCCTCCTCCTGCCACGGAAACCTTGTACCACTTCATCCCCGAACCATCCTGCACAACCTCCAGAATGTCAATTTTCTTTCCTTTTACCGTACTGCCTACTACCTCGCTGCTGGTACTTGCCTGCGCACGGATCTTAGCAGTTTCTGCCGTAATCTCGCCTTCCGCTGCCAATACGCCAAAAGCTGTCATTCCAAATACACACAGCGCCATAACACATGCCGCCAGCCCTTTTGCCAGGCTCTTCGTTTTTTCCCTGTTTGTTAAGCTTTTCACTTTGTTTTCTCCCTCTTTATCTTGTAAACCGTATGCTTCCCTGTTCACCCTGAATGGCGTCACCGTATCCGCTGAAATTTTTCTTATTGGCTTCCCGGGCCTGCTCTTCTAGCTTTCGGTGGTAAGCTACTTCACATTTCGGGCAATATCTGCCGCTCTTAATGTCCACGCCGCACATTTCACAACGTATGTAACCACCCGGATTGTCAATCACTTCGAAACGGTTCTCCTTGACCATTTCCCGTATTGCTTTTTGGTCAACACCGGTTTCCAACGAAATCTGCGCTACATTTGCGCCTCTGTGTTTATCCAGATAATTGCGTACTTTTCCGTACTCATCATATTCAAATTCGCCACACACCTCGCACTGGTATTCACCTATTCCTTTATATACAAGAATTCCCTGACATGCAGAACATACGACAGGTCTCTGATACCCTCCCGGCGCCAGCATCTTAATAGCCTTTCCTGCCATCTACTATCCCTCCCGCTTTATGCCTCATCAATTGCCTTCCCAATATCGTGGCGCATATACTTATTTTCAAATTCTATCCACTTCACAGCATCATATGCATTGTCTCTGGCTTCCTTTAAATCCTTTCCTTTCGCGGTGATCCCTAACACCCTTCCTCCATTGGTGACGATTCCCTGATCCGTCTTCTTGGTTCCCGCATGGAAACAATAATAAGAATCCTGTCCTTCAAATTTCTCAAGTCCATGGATCAGGAAGCCTTTTTCATATTTTACCGGATATCCTTCAGATGCCAATACCACACAGACAGCCGCATTATCCTCGAACTGAAGCTCAACTTCATCAAGCCTTCCGTCTATACAGGCTTCCATAACTTCTATGATATCGTTCTTCATACGGGGAAGCACCACCTGCGCCTCCGGATCCCCGAATCTGGCATTGTACTCTAATACTCTGGGACCATTTTCTGTAAGCATCAAACCAAAGAAAATGACTCCTTTAAAAGGACGGCCTTCCTTTGCCATGGCACTTACAGTCGCCTGATAAATGTATTTCTGGCAAAACTCATCAATTTCCTTCGTATAAAACGGACTGGGGGAAAATGTTCCCATGCCGCCCGTATTAAGCCCCTGATCACCATCCTGGGCACGCTTATGATCCTGGGCGGAAGTCATGGTCTTGATGGTCTTTCCATCTACAAAAGAAAGAACGGACACCTCCCTGCCTGTCATAAACTCTTCCACTACCATCCTGTTTCCAGCCTCGCCAAACTGCTTATCCAGCATAATGGATTTAACGCCCTCTTTCGCCTCCTCCAACGTCTGACAGATCAGCACACCCTTCCCAAGCGCCAGTCCGTCTGCTTTCAAAACAACCGGGAACTGCAGCATTTCCAAATATGCGATCGCTTCCTCAGGATTATCAAATGTCTCATAACCGGCTGTTGGTATTCCATACTTTCTCATCAAATCCTTGGAAAACGCCTTGCTTCCTTCCAGAATCGCTGCATTTTTGCGGGGACCAAAAGCACGAAGCCCCGCCTTCTCCAACTCATCAACCAGACCGCCAACCAACGGGTCATCCATCCCTACGATCGTCAGGTCAATTTCTTTTTCTTTTGCAAAGCTGGTCAGCTTATCAAATTCCATAGCACCAATGGGCACACACTCCGCCACCAGTCCGATCCCCGCATTCCCGGGCGCACAATAAATCTTATCCACCTTAGGGCTTTTGGCAACACTGGCTGCTATGGCATGTTCCCTTCCGCCGCTTCCTACAATTAAAACCTTCACTTGTGTCATCCCTTTCTTAACCGGCACACTTTCCGTAGCCTGTTTTTCTGTCACTTCGCATATGCAATAGCAATTTCATTGATTGCCTGAGGAAGAATCACCCATTCCGCCTGCTCCATAACTCTCCGCTGAAGCACTTCCGGGGTATCTCCTTCCATCACCTCCACCGCTTTCTGGCTGATAATCCTGCCTGTATCCGTTCCTTCGTCCACATAATGGACTGTAGCGCCTGTTATTTTAACCCCCCGCCTCAAAACCTCCTCATGTACCTTAAGCCCATAAAAGCCGGTACCGCAGAAAGACGGAATCAGCGACGGATGAATATTGATGATCTTATCCCTGTAGGTTTCTATCATTTGTCTGGGAAGGATCACCAAAAAGCCTGCCAAAACTATTAAATCCGGATTTAATTCATTTATTTTATTCAGGAAAGCTTCATTAAATGCCGCCCTGTCTGGAAAGTCCCTGGGTGAAATGCAATATGCAGGTATATTGTTGATCTCGGCTCTCTTCAACGCATACGCCGATGCATTATTGCTGATAACACCTGCAATTTTTGTATTTTCAATACGTCCCGCATCTATCCCGTCTATGATAGCCTGAAGGTTCGTTCCGCCGCCGGACACACATACAACTATGTTCAGCATAAGATCACTCCCTTTTCACCAGCCTGAACCTTTCCAACCACATAAGCCCGGTCTCCGGCAGCTTCAATTGCTCCTATAGCCTTTTCGGCATCCATAGGATCAACGGCAAGAACCATGCCAAGCCCCATGTTGTAAGTATTATACATCATCTTTTCTTCGATATTCCCTTCCTTCCGAATCAGGTCAAAAACAGGAGGAATGGGATAGCTGTCCTTTTCAATAACAGCTGTAACATGATCTGGAAGCATTCTTGGGATATTCTCATAAAAACCGCCACCGGTAATATGGCTGCATCCCTTGATCGTAATGCCTGCATTTTTCACATTCTTTAATGCCTTTACATAAATTCTGGTAGGCTCGATCAATGCTTCTCCCAGCGTCTTTCCTAATTCATCATAATATGTATTTAAGCTTTCCGCTGTCATCACAAAAATTTTTCTCACTAAAGAAAAGCCATTACTGTGAACGCCGGAGGATGCAATGCCAATAAGCACGTCACCCGGCTTGATATTCTTTCCGTTTATCAGATCCTTCTCATCCACAACGCCCACTGCAAATCCCGCAAGGTCATATTCATCTTCCGGCATGAGCCCCGGATGCTCTGCAGTCTCGCCGCCGACCAGCGCTGCTTCTGCCTGCTTGCAGCCTTCAGCAACACCTTTTACAATGGACGCAATCTTTTCCGGATAGTTTTTGCCACAAGCTATATAATCAAGGAAAAACAAAGGTTCGCCACCTGCACATACAATATCATTCACACACATGGCAACACAGTCAATTCCTACCGTATCATGCCGGTCCATAAGAAAAGCCAGTTTAATCTTCGTTCCCACGCCATCCGTGCCGGAAACCAGGACCGGATTCTCCATATTTTTGATCGCTGCAAGGGAAAAAGCTCCGGAAAATCCTCCCAGACCGCCGAGAACCTCCGGTCTTGCCGTCTCCTTCACGTATTTTTTCATCAATTCGACACTGCGGTAGCCTGCTTCGATGTCTACTCCTGCCTTTTTGTAATCCATCTGAATCTTATACTCCTTTCACAGTCTGAAATTTCTTGTCCGGGCCGCTTACTTATAATTCTTGTACCCTGTCTGGCTTAAACGCTGATCCTTCTTTTGCACGCCTTCCTTCATGGACTGGCTGTAATCTTTCAGCCTTTGCAAAAGCTCTGCATCCGCGGTTGCCAGAATCTTTGCTGCCAGCAGCCCTGCATTTGTTCCCCCGTTTATCGCAACGGTGGCCACCGGAATCCCTGACGGCATCTGCACGATAGAATAAAGGGAATCCCTTCCTCCAAGGGAAGCAGTATGCATAGGAATACCGATCACTGGCATGGGGAAAATTGCCGCACACATACCGGGAAGATGGGCTGCCATCCCTGCGCCTGCGATAATGACCTTAAACCCTTTCTCCTCTGCGGTCTTTGCATATTCAAAAAATACATCCGGCTCCCTGTGGGCGGATATGATCTTCATCTCAAAACTAATTCCCAGTTCCTCAAGAATTTCTGCTGCCTTCGCCATAACCGGCATATCTGAGTCGCTTCCCATTACAATTCCAACCTGTGCCATTTCTTCTCCTCCGAATTTCTGCATTTGTGCACCTTATTCTATAACATCATACTATAAAATACCTGCCTTATCAAGGGGAAGGTTCAGTTCTTCACACCCCTCCAGGACAAATTTTCCTTCTGCAATGATCGGGATTACCCGCTCATCCGCTGTGACCACGCTGATCTCCCCCAGCTCATCATAAGGTATCGTGATATCTGTGTGACAGTTAAAATATGCCCCGGCATCCTGCGTCTTGCGCTTGACGGAACACTCATTGTCCCGGGCAACAATCTCCTTCCCATCCGGATTATACACTGCTACTTCCTCTGCATGGGAATAGCAGGTATCCCCCACGGCAAAATGAGGACCGGTCTTTTCAGCGATCAAGATCGGAAGCTTATCTTCTATCCCATACTTCCTTGCTGCCACGAAAGCTGTGGTATTGGTCCCTATGGCAAATTCCCCAAGAGGCAGACTTTCATGATGGAAAAGAATATTATCCCTGATATACTTTTTATTTTTTTCCACACTGTCGTAATTTTTGCAGTCATAATCTGTCACAAAACCCTTTTCAAAGGTCAGTAAAAGATCCCTGTATTCCAGTTCCTGCAAAAACACTCTGCTCACATGCAGCACTCCTTCCGTCCCGGCAAGACATGGAGAGGTGAACACTTCTCCTACCGGAATATTCACATCCGCCACACAGTTTTCAAAATTGGTCTGTCTGGCAGGATCCGCAAGCTCATGCAGCATCACCTTCATATTGGTCCGGTTTCCACGCATTCCTTTGACCAGCACATACTTCCCCTGATCCAGCGTATCTATGATAATCTGCTGCATTTTCTGGTACAGCTTATAATCGAGGGTATTGATCTTGACCACTTCATCAAAAATCTCCGGAAAGTCCGGTCCGATCTCCGGCACCGGAAAAGCAATGATCGTAAAGCTCCGCTCTTCTCCCTTAATATACTGGTTTTGCAGTTCTCCCACTGCTGACATATAAGACACCGTAAGCTTCTGCTGGCTCTCCGATAAATGAATTGCCTCCGTCTTTTCCTTCAGGTCTGCCGGGGCTTCCCCAAATACCTCGATCACTGCCGGTCCGCCAAAACAGGATGCCTGCTCCTTATATTTTTCATAGCCCTCTTTCCATGCTTCCATCCGTACCTGCACCAGCTTTTTGTCCAAAACCAGCGCCTGGTCATCCTTGTGGTCAAAATCATACTGCTTGTTGGGGATTGCTCCGTAATACCCTGTACGGTAAAGCCCCTTCCCCTGCAAAATACTGGAAGCTGCCCGATAAATCGTCGGCTCCAGCCCCATTTTTCTAAAATTTTTCACAGCAAGGGCAACCACAGGCTCAAATCCCAGACAATACCGGATGTTCACCGTTTTCTTTTTGGCGATATCCTTATTTCCCACCTGAAAGCCGATCCGGTAGCCTTCTGTGTAAGTATCCGCCATTTTTTGAAGTGTTTCCCTCTCTAATCCCTGCAAATGGCGCCAGGTCGCAATCTCATTTTCCGTAATATATTCCCCAAAGAAGTATAAATATCTGGGGTCGGAAAGGTCGCCTTCTATGATGCGCAGCGCAAAATCCGATGAAGGTTCCAGCATATCAAACAGCTTTTGCTCAAAAGCATCTCTGGTATAATCGCTGACATAATAATAAATAATCTCCTTCAGGTTTTCCGCCGGGGGCAATTCTCCCAATTCCTCCTGCTCCGTACAAAAAGAAACATAAACCTCCAAAAACAATTCCAGACGTATGGCAAGCTCCTCTAACCGTTCTTCAAAGGCAAAAGGGATCACGCTTCGCAGCTCCGCTCCAAGGAAACACAGTATTTTTCCATACTCCTGCCCGAAGCATGCAGCCGCAAAATCAGGATCCGTATAGCTCTTCCCATAATTTTCAGGAAGGATGTCTTCATACAGCTTCTGATTACACTGCTGTAGCTTTTCCATGCTCCAGCTTTTCAGCCTGCCGTCACGTACAGCCTGATAAACATCACATACATTCCTTAAAAACTCCGCTGTTTTCTTAAAAAATCTATCATATTCTCCGCATAGCACCTGCTCATTTTCCAGTTCAGCAAGACGCTCCCTTGCCAGCAAAAATCTCTCTTCCATCAATCTATATACGCTCCTGCAAATAAGATCAGGCTGAGCATCCCGAAAGCCAGAATATTGACAAAGATCCCCAGCACTGTAAATAGTTTAAATTTCTCCTTTTCCGCAGTTGACAAGATGCCCAAAATAACGCCAACAGC
>ERZ808054.543-NODE-543-length-33023-cov-27.539550_pt1 | contig 33023 bp, 32 predicted proteins | sample MGYA00380201_ERZ808054 | MGnify/ENA primary metagenome ERZ808054 (study PRJEB31490, sample SAMN06133419) | mouse gut metagenome | isolation source: Z5_2 | host: mice | place: China: Chengdu | collected 2015-05 ...
CCTGCCGTCAGATACCAGATAATCGTTGGGGACCTTGGCAACGGACCAGACAGCCGCTTCAAAGGGCACAGCAGGCAATGGCAGCATGTACGGTTTCTCTTCCTCCAGCCAGGCGCTGCGGCGTGTGCCCGCCATCCGCTGGAACGGGCGGTTGTTTAGTTCCTCCAGCTTTTCCGCTATGGCCTCGTTCATCTCGCGGATGGAGAAGAACTTCCGCTCACGCAGCGCCGCAATGATCCATGTCTGGGCAAAACGCACAGATGCTTCCGCTGCGCTCTTGTCCTGGGGCTTGCGGACGCGAGCCGGAACGATTGCCGTGCCGTAGTATTCGGCCAGCTCCTGGTAGCTGCGGTTGAGCACAGTCTCGTATCGGGTGTTAGCCGTAGTGGCTGTCTTGCAGTTGTCCGGAATCAGCAGCCGTGTCACGCCGCCAAAATACTGGAAGGCATGGACGTGGCAGGACAGCCAGTTCTCTGTCTTCATGTCCTCACAGACCTCCGCATAGGTGTAGCAGCTGCACGGCAGCACGGCCATGAACAAGTACGCCGGGCTCTGTTTACCGGTTACCAGATCATATACCGGAAGGGTATCGCCCGCCCAGTCCACCTGCATGGCGTCTCCCGGCTTGTGCTGGATGCGCATGGTGGCCTTCGTCACCCGCGCCCACCTCCGGTACTTGTCCCCAAACTGCGTGCTCATGTACGGCGTTTCCCCAGCCTCATGGCACTTCCGGCAGTATTCCTCCCACAAAAGCGCCATGGTCACCCCAGGCTTCGCCAGCTCCCGGTGAATGTACGGATAGTCCGGCTCCACATACCGGCACCCGCTCTTATACTTACCAGGGAACAGAATCTCCTCCAGCTCTGCGTTGGTGATGTCATCATCCAGCGGCCACGCGATTTGCTTCTCCTTTGCTGCTTGCAGAACGCTGCGGACGGTGTGCCGCGAACAATGTACCGTTGATTCGATTGTTCGTTGGCTGTGGTTGAGGCTATCCAGTCTCAAGATCTCCAGATAGTTTGGCATGGTGGGACCTCCAATTGATATAGTCACAGTTTCCTGTGCTACGCCAATTATACAGGTCCCTTTCTTTACTTTTGTGGAGTGGGGCTCCCTTTCGGCAGGGTGGGGCTAAAATTCCGTGCAGATGGAGCTGCTGGTCCGGTGTATGCAATCTTTCGGTAGTCCGTCATTTCCTGGACCTCCTGTGTTGAAGTCACACATTCTTTGTGTGCTCTTCACAGTATGTGGTCTCTCTTTTGCACTGGCAACCCTCTCCGGCGAGGTGGCGGAAATTCTCCGGCGAGGTGGCAGGTTTTTCCCGTGCATGTGGCAAGTTCAGCCCGGTATATGCACCCGCTTCGTTTTCTTCTTCCGGCAGCTGTATTCCATATCCGTAAAGCTTTCCTGTTTCATTTCTTTTTCTCCCTTCCCGTGCTTCCTCTTATTTTACCACAGCTTACCCTCGAAAGAAGGAAATAATTAATCAGAGGTTCCCTAATTTGCGCATAATTCTTGACACGACCGAAAAGTCTTGCGGGGCTTGAGTTTTTCCTTGCTGTCCGGCTTGCGAAATTTTGGACGAAAAAAGATCCCCTCCCCTATCCCCCGAAAGGGAGAGAAGGGAGGGGCGTATTGCGTCAGGCGACCTCGATAATCATCGTAGCCTGCCGTAGAAAGGGATTTCTTCGTTTTTTGTCAGATACAAAACCAGATATTATGTGCTGCCAGGAAATCAAAACTCGATGTCCCTTGAACACACCCGGGTATGAGCAGTTCTGGAATCACTCCCAAGAGCGTGGAAAATCCGGCACGTTGATCTTAGCAAAGCAGCCGCCCTTATCATGGTCAGCCGGATTTGGAATCGACAGATTTGACTGCGAGGGCCGTCTGATTACATTAGAATACAAAGACTATTATATCATCAATGTATATGTCCCCAGCATACACCCCCACAGCGCCCCGGACCGTCCGGGCTTCCGGCTGGATTGGGACACGGCCCTGTGCGAATATATTGCTAAGTTACCGAAACCGGTGGTTTTGTGTGAGGACCTTAACGCCACCCTTGCATATATCGACAGCTATCCCGACAATAGCAAGAATGAGCCAGATGACCCGCTCTTCCGCTCGGAGGTTCGGGATGGATTGAAGAAACTCTTGTCGGTTGGTTTAGTCGATGCGTTTCGAGTGTTGCATCCAAATAAAGAGGGTGCCTATACCTGGTGGGAACCCAAAAATAAAAATCGCTCAGAAAATCGCGGCTCTCGTCTGGATTATTTCTTGGTATCCGGGGAATTGCTGTCTTTTATTCAGAGCATCAAATTCCATAAAGACATCCTTGCATCCGATCACTGCCCAATCTTCATGCTGTTCTATCCAGTCAAGCCCAACCGCGAAATGGATGACGATGATATGGCAGCGGTCTGGCGTGCTATTGACTGGGAACGTCTGGAGGATATTCTATTATCTATGCAGCAGGATCTGTCCTATGCCGCCTATAACCGGGAATGGGACAGGGTTGACCGACTTCAACACCAGTTAGTCAACTCATGGACAGCGCGGGCCTTAGCGATTCGGGAAATGCTCAGGAGAAGCATCTCACCGGGGGTAGATGGTGTACGCTGGACAACAGATGCCCAGAAAGCATGCGCTGTCCAATCCTTGGTCAGCCGTCCGCTCCCATATCTCTATATCCCTTTTCCTGAGTATGAGAACTGATCCTTGGGCTCTGCTGGCTTCCTCTGGCTGGCAGAGCCCTTTCCATTCATCCCCCTTTTTGCGCTTGTTCGACAAAATGGGAACTGTAGAGCCTCACCACTTTTTCCTCCTTCCTGTACCCTGTAGGCAGGAAGGAGGTCAATGAAAATGGTGAGAAGTACGTTTAATAGAGTTGCTTTCCGCTCCACTCGTAAAAAAACAACCAATCTCATGCTCTCGTTGCCGAACTGGCGGATGCCTCTATCCGTTACATTGGCGCTCTGGAACGCGGCGAAAAAACTAACCCCTCAGCTGATCTGGTTTCTCGTTTCAGCATTATCTTCGGTGTTCCTATTGACGATTTGATGTCCGCATCTGATGAGGAATGAAGACCAAGGCTGATTCTCAGCAGATAACCGTGTCTCTGCACTTCCTGCTATCCCTTACTCACTTCCGCATTCCTCAAACGGTCTCCGATCTTATGGTTTTCCCGGATACCAGCTTCTTTGTTTGTCCGCAATGCGGCGTTACTCTTGAGCGTGAGTTCATGAAATATTGCGACCGCTGTGTCCAACGCCTGGACTGGAGAAACTACAAGAACCCCCGCATTGTTTAATGCACAGTCCAGTCATTAATGAGTTTTCATTCGAAAAATAGTCAATGCCCATCAAGAAGAGGGCGACACTGCGCCCTCCTTCTTGATACGCCTCACTTCCTCTCGTCCTCTTTTTGCCGATTCTCAAGCTTATCGACTATAGCACCCAACTCCAGCCGTGGTACCTAAAAATCACAAAAGCAATGCCAGGATATCCTTAATGATTTGATCGAAGGAAAATTCAACAGTACTATACCTCTTCTGGGAATCATCATATCTCAGCAAAATCGAGTTTCCTTCGCATGAAATAGTCATATCGAATTGCAAATCAACCTGATCACTGCAGACTAATACTATATCAAGCTTATAATAGTTTGCCAATGAACAAATATATGAAGAAGCAACAATAGGCATCACCCAAAAAATCATACCTAAACAGTATGCTTGCGGCCAATCAGAAAATACTTTGCTTCTATATCCGTTAACAATCAATTTTTCATGTAAAGATTGAGCCAAATATATCGATAGCATGGATGAACCATGAAATAAAATCTTTATAGCTGTTGATTTATCGGATTGCTGAGGAAACCTAATTGCTGCCCCGATATATTCTGACTCATCCCAAAACAGGCATCCTATTTGTCTCGCTATTTCTTTAATATCATCCGTTGCAGTACCAGCGTATACCAGTCCTAACACTTTATTTTTATAAGAGATTATCTCTTTCTTTACAAGTTCTACATCTAATGAAGTATTGGGAAATACAGCCAGAAAAACCGGAGAATCTCTTTTCTCTCCTTCTGTTTTAGAAAAGGTTAAAAATTCTTGAGGGTATTGAGGCTGTCCTATCATTACAGCTGTATCAATAAAATCGGGACATAGCTTGATGTGAAAACCGTTATCTGTAGATTTTTTTTGTAAAAGGTGGCGTAGTCTTTGAGTTGGCAGTTTCCCGAACTCCTTAAAAAGCCGATATACTTCAGCAGTAATAACCGGAGCAGCATGGCTATTCTGAGAGGAGAATGTTTTAGAAACTTTCTCTGAAGTGATAAACATGTGTGTGCTTGACGCATAAAAATCACTTCCAAGAAAATTCTGCTCTTGTGGATAGTATTGATTTCCCCACAATGCTTCCCCCCTCTCCACAGAAATTGGCCAAGAAAACTCTGTAAAAATAGACGGAATTTCGTCATTGGAACAAGCACAGATAAGAGGTATGTTAGCTCTGACCAAATTTGTAATTGTTGGGCGCAGATATACCCAATCCTCAAAATTGACATCACCTATACTGAGATTAATCAGTGAGACATCATGAGAAATGCACCATTCTAATGCACAACGAATTTGCCTAATTGAGCCTTTTAAAGTTACAGGGTCTATCACCTGAACACTAATCAATTCTGCATCTGGGGCATATAAGCGTATAATGGCAGCACACAATGTCCCGTGAGTTATTTTATCTGGCTCGCATACTTTGGAAATGATGCCTTCGCTTGTTACAGCAATTGAATATTTTATATGTTTTAAAAGAGGAAAACAAGAAGAATTTATACCATCATCCAAAATTGCAATTGTGAACATGCTGTCCTCCTATTCTTCCGAGTTCAGATAGATGACGGTTTCTCCGTTCTTTAAGGGTAAATTGCTTTCACAGACCAATTCCTCATAAAAACCCAGATAGTAATTTTCCACCAGGACCGCATCCTCCCGCTCATCTAAAACCAGGACTTCTTCCGCCTCCACATAATCTTCGGTACTGGTAAACTGCCCGCCCCGCTGCAAAACCCGATATAGGCATACCGTATCTTCGCTGCCGCTGGGGAAGACGCAGTCTCGTGGGATCCATGCAAAAGTTTCCCATAAGCCGTACCCGTCCAATAGTTTGCCGACTTCCTGCTCTACTGTCCGTGTGCGCACTCTGGGTAAGGACGCCTGATATACAGAATTAGAAATGACAGTAAATATTAGCAACACAAGAAGAAATAGGCACGATATCCATCGGATAATTCTCTTCCGAACCATAACAAATCCTTTCCTATAAATGAGCAAATTCGCAAAATGAAAAAAGGAAGGCATAACCCTGATGTGCTATACTGGAAGCGCCGGTAACCACAAAACACAAGGGGGAATGCCTTGTGGAGATCATAGCGCCGAAAGAGCAGATACGCAAATTCTTTTTTGAGAAGCACTTCGATTTTTTGACGAGCGCGCCCCAGCGGCGGCACCAGGAGATGATCCTGTCCAGCTGCGTGAAAGAGAGCAGCTGCAAGATGACGGACTACGCGGAGACCGGTTCGGTCCACCGGACAACCTATAGCCATTTGGAAGTGGGATGATGCCCGGCTGGAAGAAACGCAAAAATGCGAGAGCTTCCAGGCGGGCACAGAGCTTGCGCAGACAAACAAGATGCCGGTCTTCGTCAGGGCTACCATAGCGATTGACCGTCTGCAGCTCGTCCTCGCTCAGGCTCACTTCTTCTTCTCCCTTGGCCTCATTTTGCCCTTTTCCAATGGCCTTCGTCTTTGTGGGTCCTGTTGTTTTGGTGCTTTTTGAATTTGCTCATTTATAGTCCTTTCTATAGCTGTGACAGGGTAACTCCTTCCGTCAACTCCTGATCGTAGTACAAAAACAGCAACACCACTGGCAATGCCGCCACCACACCGCAGGCACACTGCACGCCAATATTTTGACCATCCATTCGGGCAAGGAAAACAGACAATGGATAGCTATACTCGCTTTTCAGATACACGATAGGCTGCTCTACCATATTCCAAGCATCAATAAAGCTCAAAATAACCAAAGAGATGACGCCTGCCCGACACCTGGGAATAAGGATTCCAAGAAGAATACGCAGGGTCCCCGCTCCATCCAATTGGGCCGCCTCCAAAATGTCACTTGGGCAGGTATCAAACACTTGCCGGAGCAGAAACACCCCAAAGGGGGAGAACATCCCCGGAAGGATCAAGGCCCATTGACTTCCCACCAGCCCCAATTTGTCCAGCATCAAATAGTTGGAAACCAGCGTCACCTGATAGGGCATCATCATTAGCAGAATCACCAAAAAGAATAATACTTGTTTCCCTGGAAAGCAGAATCTGGAAAAGCCGTAGCCTGCGAGGCAAGACAGAAAAATCTGTCCCAGAACAATTGTTACGGCAAGACCTATAGAATTCCAGAATTTAGCAAGATAGTGCGGCCGGTTCCACAATACCTCTTTCCATCCCTGTATTGACCAGCATTCAGGAAATAGTCCGTAGGAAGCACCGCATGAAAAAGAATTCAGAAAAGTATACAGCATTGGTCCCAATGAAAAAAACGCCAGTAATGCCAGGACAAGGATCTTGAACAGGGTGCGAGTCCGTTTTACTTTCATAAAATCACTTCAAACTTTCTCTTCACACGAAATAGCAGCAGAACCAGGAGAAAAATTGTAAGGAAAATCAGCAGAGCAGCTGTGCAAAGGCGTGGATAATTCAAGTTTATAAAATTATTGTTCATGAAATGTTGGAGCATATAAATACTTTCATGGGGCCTGGATCCCCCCAGTAAATAAGCTTCTCGAAAGGATTTGAACGCGTTGATGACAGAGATGACGGACACAAAGAAGAAATTGGGGACCATCAGAGGGAGGATGATTCTACGCAGGATGCCGCTCCTTGAGGCACCATCGCAGATCGCGGCGTCAGTAAAGTCCTGGGGAATAGCGCTGAGTCCCGCCAGAAACAGAATCATGTTATATCCGCAGTTCTTCCATATGTACAATCCCACCAACAGGGGGAACGCCAACTCGGACTGCATCCAGCTTTGCAGCGGAAATCCCAGTAGCTCCAGCATTCTGTTTACCATCCCGCTGTCTCCAAAGAACGCCTGAACCACAGTGACCACAGCGGCAACCGGAATCACCATGGGCAGCAGAAACATCGAGCGAAAAAGGCTTGCACCCCGAAAATTCTGGTACAGGGCCAAAGCCAGGGAAAAGGATAGCGCCATAAGCAGCGGAACACCGACGATAATGAAGCGCAGTGTATTTTTCGCCGCCAGACGGAATGCGGAGCTCCGGAATAAATCAAAATAATTCCATGCTCCGACAAACCGAACGCCGCCTACCCCGGCAGTGAAAGTCTTTTGGACACTCCAGCCGAAAGGGATGAGATACAGCAACGCAAATCCAATCAGAAAGGGGAAAACGAGGGCGACTCCTTTCAAAGAATCCTGTTTTTTCAGTTTCATGCTTATCCCAAATCTCCCATTATTCTGTAATATATATCTCCAACGTGTGCTGAGTTACCTTCAGCGTCTCCTCATAGTCTACGCCTTCAAGTAAAAAAGGACGCATAAGGTTATACAGGTCTGAATGACTGCCGTAATAGGTTCCGGTAATCTCCTGAGCAAAACTCACTAACTGCTGATACTCGTCCAAAGTGGGGCAGTCGGTAGCATAATACGATTCGACTGTGCTGGTAAATTGGTCTGTGCCCGCCATAGCAAAGTGTGTATCTCCCCGAGCCGCTTTCTGATAGAAGTAGTCATTGGCGGAATTTAGAACAGATAATACCTGGCGGTTAATTGCGTGCTGTATGTGCGGACTGAGCAGGAGCTTTATATAATTATAGGCATTCTGTAGGTTCTCGCTGTTTCCTCTGACGGCCACACAATACTGAAGTTTTGCCTGAATACCTCCATTCACATCTCGAATCGGCATCATAACCGCATCCCCCAAAGTTTTAAGAGCGCCAAAATCATAGTAAAAGCCGTACAGCGGTCCAAGTATCGTATTTGTCCATAGCGCCTGACCATCCCGGATAGCTGCCGCGCCACCCAGACCACCGGTAATATCATATATTCGCTTTGGATCCTTTTCCAATAGAGTTTTACGCCACTGAAGCATTGGCTGAAGCAATGGCGATGACAGGTCAACGCCTCGGGCGTCATAATCGATAATGGGAATGCCAAAGCATTCGCTTTCTTCGGAAAGGACCGATGATGTACCATAGAACAGGCGGCGGGTCTGTGCAGGATCCTCCAGAAAGCGCATCGTTTCTTCCAGAAATCCCTTAAAGTCTTTGCAGGCGTTCACATCAAACCCTGTATCATCCAGGGCCGCCTGACTGGTAATAAGGAGCGGGAAAGTATAACTTAAGGGGATAACAAAGCGTTTGCCGTTCCAGACACCTCCATTCATTATTGTTTGGTTATATGGCTCCCAGTCAAAATGATCCGCCTGAAAAAAGGGGTCCATATCAGCAAAAATTCCTTGCCGGACCAGCTTTTCGACATCCATTACTTCATCGTTGATGATAAAGACATCCGGTCCCTCACCGGTCATGATTTGGGCGGCAGTCTGGTTATATAATTCCATCATGGCTTCATAAGACGCACCTGCGTCCGATTTGATTAATCCCACTTCCACATCAGGGTACAGCTCCTTATAGCTGGCCAGCGCCGCCCTCATCATTTCACTGTCTTTATTCTCTCCAATATAAAAGATCGATAATCTTTCATTGCTCTGAGACACAACAGCGGGATCCTGCCAAATCGAGTCAGCCATTTGTGACGTGCCACAGGCTGGCAGCAGAGCGGCCAACAGCAACAGAAAATACAGCATTTTTTTCTTCATAGCGGTCATCGCGTCAACCGTAAGTAAACAGTTGATTTCCTTTCTTGTAGAATGATCTTTTGGGCATAAATATAAAGAAGTATCATTTTTAGAATATACCATCTGTTAAAAAAGTCTATTTTTTGAGAATCTATAATACTTTGACATGTCTTTTACCCCATGCTAGTCAGTTGTATATTTTTTCGCCTGATATTGGTAAAGTTCGCTAAAACGGCTATCTTCTTTTTGGAGAAGTTCTTGTCGAGTCCCTTGTTCAATGATATGTCCATACTCTAGTACCATGATCCAATCCGCCAAATGGACATTAGTTAACCTATGCGAAGTGAGTAATGTTATTTTCCCTATTGTGCGCTCTTTTAAATTTTCAAATATTTTAAATTCCGCCTCCGGATCAAGTGAAGAAGAGGGCTCATCAAGAACTAAACAAGAACTATTTGCATACAATGCCCGAACAATCGCAACCTTTTGGTGTTGCCCTGCAGATAATTCAATCCCTTCTGCAGAGAAATTACGCGATAAATATGTGTCCATGTCACCATAGCAAGCTGACATAATATCTTCTGCATCGCACTCGCGCAAAAGGGTTCTAACCTGTCGTATTGTATTTTCTCTTTTTTCATTATTTAGGATGATATTTTCCAGTAAAGTAAAAGCGAAATTGGACCCATTTTGAAAATATATTCCATAACAACGACGTAATTCTGCTAACTTATATTCTCTTATATCAACACCATTAATTAACACCTTCCCTTCTGTAGCATCGTACAAACGAAAAAGGAGTTTAATTATCGTGGATTTACCAGAGCCATTTTTTCCGACTAAAGCCACTGTTTCACCACATTTTATAGAAAAGTTTACATTTTCTAGGACCTGTATAGTGGTTCCAGGATAAACAAATCCTACGTTAACAAATTCAATACTTTCAATCCTCTCAATACTTCTAGATCCAGAGACAATAGTTTGAATGTAGTTTTGTTCGAAAGCAGAAATATTATCAATTCTAAGTTTATTGTTATACACGGTGATCATTGATTCAATCAGTATCATTGTACTACTCAAAACTTGTGACATCACTCCACTATAAAATGTATAATCCCCAACAGTTAATTGTTGATTTAATACTTGCTTCACAATATGAACTGAAATTAAGAAAATAGCAAATTCCGGAAGAAGAGAAAGCAAGAAAACTGCAGATGCCTGTCGAAAGGAAAGCGACTTCCTTGTTTGTAGTGCTATCTTCCATAAATGAGTATATCTTTGTTTTAAAAATTCGCCAAGGTTCCAGCAGCGAATCTCCTGTGCATATTCTTTTGAAGATCCAACAGAATAAATATAGTTTTTTTTGCGTTCATTGTTTGTTTGCTGCAAATCATTTTCATAGAGCTTTCGTGTGTAATAGTGATTAACAAATGTTGCTGGGACGATGAGCAGGATAATACATATAGCATACCATATATTTTGTTGGGATAGAATTACGAAAGAGCAAATTAATGAAAAACATGCACTGAAACACTCCAAGACACTCCACATAATATTGGACAAATAGAGAGCGTCAGTCCGTACAGCGGTAAACTTATCAAAAAGTTGAGAATTATCAAACATTGCAATATCGAATGACATAGCTTTATCTAAAATTTGAAGGGAAATATGTTTTTGAATAATATTACTATGCATTATTTGTGCATATCCAGCAGCTCTTTGAATCAACAGACTTAAAATAGTGAGGAGCAACCCAAGCGCAAGTAGAGAGGTGATACGCTGAAATGATAATTCGCCACCAAGAACCAAGTTATCAAGGATGCGTTTAATAATATATGTAGAACAAATTGAAATAAATGGAACAAGTATGTTGCTCATCAGCCGAATAATTGTATAAACTTTGGAGGAGCTCCACGCAATTTTAACACAGTACCAGATGGATCTAGCTAACGATTTAACTTGGTGTAACATATTTATAATCCGCCTTTCTGCGAAAGGCACCAACGAGGTGCTGAAACAGGGGGTGCTTTCGCTTATAAAATCCGCTATACTGACCATAGGAGATTCGGCAAACTTACACCCCGGTGGAGGTGAGTGGCGGGGCTGTATAGCGGCAACCCCCGCATTTTTATATGGTTCGGACATCTGTAAAGGCGTCAACGATTGGCACAAAGGAGTAGCCCGAAAAGCTATCTCTTTCAAAATTTTTTCGATTTGGACGGATACCCAGTCATTGCCTATTTCCATAATTTATCTATGTCGTGGGCTGCTGGGCACACACATGGTGTAAATTCAACGAAGCCTTAATCGCCCTACCGCCTGACAAACGGGAGGGTTACACCGCACTCACCAGCCTACAATACTGCAACAATCTATTTGCCTGGGAGAAGAAATTTGTCGGCCTTTTCCGGAAAGAATGGCATCAGCAGCGTCTGGAGAAGAAAAACCCATCTTGAACGCATTGCTGTCATAGGCAAATTCCGTCTCTGGCTCTGTGGTCCCTAAATCCGCACTGGGTAAGTTGCTACACTATCTCAAAGAACAATGGTCCTAAGCCTATCCGGACTGATGGACGAGTGGTCACAGGCGCGGACAAAGAAAAAAATTTTCGGAGCAGATGGATCATCTGATACTGTGGGGAGAATGTGTGGAAGAGATCCGGACGTGCTTATTTATATAAGGAGAGAACGGGAACAAGCCCTACGAAATCGAGTTGTTGCTGCGGCTGTATGTGCTACAAAATCTGTACACACTGTCAGATGATGGAACGGTGGCGGAAGTGATCGACAGCCGTGCGTTTTCAGATTTCTACGGGATAGATTCCAGTAATCAGGTACCGGACGGAGACACGCTGGGGCGGTTTCGGAATCTGCTGGTGCGCAATGGGATACAGGAAAAGCTGTTTGCACGGGTGGCCGGACTGCTCCTAGAACGTGGATTGATGCTGAAGAAGGGGACGATTGTGGATTCGATGCTGATTTCCGCACCCTCCAGCACCAAAATCAAGGAGAAGAAACGGGACCCAGAGGCCCATTTCACCAAGAAGGGGAACATGTGGCACTTTAGGTACAAGGCGCAGATCAAATGCCGTGAGCGGGAAAAAATCCTCTGTCAGAGCAAAAGTCGAGCATGTTTTCGCGGTAGTCAAGGGCAGCTTCGGATACCGGAATACAAGGTACTGCGGTCTGCAAAAGGCAGACCGCCAAAAAACTGAATATGGTGCTTGCTTTGGCAAATCTGATTCTAGCTGACAGGCCCTACTTGGCGGCTTGATTCACTTTACCCGGTAGACCCATTTCCCGGATGATTCTTCTGTATTTCCCTCCCTTCCACTTATCCTTTTTGTCCGATGCAAGCCTCAGGCCCTACACGGACATATCGCACCACAATGAGGAGCTAAAGTCACTCACGAGATACCGTTTTGATAAGGTAAAAGAACGAGCCAAATTAAAAACTTCTGTTTTCAGACTGGTTTGCATCCTGTTCCCGGAGTTGGAAGAACTGCTTCCGACACTTCACATGACATCTGTCTATACGCTGCTGTCCGAGTTTCCGGGAGCAAAACAGATTGCCGCCGCACACCTGACCAGGCTGAAAACTCTGTTGACTGATGCCTCTCAGGGCCGCTATGGACGGGATATGGCGGTGATTATACGGGACACCGCCAAACATTCCATTGGCTCCTCAATGCCCGCCAAGTCTTTGGAGTTGCAACACACCATCCGCCTCATCCGCGAGTTGGATGCCGAGATTGAAGAAATTGAGGCTGCGATCCAGTCCATCATGGACGAACTGCACTCTCCCATTACTACCATTCCAGGGATCAGCTACCGCATGGGCGCTATCATCCTGGCCGAAGTCGGGGACTTCTCTCGCTTTGATTCTCCCGACAAACTACTGGCATACGCTGGAATGTCCCCCTCTACTTAGGACCTGCTCCGCAATCCCAAAGCCGTTGAAAGACAAGCAAATGAGACAGAAAAATGATATAATAGCTGTAAGGAAAATACAGCAGCAAGGGCATAAAAGCTTGCACATAAGGAGGCGGAGCAGATGTATAAGGACACCAGCTAGCTGAGGATCGAAGATTTTGTATTCCCTTACGGGAACCTGGACGCGGAAATCGACTGGGTGAAGCTTGCGTCGTTAGTTCCGTGGGAAACGGCGGAGGAGCGGTACGCAGCGCAGTTTGCGGACAACGGGCATCCGGCGCATCCGTGCCGGATGGCGCTGGGCGCGCTGCTGGTCCAGCGGCGGCTGAAGTGCAGCGATGAGTGGCTGGTGAAGCATATCGGGGAGAATCCGTATCTGCAATTCTTCATTGGGATGAAAACCTATGGGCCATGCCCCTTTGGAGCATCTACATTGGTGGCGTTCCGGAAACGCTTCAGCGAGGAAGATATGGCGGCGATTCTGGAGGCATCCATCCCGCAGTCGGAAGAAGTCGGAGACGAGGAAGATTCCAACGACCCGCCCAACGGCGGCACGCTGGTACTGGACGGCACCTGCTGCCCCGCGAGTATTGCTATCCCCAGGACGTGAACCTGCTCAACCAGGTCCGGGAAAAGCTGGAGAAAACAGTGGATGAGATCTGCAAAAGCACCGGTGAGAAGAAGCCGAGGATGTACCGCCGGCGTGCCCGCCGGGATTTTCTGCGGCTGTCCAAGAGCAAAAAGCGCAGCGCGAAAGCGATTCGTTCTGCTGTCAAAAAGCAGCTACAATACATCCGGCGGGATGTGGGCTACATCGTCCAGTTCGTACAAAGCGGCGTAAAACTGACCGAAAAGCAGAAAAACCGCATGAATCTGGTGACTACGCTCTACGAACAGCAGCGTCTCATGTTCGAGAGCGGGACCCACAGCATTCCCCGGAGGATCGTCAGTCTGGCCCAGCCCTGGGTGCGCCCCATCGTCCGCGGAAAGCCCCATGCCAATACCGAATTCGGGACAAAGCTGCATATCAGCCTGGTGGACGGCTACGCCCGGATCGAACGGCTGGACTTTGAGGCGTACAATGAATCGGAGGATTTCTGGAGCGCCGTTTATCGTTATCGCGACCGCTACGACTGCTGGACGGAGCGCGTTCTGGCAGACAAGCTTTACCGGAACCGGCAGACTATTTCCTTCTGCAAGGAGCACGGGATCCGTCTGTCCGGCCCGGCCCTGGGCAAGCCTCCCAGGACCCAGGAGCTGTCTCACCAACTCAAAAAGCAGGAATATCAGGACAGCTGCGACCGCAATGAGGTGGAGGGCGTCTTTAGAACCGGCAAGACCGCTTACGGTCTGGGCCGTATTTCAGTGTGCCTGGTACAAACTACACGCTGCGTCATCGGCGTGGCCCTGCTGTTCATGAATCTGATGAAACTCCTGCGTTCCCTTTTGTGTGCGCTTTTCCTCCATCTTTTCTGCGAGGTGTTTCCCTCGTGGATTCTTCCGCATTTTTGGTGGGTTGTGGAGTAGGCCCTATTTACAGTACTAACCTCATATTTATATATGAGGTTAGTACTGAATAAAGCTGTTACATTTCGCCCTAGATCCCAGCTTTTTCTGTTAATAAATCTTTAAAACAATGTTTACAGACCAATAGGAAAGAATCCACTCCACTCCACCTATCTTATCCCTTAGCTGATTCTGCTCCTGCCGAAGATGCAGTATTACGCAGAACCGTATCATTTGCCGAAAACCCGTTAAGTCCAACTTGGTGGGTTGGGGCAATTGGACAGTTGCATGGTACTTCGGGGCAACTGCATAGACATACGCACCCGCTACTGGCTAAGGCAAAAGTCTCTTCTCGCACGGAAAGGGATTTTCTTTTTAGTTTCTTCATTGTTAAGGTCTTCCTTTCATTATCAATTTAAATGCACCTGATTAACAGTATACATTTATTCCGATATATATATTTCCATTTGATTCTGCGCGTTTTTCAGAGTTTCCTGAAAGTCCGAATTTTCATACACATAAGAATACATCGCAGCTTTTGGAGACAAGTGGTTGTTATAATATGTTCCTGTGATTTCTTGGGTAAAGCCTACGAACTGCTGAAATTCCTCATGCGTTGGCCAGTCGATACTCTCGTTTGGATTGACCGTTCCGGTGAAACCATTTACTCCTGCTTCAATATGGTGATTTTTCCCCTGTGAAATCTTTTCATACAAAAATTCATTTGCCGGATTCAAGACAGACAGTTCCTCCAAACCAATAGCACTCTGAACCTCAAAGCTGAGAAGAATTTTGATATAGTTGTAAGCATTTTGCAAATTTTCGCTGTTTGCACGAACGGCCACAGGGTATCGTATTTTTGCTTGAATCCCTCCCTCTATATCACGTATAGGCATCATAACCGCTTCGTCTATCGTTTTAAGGGCAGCAAAATTGGTGAAAAAATTGCTGAATGAACCAGTAAGAGCTGGTGTCCACAACACATCCCCATTGCGGATTGCCGCTGCGCCGTAGAGAGCAGAGTCGTTGTGAAAATCACAATAATCCGTTGGACAGCTTTCCATAACAGCTTTGTACCATTGGAAACCAGCGTAAAGCAACGGTGATGATAAGTCAACATTCTTGGTATCATAATCCGCAATAGAAATTCCAGAAAATTCTACAACATCTGTAACAGAAAGAGCGTTGCGAAACAACTGCCGGGTCTGGGAAAAATCCTGCATGTAGCGTGTGGTTTCATCTAAGAAGCCCTGATAATCTTTGCATGCGTCTACATTAAAGCCAGTTTCTTTCAAAGCTGTCTGACTGGTAACAAGTAATGGGAAATCATAACTGATAGGTATGATGAATCGCTTTCCATTCCAAACTCCCCCATCCAGCACAGCTTTGTTGTAAGGCTCCCAGTTGAACTGGTCTTCCTCAAAAAAAGGTTCCATATCTGCGAAAATCCCTTGACGCACCAATTTTTCCACATCCATAATTATATCATCAACGATGAAAACATCTGGTCCCTCCCCAGCCATAATCTGTGCAGCAACATGATTATATAGCTCGTCCCTCAAATCAAAACTTCCAAAATCATACTCCGGTTTGATTAGCTCCACTTTTATATCGGGATATACTTCCTGATAGCGATCCAACGCCAGACGCATCATTGCGCTATCCTTCAAATCACCCAAACAGAAAACAGCCAAGCTCTCGTTTTTTTGTGCAGTAATATTCTGCGATGAAGTAGACCCACAGGCAGATAGTAAAATAATTAAAAATGCCCAATATATTATTTTTTTCACGAAATAACCACCTTTCACCAACTCATCATCTAATTTCAATACACAAAACACCAATAATTAAATAGATGCGACAAATCAATGTGTACAATCCTAGGGAGAACCGCAAGCGAGAGTTGTATCCAGGGAGATCGTCCCGACTACAGATTTTCCACCAGCGAAAAATGGCGTTCATCTTTGGCAACATTTCTCAAAGGAGCAGTAATCAGGATTATGGGGTAGAAGACACAGTTCACTGAACAGTTTTGACACGGTGAGGACACATATTGTCCATCACGCCTTGGGATAGAGAAACAGGAAGAAATCAAGAACAGTCCTCAGATCTCTGCCATTGAATACCGCATCAATCGCAGGCCGGGCGGGACTGCCCAAGGTTTCAGACAACGCCATTGACTGGGAAAGGTATATTGAACACCAAAATCATCTGTGCATTTCAAAATGGAACAACCTACCGAATCATGAAAAACATCTTCGGTTTCCGAAAGACCGTTTACAGAGGGTTGAGAAAGAATCTGAACCGATTGCATGTACTTTTCGCCAGCGCAAATCTGTAATATGCTTGCCAGAGCGGGCGACTCTCTATTCCACGCTTAGGGTATTTGCGCCCTTTGGTCTGGATGAGGTATAGAAAACGAGGAAATCATTCTCTATTTTGTTCCTTTATTTGAATCTTATCTTCACTTTTGGCTGTTTGCTGGTATTTTCCTTGATTTATTCATTGCTTCCTAACAAGAAACTGGCGTTGTATAATATGAATATCTCACAACGCCAGCCCCATATCAAACACTTTTCAGCTAACAGATTTTCTTGCTATTTAGAAACTGTATTTACAACTGTGGAGAAAGATACATGCAAAAGATATCCGGTGCATTTTTAGATGCCTGTTGGTATCAAGCCTTCAGCTTAGCCGAAACTATTGACTGCCTGACAAGAAAAGCCCTCGTCCTTTTGGCATCCTCCAATTATAAATACAGGTTCTTAGATCTAACTATGGCTACCCGCATTATGTGCTATATTGTAGGTAGAGGCGGCTGATGATTGTCTCGTGCTCGCTGAGGGGCGTACGTTGCTTTGCGCATTAAGCCCGATTTGATGTGTTGGGGCAATCGGACAATCACACGAGTCTACACAATCGCAAGCACAACCACATCCACAACGACTTAATGCAAATACTTCTTCCCGCACAGATAAAGTTTTTTTGTGCAATTTTTTCATGACCTATTTCTCCTTTTCTTATTAAGCTGAAAAGCATTTGAATAATATAAGGACAAATTAACTAATTATTTTTTAGTAAGTCTTCAATAATGCTGATAATGCCATTTATAGAATTGAATCGGTACTCTTCAAGCATCTTTGGAGGAATATGTATTGAGAATGCCCGTTCAATTTCGAAAAACAAATACGTCATATCTATTGCATCAAAATCCCAAAGTGCCCCCGTTAGCGGGAGGGTTCTTCCATCCTCCCACAATTTTCTCAGGGTTGTCCTTGGTATAAACTTCATAAAAATGGGATATAGTCTTTCTTCCATCTCTTCTTTGCGCATAAAAACCTCTTTTCATAATGCTCCGAGTATATTAGTTATATAAGCGTACAGTTGCTCCTGGTCACTTTCGTTTAAGGCGCAAAATATTGGAATATTGTTCTGTCCTTTTAGGCGCATATTGTACGCCGTTTCTAACGCACTTTCTTCTGGAATGAATACATGCTGTTCTGCTCCAGTAAACTTCGTTGTCTCAACATGCAGGGTGCAATTGGATAAATGGAGTGCGTCAATTCCAAACCCAAACTGGTAGTCAAGTTCTGTGTGGATAGACCGGATTGATTCGTCCGAAGGAGTGCTATATGCCATACACACCAATGAAAAATCTGGACGAATAGCTCGTGATACTAAATACGTGTAAACACCGCTATCATTCTGAAATAACTGATCCATTGGCACAGCTGCCCCTGGACAATGGAACAAAATCACATCAGGGTTTTCATTGACCTCTATCATATGCATGTAAAATTTAAGTTTTTTTATAAATTGGGGGACATTTCTCAGTTTTTCATATCCATAAAGCATACTCAAAAGTAATGAAGATCCATGAAATCCAAGAATATTATATTCGGGATTAGGACCAACCGTGCTGACTTTATATCCATCTCTAATGAACTTATTTGTCAATGAGAGCGTAATTTCAAAGCTATCAGCCTCAATTCCTAAATCATGAACAAAAACTACTGGAACGTGCGCCTTGTAATTTCCATATGAAATCCGGTTGAATATATTAAAGGACTCTTGAAATCCATTGTGCCAAGTTGCTCCATAGATCTGACAAGCATTCTCAATTTCTTTTCGTTGTGGTTTTCTCAACGGGAGACAACAAAATATCTCCTTTCCCATAGCAACTGCACAGTGAATAACATCAATTGCATTATAAAATGAGGGATCATTCTTGTAATCACCATATGGCACAATAAGCGCATCACATTGCTTCAGTGCAACCTCGATTTCACATTGCACAAGCAAATCACTTTCGCCAGTGCGATTGGCTGCGTAAAACGGTGTGCGCCCAAATAATCCCAATCCCACAGGAGAAACCAATGCTGAAATGCTATACTCAGGTTGAAACTTTGAAAAATATAAGGTCAATGGTAAACACCTAGCTGAAAATGGATAAATCATAGCTTTCCGCATTGTGAAATCCTCCTAATCAAATAATTACCGAGGAATTGTAGTATTTATTCATTTCGCGAATGAGAGCATATTGTCTCAGTTTATTTTCTGCACCTTTACGAGAATCTTCACAATAGTTTAAACGCATTTCTGAAGATAAGGCCCCATCTTTCTCTGAATATTTTGCACACAAATGGCAATGCAAAAATGCCCAACAATTTTTACAAGACTCACTTGTAGATTGTGCGATATTCAGCAAAGTGCGGACTTTTTCCATGTTTATCCCGTCACGAACATTTCCAATAATCATGGGATCAGCAATTTCACTCACCCGTTCACATGGGATAAAATCCCCATCTACTGTGACCATCAGTCGCGACTCACCCGGTACACAAGGACCACCCGGAGCACAAACATCCAAGAATGATTGGCGCTCAGATAATTCTTCAAGATTCTTTTTTATACTCCCAACATAATTCATATAAATTGGAGAACATTTTTTACTTGGGAATCGATTAGCAAGACTTAAGTATTTTAAGAAAACATGATAACGTTCTTTTTCGACATAGGACTCACTAAATACATTTTTTTCGGTTGCCCCTATATCATCAATTATCGTTGAAGAAACATTGAGTTTTTTGAGAAAATTATAATCTGAGAACAAAGAATTAATCTTATCAAAATCCTCGCTTGGGTTTAACACCATATTTATCGAGATAGTCTTAAAGTAGTCGGGATATTTATCATAAATATTCCGCAACACATCAATAACGACATCAAAACTTCCCTTTCCTCCACTAAAAATGCGGCTTCTATTATGAATCTCTCTGGGGCCATCCAAACTAACTAGTAAGACAAACTTATGTGCAGCGAGAAATTCGATTACATCATCAGTTAACAGAGTACCATTTGAGGTAACAGTAAAATGAATATCTTTCCCACGCAACTGGTCTTCACAAAAAGCGACCACTTCTTTGAGCAAAGAGAACTCAAGAAATGGCTCACCCCCGTAGAACCCTATATAAACAGACTGAGTATCCACCGAATGGTCTCGCAAGTACAGGATTGCTGCCTTTGCCACTTCTACGGACATTCTCTTGCTAGAATGTGTACGTTGGCTACCATCATTACAAGTATAATGACAATATGCACACCGAAAATTGCAGTTTTGTGTCAACTGTAGTGTCACTTTCTGAAGACGCCTTGCTAAAAAATGTTCAGCAAACGGTGTGTAAACATGCTCTATTTTTTTTACGTGTTTTACTGACAGTAACCCGTTTTTGATTAACTCAGAAATCTCCTGTGAACTGTTTTGAGCATCTTCTAATGTAATGTCCCCATCCTTTAAATTAAATAATATTTGATATGCATCCGGTGAAATCGGATATATATTGTTTCGATTTGAGTCAAATAAATAGCAACTGTTAATCGTTTTAAATAAATAGAATAATGGCTGAACCATATCATGCACTCCTTTAAAAAATCACCAATTTCGGCGTATCGCTCCTGCAAGATTTTTTGATATGACCCATAATTGCCCGCTTCTCCTCCTATTTTTGTCTTATTCTATATTCTAAATATTATCGTTGATCCTAATTTACGTATGTTCAAGTTGTAATTGCAACAGACTTTTGAAATAATCATGTAAATATAAAATGGCCGCCTTTGCCACTTCCCTAGATATACACTTATTGAAATGTGTACGCTGGCCACCATCGTTACATGTGTAATGGCAATAGGAACAACGAAAATTACAATTTTGTGTCAATTGTACAGTTCTCGTTTCTCTTAGCCGAAGAACGCTGTTTTAAGTGGGTACTCCCCGGACCCTTATTATCTTATTTTGCTTTAGATAATAATCCATTTTTTACTATTTGTCAATACGCACGGAAATCAATTTTGCAAAAAAGTGAGACAGGTAGTAAAATAGAGGGATGAAAAACATGGTCGATAAGATTGGCTTTTATGGCGACGTGACCTTCAAGTAGTCCGAATTAGGAAAAGATGACTCCCCTTTGTGATTTGAACGCATTGGGGAGTCTTCTTTTGCTGCTTGTGCGCAGATTTATAGTAAAAGCAGTTGAAAAAAGTTTTTGTAACGAGTAGAATGAGGACATGAGCTATTCAAAAAGATATAGAGAACGGACAATAGAATATCGGCAGGCGGGACACAGCTTGGAAGAAACACATCAAATCTTCAAGGTATCCAAATCAACGATACAAAAATGGGAAAAGCAGTTGAAAGAAACGGGAAATTTGGGAAAGAAAGAGCTGCACAGAAGTTTCCGGAAGATCGATCCTGCAAGGTTGAAAGCGTACGTTGCGGAGCATCCGGACGCATACCAGTCAGAAATGGCCGAGGCATTCGGATGCAGCGAAAGCGGGATTCGGTATGCCTTGCGGCGGCATAAGATCACAAGGAAAAAAAGACGACCCGTTATCAGGAGCAGGACCAGCAAAAAGTAGCAGCGTATCAGGCGGAGATCAAGGATATACCGCCGGAAAAGATCGTCTATGTGGACGAAAGCGGTATAGATACATACCTGTATCGGGAATATGGGTATGCGCCGCGGGGCCAGCAGGTGTTTGGACAAGTTCGTGGTCGGAAGTACCAGCGCTGCGGCATTGTCGCTGCTCAAATGGGCGACAGAATTCTTGCGCCCTTTCAGTATAACGGAACGATGGACAGCAGGCTTTTTGAATTCTGGTTTTCCAGCCAGCTCTTGCCTTCTCTGGGACCAGGAAACGTGATCGTAATGGACAATGCTTCGTTCCATTCCAAAAGCCGGTTATTTTTTGCTGCCCAAAATGCCGGATGCAGAGTCCTGTTTCTTCCTCCCTACTCTCCGGAACTCAATCCCATTGAAATGTTCTGGGCTTGGCTGAAGCGTTTCTTGAGAAAAATCCTTCCGTCTGCTCCTTCCTTTGACGATGCCCTTTGTACTGCTTTTCAGCTGTGGTAACTATAAGAACCATATTTTCCTCTTTTCATTCGATATTTTTTCACCAAACCGCATATCATCCGGTGAAATCTCTATGTGAAGAATATCGAATAATCAGGAGAAGTTATGGTGCAGCTACACTACAAAGACAACGCACAGAGTCGGGAGGTCATTTCCCTGTTTTCTGGAGCGATGGGGCTTGACCTTGGACTGGCGAAGTCTGGACTGACAACTGTAATTGGTCAGGACTTCGATCATTCCTGCGCCGCTACCATAAGGAAAAACGGGTACAAGGCATTGGAGGGCAATATCTGTGGCATTGACGCTGGGGATTTGCTTGGATATACTGGGCTGAAGCAAGGAGAACCTTTCCTCATTTGCGGCGGCCCACCCTGCCAACCGTTCTCTACGGCCGGAAAACGCCTTGGGATCAATGACCCGAGAGGCAGTCTGTTTATGGACTTCATTCGCATGATCGACTACATACGACCTCGATTTTTCATTATGGAGAACGTCAGGGGTATTACATCAGCTCCTCTGAAAACCAATAGCAAAGATGGGACAGAAGGAGCGCCAGGAACGGTTCTGGATGTCATTCTCTCTGAATTTGACAAGCTGGGCTACAAAACTGTCTATGGCGTTCTGGATGCGGTCAATTATGGCGTTCCACAGTTCCGGGAGAGATTCATCCTGATTGGGAGCCGGGACAATGAACCCATCTTCCTCCCCTACCCCACCCATTTTCAAACTCATCAATCTCCCCATTACCGGTGGCGCACCCTGGGAGACACGATTAAAGATCTGGAGCAAAACCACGGTCCTTGCGCTGTGTTCAGCGGAGATCGTCTGGATTATATGAGGCTCGTCCCGGAGGGCGGCAACTGGCGAAATCTTCCGGAGAAGATTCAGAAGGAAGCTATGGGCGGGGCCTATGAGTCTGGCGGGGGGAAGGTTGGGTTCTACCGGCGACTGTCTTACAGCCAGCCCTCCCCTACCCTGGTCACTTCCCCTGTACAGAAGGCCACGATGATGTGTCATCCAACACAAGACCGACCCCTTAGCATTCGGGAGTATGCCAGAATCCAGCAGTTCCCGGACGATTGGAAATTCACCGGTACAACTGCGGAGATATACCGCCAGATTGGGAATGCTGTCCCAGTCGGACTTGGGCAAGCGCTGGGTGAAGCGATTGTGGCAGCGGCAGATGGATCTGCAAATGTCAAAACAAAGCGTTTCCGGACATCAGCAGAAAAATCAAAGGTGAATCGATAATATTTTCTTTTGGAAGTACATATCACGGTTCAACCCATCATAAAGGAGAATAAAAAATGGCTAACAGAAATGTAAAATATTGCGACCTGCATACGCATACCACTGCCTCCGATGGGCAGTATACCCCGACGCAGCTCGTGTATCTTGCTGCTGAGGCTAGTGTGGAAGTTCTGGCAATCACAGACCACGACACCATGGACGGACTTGACGAAGGGGTTGAGGCCGGGGAGGATTTTGGGGTGGACGTCGTGCGGGGAATCGAACTTTCTGCGAAGGAGTATCCGACGTTTCACATCCTGGGATACAATGTTTCGCCGGATGGAAAAGATTTGAATGCGATTTGTCGAGAGATGAAGCAATCCCGAGATGAACGGAAATACCAAATCGCGGATTATCTCATTGACAAGGGCATCCATATTTCTCTTCCCGAAGTGGAGGAGCTTGCGGTTGGCGTTGTTGGTAAACCGCATTTCGCCCAGGTTTTGGTTCGGCACGGCTATGCTGCCAATGTGCAGGATGCTTTTACCAAATACCTGAACACGCCGGAGTATCGGAAAAAAGTCAAGCGAAAGAAACCCACCGCAAAAAGGTGTATTGAAGCTATCAAGGCAGCTGGTGGAAAAGCTGTCCTGGCTCATCCCTACCAGATTGGGATACCAAACATCGATCTGGATACTCTTATCGGAGAGTTGAAGGGATATGGTTTGGATGGAATCGAGGTTCTGTACCCGAAACACACATCCGAAATGCAGGATAATGCCGTGTACTCTCATATAGTACATGACAATGCATGTAATCTAAAAATTCTTTTTTGGGAGTAAAATATGAAGCGAGGGCTTAAAAAAGCAAACCATTATAACCAGCTGGCAGAGAAAAGTGTTTGAGACAGTAACAGCAGAACAGGAGGTACAGAGCATCTGTGGAGTACTGCACTCACTATATGGTTATTCCGTGGTGGAATTGAGAATAAATTCAATGCTGCGGTTTGAGCTATTCAATCTACCGGAAAAAGGGGAGGGCTGTCATGCTACCACAAAATTTTAGGATAGGCAATTTCTTGTTGTCAAAAAAAGTCTAATTGAGCAAGCATGGAATAACCCCTGCATTTGCGAAACATATCAAATCCCGTCGAATATCAATAGTGCATTTATAAATATCGCTGATTTTACATGGAAATGTAGGATCAGCGATATTTTTATGCCCATTAAGCAATGGCAGTTACCTCGCTGCCGTTCTCCTCCATTTCTGAATTTACCCAACAAAATTCAGAAGATAATAGGAGGATTTCCAAATGGGATTCAACTATGCAAAGGAGAAAACGGAATTTGAACGGCAGTGGACTGCCATCCGTAAGCAGTGTGAAGAAGCTGGAATGGAGCAGGAGGCTATTGAGGACCTCCACGATTTTGACTGGGATTGGTTCAAATCCCGGCGCAGGTACATCAATCATCTGGCAGATTTGCCGGAGGATACCACTGTGGAGGCCATCCTACAGGCAAGTACGGGAACCAGTCCAGGGGACATCCCTATGCCTTGTGCAGGATCTCACTGTCAGTGGTTAGATGAAATCGAAGATGAACACCTGCTGCAACAGTTGATGCGGCTTAGCGCAGATGACATCGATCTGTTAACCCGTCTTGCGTTTGAGGGGTATACACAATGTGAGATTGCACAGCAAAAGAAACAAAATCAGAAGTCCATTTCCAGGCAATTTCAACAAATCCGAAAAACTTTAGAAAAATGCGTCTAAAAACCATTTTCTGAATGCCTAGAGAGTGAGGGGAAAATTTTGGATTTCTCCTCACTCACCTTGAAAATCGAATATCCGAAGACTTAGATACGTTACTGGCGGGGCCTCTCGACGAGAGAGGCAAGCGACACCGGAAGATGCGCCAAGACCACCTGTAGAAGCAGGGCAGCGAGAAGCAGAATATCTCTGACACCACTTCTATCAAAGCGGCCAAAAATAAGGTGCCCAGCGGTTCCCATCTGTCCAAAAGCAGTCTGTGGCAGGCTGTTTTGCGATGATTCCGTCGGCGACAATGATACTCCCGTCCTGCCAAATGGAGGGCGGCCGGCAGAGATCCTGCCGGGGGTGAGAGTCCCGTGGAGCGGTGAAGCCAGCCGCCGTCTATTTCTTCGCCCTGTCACCTGGGGAAGTAGTGTCAAATGCAGGTGTGTAAAGCGAGACTAATGCTGAGTCTCAAGATGATCAATGTTAGATGCACCAGGGATCGCCGCCATAAGAGCAGGCGAACAAACCGCAGCACTGAGGCTGACTAGCAAGTGCAGCCACTCAGGAAAATGCTGTGGATCAAAACTTCCTGCTTGGAGGTGGAGATCCCTGTTTATGTGACATTGAGCCGTTAACCGGAGAACTGCCATCGAAGCACGCCCGTCTCATAAATGTAAATTTACACAAAATTTGAGAATCGGGAGACGTTGCATCAGAGCCTAACCGGCCCGTCTTTCCCCCAAAAGCGACTTGCTTGGGAATAGCAAATGAGTTTTGTGGCACAGTCGTTTGTGCAAGTTGTCGGTTTATGAGACAGGCGTGGCCATCGAAGAAAAGGCTCTCGACATGGCATCTGGAGTATGATATAGTAAAAGCAGTACTTTTGCGATTGATCTGGATTTATCGTGCCGGGAAAATGCAGTGGATTTTTGAAGCATGCTGTGATACAATACTATATAGGGAGAGACAGATTATATGGGAGTAGAAGCAACTCTGGCAGAGGCGATTGGTACAACAGGAGTCAATGCGAAATATGATGCGGCTTGTAAACGGCTGTTAAGTGAGAAGTACATCTTAGCATGGATCATGAAAAGCTGTCTGACGGAATATCAAGATTGTGCAATCAAGGAGATCGCGGAGAAATATATTGAAGGGCAGCCTTCCGTGGAAAGCATCCCGGTTACTCCAGATAAGACGAACCCCGTTATTCGAGGGCTGCGAACAGAAGATTCCTCGCAGACAGAGGGAACCATCACCTACGATGTGCGGTTTTATGCCTATGCTCCGGGGACAAAGAAGCCGATTCGTCTGATTATCAATGTGGAATCTCAGTTGAATTATAACGCAGGATATCCCTTGCTCAAACGCGCTATATTCTATGGTAGCCGGATGATCTCTTCACAGTATGGGACAGAATTCACGAGCGCGGAGTATACCGGGATATGCAAGGTCTATTCGATATGGATTTGTCCCTCGCCGCCAAAGCATCACCAGAACACGATCACCCGCTACCGTATTACAGAGGAAAACATCATCGGGCATGTCAAGGAAGACATCGAGAACTACGATTTGATGACTGTGATCGTACTGGGACTTAGTGACCCTGCTGAAGCGGAGGACGAGGAAAGTGCCGGTATCCTGCGCTTACTATCTGTACTATTGTCGAGTGAGACAGCAGAAACAGAAAAAAAGCGAATTCTGAGAGACGATTATGCAATACCGCTCACAGAAAGGATGGAAAGGAGCCTGACAGAAATGTGTAATTTGAGCCAAGGCGTGGAAGAAAAAGGGATCGCCAAGGGACTGGCCAGAGGTCGTGCTGAAGGCCGTGCGGAAGCTACAGTAACCCTTATTCGGAATCTAATGGACAGCGCAAGTATTTCGATTGAAAAAGCAATGTCAATGTTAAAGATTTCCGAGGAAGACCGTGAAAAATATATCGAACTGCTGGAAAAGCAGTAAAACAGAGGAAACGATTGCCGGTTACCTGACAGGGTGACCGGCAATCATTTTACGGAGGAGGGATACTGATATGTCCAAGTCGGAGAAACCCAATTGCGATACCAGAATGACAGTCACAGTTCAGGGCCGTGAGGTAGCGATGCAATTTACTGAGAAACCGAATCCCCAAGTCGCTCTCCAAGTCAAACAGGCGCTTATAGGAAACTACCTGGCAGTCAGCAGTAAATGAGCAGAAATTGCCTGCAACTCTTCAATGTCAATTTACAATTTATTTTAGTAGTCAGTTAAGTCTAAAAATGGGCTGCCGTTTCACAGCTAATAACGCTAAACCAAAACTGAAATATTTTTGTCCCGCCATCAAGGTTTAGGTTTTACAGACTATTAGATAAGAAAGGGAAATCAATATGTCAAGAAAAGTTTATTGTTACTACGAATGCCCTGTTGCGGAGCAAATTTCTCAGAATCCGATGGCTAATTGTGAAATAGTTATACAGCGAGCAGCGTGCCGGGAGTTCTCCAAAAAGATGGGGTGGGATATTGTCAGAGAAGTTGAGGGATCTGGCGTTACTTCTCCCGAGGTTTCTCAGCATACCAACGAAGGATTGCCGCAGCTCGGCGCACTGCCAGGTTTGAAGGATATTGACATTCTTCTGGTCTTCATGTTTGACCGCTTGATCCATAATGCTGAACAGATTCCGACTGTTCTTGAATACTTCGCTCATAAAAATGTTGCTGTGTGGAGTGCCATGGAAGGCGAGATGGGAGGCGTTGATTACGCAGACCGGCTAATGCATTATATTTCTTTTTGGCAGGATGCATCCGGAAAGCAGGATTGATACCATGCAAAACATCAAATTCAAGACCTGCATCATAGACGGGCAGGAGCGGTACGCTTTCGCCACGATTGACGAAAACGGTCAGATGACGGAGATGCCCGCTCAAATGTTTCCTGAATCCCTGCTATCCTTCATGGATATTGACATGAGCAGAGTATCGGAACTGTTTTCAGCAATGAATGACTGTATAATTTCTTTACCAGATATAGCGGATACAAAATACCTGGACAAGCTTCTGTATATCCTGGAGGCCCTTGCCCAACAGCATATTTATTTTGAACTTTTCCGCTTGGACTGGACCGGACGTATCCGACAGGCGCAGTCGGCAAACGTGGTGAAAAGCCAATGGCGGAAATGCAAAGTTCGCAATATGCCCAAAGTCCTCAAGGGTATACAACACCAGGCCAAGGAGCTATTTGTCAATGCCCTGGATTATGACAGAGGGAATGGAACTGTCCTGGAAAAAGCGGTATCATATTATAAGATGATGGACGGAGCGGCATTTTCGTTTCGTCCTCAATTTATGCATTTTGAACTCTGGGACGATTCTGCCTTCGCAGAGGTCCTGTATCCTGAATCAATCTGTGGCCTCATCAGCTATCACCTTCAGGAGTGCGTCAAGCGAGAACTCAGGTTTCGAATTTGCAAGAACTGCGGTCGATACTTTTATATGTCCGGACGCAATACCGCCATGTATTGCTACCGCCCCTATGACGAAAATGGACACACCTGTAGGAGAATCGCTCCAGTGCGGGCATGGTCAGAAAGAAATCAGAAGGATAAAATATTTCATGAATACCGCAGAGAGTACAAACGCCGCTTCGCCTGGATCAATGCCGGAAAAATTGAGCGGGATGCTTTTTATGCGTGGAGCAAGCAGGCAAAAGAGAAGAAGGCTGAGTGTGCAGCAGGCATCATATCCTACGAGGACTTTATCGAGTGGCTTCGAGCATTGTAGCGCACAGGAGGAACCTTCTCCTTTCCGTGTGCTATTAAATATTTCAAAATTCTTCTTATTTTTCTGCTATTTCACTAGCTATATTGGTCGTTATGTGAGATAATGTTACTGGAAGAAGCCAATGCACCTCGACAACTGAATCAGGATCAAATATCCGTTCTCTCACATCACGGACTATAGAGAGGACGGATAAAAATGGCTGAAAGAGTTCAATGTTTATACAGAGTCTCCACAACGAAGCAGGTCGATCACGATGCGGATAACAACGCCGACATCCCCATGCAGCGGAAAGCCTGCTGGGCGCTTGCACGGCTCTGGGCCAGATGGTCGAGGAAGGCCGCTTCTGCGACATGAAAACGCCCTACGGTTACCGCCTGGAAAAGAGAGGCATCCTGAACAAACGGAAGGCGAATCGGATAAAAGCGCAGTATTGTGAAGGGGATGTATTCCTGCTGCTTTTCAAACAAGGCCTAGGTAGCACTGCTGACAGAGGCAATCCGTCTGTCCCGGCAAAAGCGGTTTGGAGCACCCTAGGAGCATACCTTGGAGGACGTCATGGAGCAGCTGAGCCTGTTAGCCAACGAGACAGAGGTCTATGCAGATCAGGTAGCACAAGAGGATAACAGCAGTGTAGTCGTGGCTGCCCACAAGCGGCATACACTGTGGATGAGCTATCCGAAGATGTGCCTGTAGATATGGTGGAACACCGTCTGCCAGAAGAGGAGTTAGTTTGTCCGAAATGTGGGAAATCATGTCTGAAGTCGGCAAGGATGCACGTCGGCACCTGAAGCTGAAACCGGCCAAAGTGGTCGTGGTGGAGGACTGGTACTATACCTATGCCTGCCGTAGGTGCGAAAAGGAAAATATTGAGACGCCTGTGGTGAAAGCGGTCAAAGAGCCAAGCTTCAGCCCCGACAGTTTTGCCATACCAGTGGTAGCGGCACGTCTCGCGGTGCAGAAATTTGTTATAGGTTCTCACCTATACCGGCAGGAACAGGAACTGAGACAGCAGGGCATCCATGTGTCCCAGCAGACCATGTCCAACTGGCTGCTGTGGTCTGCAGAACATCTGCTGCTGAGATTGCGCTGGCTCAACCGGATGCTATGCAGTCCCTGTTCACAATGCTCCGTCTTCTTACAAAGCATAATTATTTTTCGCCCCTTGGCGAGGATTTTCCTAGCAGCGGGTTTTCTTGGGTAGGGAGATTTGACGCTTACTAGGCACTAATCAAAAACACAACAGTTGAGGTGGAAAGCATGGTCATGTTCATATCCTGCGCAGGTATAATAGCTCTATTCTACATCCAATTCATACTCTATAAAATGGGAAAGCAAAAAAACTTCAAGGAGTTTATAAAGAGCCAGCAATTATGGAATGTAATAAAAGAGTTGTTAGTAATAATTTTAGGTGTAACATTAGCAATTAATTTTACAAGTGCCGTAGAAGAGAGGGAAACCAAAGAAAAAGTCATTAAGATGTTAGACAGCATTGACTTAGAAATACAAACAGAATATGATCTATGCAAAATATTAAGAGAAGATTATCTAGCAGGCGAAATAGATGTAGACCAATTGGCGTTGCAGTTAACACATAATACGGCATTTTCTGAAATTATATTAACTAATGATATAGTTGTAAATACTATGTCGCCAAATTTGTACGTTGAAATGTCATATTTTATCCATAGTATTAATCGTATACACGATGCAATAATAGCTGGTCAAGTGCCAAGTAATATGATACGGTCAAGATTAAACTTCATAGAATTGTTTTGTGAAAGTATACAAAAAGACATAAATATAGAAAAGCTATATCTTCAAGGTAAAATTTCAGAGAAAGAACTTGAATATCAGCGAAGAAACCAATCATTTACGGAATAGTCCCAGAAAAACCGTATCATATTATAAGATGATGGACGGAGCGGCATTTTCGCTTCATCCTCAATTTATGCATTTTGAACTCTATAAGATAAGGAAGGAAAATCAATATTTCAAGAAGGTTAATTGCTACTACAAATGCCCTGTTGCGAAGCAAGTTTCTAAGAAGCTGACTGTTGGTTGCAAAATAGCCAGACAGCAAGCAGCCTGCCAGGAGTTTGACCAAAAGATGGGCTGGGATATTGTCGGAGAAATTGAGAGAGCTGGCGTTACTTCTCTCGAGGTTTCCCAGTATACTGGAAAAAGATTGCTATAGCTCGGCGTACTGCCTGATTTGTAGAATGTTGACATTCTTCTGGTCTTCATGTTTGACCGCTTAATCCATAATGTTGAAGAGATTCCGAATGTTCTTGAATAAAAAAGTTGCTGTGTGAAGTTCTGTGGAAGGCGAGATAGGGGGCGGTGATCTCACAGACCGGCTAATGCGGTATATTTCTTTTTGACAGGATGCATCCGGAAAGCAGGATTGATACCATGCAAAGGCTCAAATTCAAGACCTGCATTATAAACGGGTAGGAGTGAAGCAGACAGGCAAAGGAAAAGAAAGCGGAATGTTCGGCAGACAATCTATCCTTTAAGGACTTCATCAAGCGACTCCGGAAATCATAGCCTGTAGGACAAGTATTCTCTTGGGGCTGCGGACCCTTCAAAATTCTTCTTATTTTTCTGTTATTTCACTAGCTATATTGGCCGTTATGTGAGATAATGTTACTGGCAAAAAGCCACTGCACCTCGACAACTGAAACAGGATCAAATATCCGCTCTCTCACATCACGGACTATAGAGAGGACGGATAAAAATGGCTGAAAGAGTTCAATGTTTATACAGAGTCTCCACAACGAAGCAGGTCGATCACGATGCGGACAATCACGCTGATATCCCCATGCAGCGGAAAGCCTGCCGCGAGTTTGCCGAAAAGATGGGCTGGACCATCGTAAGCGAGGAGCAGGAAACCGGCGTCTCTGGCTACAAGGTCAGTGCCGATGACCGTGACAAGCTCCAGCTGGTTAAGAAGCGGGCGGAGCAGGGCAAGTTCGACATCCTGCTGGTCTTTATGTTCGACCGGCTGGGACGAAAATCGGATGAAACCCCTTTCGTAGTAGAATGGTTCGTCCGAAAGGGCATCCGCGTCTGGAGCGTCCAGGAAGGCGAACAGCGCTTCGAGTCCCACACTGACCGGCTGACCAATTATATCCGGTTCTGGCAGGCCGACGGCGAGAGTCAGAAAACCTCCATACGAACCAAGACAGCGTTAGGCCAGATGGTAGAGGAAGGCCGCTTCCGCGGCGGGAAAACGCCCTACGGTTACCGCCTGGAAAAGAGCGGCATCCTGAACAAACGGAAGCGCGAGGTCAACAAACTGGTCATTGACGATGCGGAGGCTGAGGTGATCCGGATGATGTTCGATCTCTGCGTCTCCTCCGGATATGGAAAATTCCGGCTGGCCCATTTTCTCAATGACCACGGTATCCGAAACCGCAAAGGTGAAACCTGGCATGACGCTACCGTTGGAGCAATCCTGCACAACCCGCTCTACATGGGAATTTTGCGCAGCGGTGAAACCTACTCGGAGCCGTTTGAGGAACTACAGATCATCAAACCGGAGCTGTTTCAGATGGCGCAGAGTTTGATGTCTGAGCGCACGAACGCAAACAAAGAGTACCGGACGATGCCGCTGAACACCACGGGCCAGTCCCTGCTCTCTGGCAACGTGTACTGCGGTCACTGCGGCGGACGGCTGACGCTGACGACCAACGGTAAGGTCTACCGTCAAGCAGACGGCACTCCGGTGAAGAAGAAGCGCATCCGCTATGTCTGCTATAACAAGACCCGCCATCGGGCAGAGTGCGACGGACAGACGGGATATACGATGCACATTCTAGACGCTGTAATTGAAACAATTTTGCATCAGGTATTCGACAAGATGAAATGCACCTCCAGCGATATGATCATCGGGGGCGCCTGCCAGAAGCAGATGGCACTCCTGCGCAGCGATCTGCAGCGTGTCAAGGCAGAAAACACAAAGGCCAACAAGGAGTACGAATCTTTGAAAGCTGAGATACTGAAAGCAGTACAAGGGAAAAGCGCGCTGCCCATGGAGGTACTGAACGAAGTCCTGAGCGAAACTCGCCAGAAGGTACTTGATACCAGTCACCGCATGACTGAACTGACAATGGAGCTGGAAAATGAGAGTGCCAAAGTTGAGCAGATGGAGGCGGAGTTCAACCGGATCGCCACCTGGTCAGAGATTTTTGACAGCAGCGACATAGCCACGAAAAAGATGATCTGCGGTTACATCATCAAGCGGGTCACGGTATACCGGGACTATCAGATCTCGGTCGACCTCAATATCAATGTGGAGCAGTTCCTCAACGGAATCGACAGCACTGCGCAAGAAGATGATATCGTAACGATAGCGACAGCATAGGAGGGCCTTGGAATTCTTTCAGCTGAGATATACCACCACAACAACAAAAGTCCTTCCAGAAAAATGGCCGATTATAAAATCAAGCGCTCTCTCGCACATTTGGGGTAGTACACCAGATGATGCGGGAGAGCGCTTGAATGGCATTCAAGAGGTCAGCGGTTCGATCCCGCTTATCTC
>ERZ808054.544-NODE-544-length-32948-cov-13.603146_pt1 | contig 32948 bp, 40 predicted proteins | sample MGYA00380201_ERZ808054 | MGnify/ENA primary metagenome ERZ808054 (study PRJEB31490, sample SAMN06133419) | mouse gut metagenome | isolation source: Z5_2 | host: mice | place: China: Chengdu | collected 2015-05 ...
TGACCGCTTTAGGCGGCGTTGTCTGACGAACAAGGTATTTCGCGGAACGGGAAATACCTTGTGAGGAGTTTCGCCGCTGTGGTCAGAAACCGACGGCTGGGCACAATTAGAAATAGCCCATTTTTGCCATCAGGTTTGAACAGATACCGGCAGGGGAAGCACAGGGAGGCAGGGAGAAACCGGGCAGAGGGGCCTTTCCTGGTTTTTGCGTCCGCCCATCACCATAACATTTCAGGCTGAACTGTCACACAGGAATACCAACCGTAACCAGAACGGCACCGGATGGCAAATGTAAAAAAAGGGATGCCTACCGACATCCCTTTTTCCCGCCCCAGCTTAGAAGTTGTTGTTCTTCTGGCTGTTGTTGGAGCTGTTGTTGCTGTTGTTGCTGTTCTTCTGGTTCTGCTTTTCGTTGTTGCTGTTGTTGAATTTGTTATCCTGATTTTTGTTTTCGTTGTTCTGGTTATAATCGTTTTTAGACATGTTTCATTCCTCCTGATAAATTTTTGTTACACAGGTAGTATGTCACCCAAACCGGAAATCTATTCAAACATTTTTCTCTTTTCGGAATTCTTTTTCCTATCTAATAGGCAAAAAAGAAAAAGCAAGAGGAAAAATAGTACCATGGTACCGGTTTTTTATTCATTTTGCACAAAAAACAGGCGGTACCATGGTACTATTTTTGGTATTGCTTTTTTTCCAAATCGTGCTATAATAAAACATGTAAAGGGAAATACCCCTTCATCGTTTCCCTTTACAGACCCTTATATTAATTATTTATACTCCCCTCATTATCCCGCCGGAGCGATTCCGGCGGGATACACATTTTCAAAGATATTTGGACGGCTGAATAGCCGTCCTTTTTATGCACAGCCCCATGCAGAAGAAATATGCCGCCAAAGCGGCGCATGGGGCGCGCGGAGTAGGAGCAAGATTTCCCCTACTCGATTGCACAGCCCCATGCAGAAGAAATATGCCGCCAAAGCGGGCATGGGGCGCGCGGAGTAGGGGCAAAGATTTCCCCTGCTCGCTTGTCCACAAATACCCAAAATCAACGGTTCCGCACCAACCGTACCACCAAAAGAACCGCCAATACGGGAAGAAGCACCGGAAGAAGCGCCGTCACTACGGAAGTCACCATTCCAACTATGACAAACAGCACCATAAAGACGAGGACTGCTACCAGCCACACCGGCATCCGGTACGCCTTTACCCTGCCGTTTCCTTTCGGTTCCGCCGTCCCGTCTTCGTACACTTCGTCATATTCCGGCGTACCGCCGCCCATGCCTTCCCGTTTCGCCGCTTCAATGATAGTCTTGGCAAGCAGGCGCGGGTCACCCAGCTCTGCGGTAATCTGCATCTCGTCCTTTCCCATGGCAAGCTGAGAATCAAAATAATCCTGGTAATAGCGCATATGACCGCTTACCGTGCCGCTTCCCAGCGAACCCGCCAGCGTCCTCTGCAAAACTTCCATAAATTCCGTTTTCGTCATACCCCGTCTCCTTATAATCTGTCCATGCCCCGGTCCTCGCCCAGCCGCTTCAAATATTCCTCCGGGCTGCGCATCAGGTCAAGCATCGTACGGAACGAACGTAACACCATCGTTTCTTTATTGCACTCCGCCGTATTTTTCCCCAAATCCTTAATCAGATTATATTTGTTCATCTGCCATACATATAAATCCGTCAGGGAATATCCCCGGAACTTAAACGCATCCAAAAACACATGTCTCTCCAGATAATACACCATTTCCCCGTATAACTCCGGTTCGACAAGCAAATCCGACCACAGCTCCCCGACCCATCCACTGTCCTGCCCCGCATATTCCCCCAGCGCAAGCAGACATTCATACGCTTTCACTTTTCTTGCGTCATACAGGATTCCCTGCATATTTCCCCACTTCTTTCCCCGCCGTTTTCCGTGCGTGCTTCTATTTTCTGCCATATGTCCATCATAATGGAGATTTTGCCATCCGTCAAATTACATTTTTATAAATTTATCGATTCCGTAACTGATGCATGCATAAAATATTCCCTGCTTCCTACATCAAAGGACCCACCAACCGTAATACCCTTCCCATCATGCGGTTGTACCATGGAATCCGGCGGTAATATCCCAGGTCCACTTCCATGCATTTTCCCAGTGTCTCCTGGAAATCCCTTTCCACATCCGCCACCGCCTGATTACGGTATAAATATGCCGCACATTCAAAATGATGGTACAGGCTGCGGTAATCCATGTTAATCGTCCCCACCACCGCCTTTTCATCATCCGACGTAAACACTTTTGCATGGATAAACCCCGGCTTGTACTCATACACCTTAACACCGGCCTGGAGCAAATCCGGATAATAAGTACGGGACATTGCAAAAATCGGCTTTTTGTCCGGTATATGGGGGATAATGATTTTCACATCCACTCCCCGCCCCGCTGCAAACTGCAATACATCCAGCATGGCGTTGTCCACAATGAAATAAGGTGTCATGATATGCACGTATTTTACGGCGTGGTTAATGATGTCCATATAAACCGTTTCCGCCACGTTTTCCTTAATGGTGGGACTGTCCCCGTAAGGCAGAACGAAACCGGAACTGCCCTCCAAAGGTTTCACACAATTCCTGATATACTTCCCGTAATCCCTCCGTCCCATCTCCCCCACATTCCACATTTGGAGGAACATGACGGTAAAACTTTTCACCGCGTCCCCCTCCACCCGTATGGCAGTATCTTTCCAATGCCCAAACCTGACTTTCCCGTTAATATACTCGTCCGCCAGGTTTACGCCGCCGGTATATGCCACTTTCCCGTCAATGACCAGTATCTTTCTGTGGTCGCGGTTATTCTGGGCAGTGCTGAGTAACGGACGGATGGGGGAAAACACCTTCGTCCGGATGCCCAACTCCCTCAGCTTCTTCGGGTAGGAATACGGAAGCAGTGTCAAAGTACAGGTTCCGTCATACATAAAACGGACTTCCACTCCCTCCCGCACCTTCCGCACCAGGATATCCAAAATGCTGTCCCACATCGTCCCCCGTTCCACGATGAAATATTCCAGGAAAATAAACTCGCTCGCTTTTTCCAGCTCCACCAGCAGGTCGGCATACTTGTCCTCCCCTAAGGGAAAATAGGTAACGGACGAATTGTCATACACGGGAAAGCCCCCCACATCCTCCACATAGCGGCAGAGCCCCGCCGTATGGGCGTCCGTCTCCTCCAGTTTCTTACGCGCCGCCATACCGGTATGCATCAGTTTTTCCGATTCCTCCCTGCCCCGCTTTACCTCTTTTTCCAGTCCCCAATGCCCCGCATTACTCATAACGAACAGGTATAAAAGTCCGCCAAACACCGGCGCCACGCAAATCGGTATCACCCATGTCAGCTTAAATTCCGGCGTTTCGTCACGGTTAATGATATAAACCAAAAGTACCCCGCTAAGTCCCAGCGTAAAAGCCAGCGTAACTTCCGAATAATCCCTCAGCCACCGGAAACCGGCAAACAGCCAGCCAATCTGCACCAGCAAAAGCGCAATCGTCACCATGGTCCGGCTGAATACAATTTTTAATAATATGTTCAGGTATTTTTTCACGTTAATCCCCTACCTCTTTCCGTCCAAGCATTTCAAAACAGGGTATCCCACCTTTGGGATACCCTGATCTTCTTTTTTTATTCTAATCCATCCGTTTTCTTTTCAACCGGCCATACGGGTTTTTTGCGTCAACAACCCCGCTGCCGGTTTCCACCTTTTCACTTACATGGCGCCAAACATCTTAAGAACCATGGAATCATCCTGCATTTTCTTGCGCATCATACCCATGCGGTAATCTTCCATCAGCTTATCTTTCTTCTGCTCGGAAACCGCCTTCGGAATATCCAAATCCTCGATACGGCTTCTGGAACTTACCATTTCAAGGGATGCGCCCGTGTTATAATTGTAAGCATGTTCCAAACGGTTCGTTGATGCCCCGTTATTGCTCCTGGCCGTGGTGACTTTATCCATCGCCGCTTCGATGTCCTTAATATCAAAATCCCCCATTACGCTATATCCCTCGATACCCAAAGCCTTGAGGGTCGTATTCTGCATCTGGATTTTCATGCCCTTGCCGTCAGGATTGGTAGCAATATGCATATCCGCCATACTGCCGTCCATCAGCTTCATCTCATTATACTGGGTGCCTACCGCAGTGCTCTCAATATCCTGAAGCATTTGGTCTATTTCATCCTGTATCATCCGTTTCTCGGAATCACCGTATAAACCGTTGGACGCTTTAATACTCAGTTCATGGATTCTGTGCAGGGAATCCTGAATGGAGCCCAACGCACCGTCCTTTATATTGGCAACGCCTATGCCGTCCTGGATATTGGCAGCGCCCACATTGTAACCGTTTTCCTCTTTTTTCAGTTTATTGGAAATGGCTAAACCCGCCGCATCATCCGCAGCCGTCTGTATTCTCTTACCGCTGGCAATCTTGCCGTATATGGAATTAGGATTTGTATTATTTAATGCTGATATACCCATAATAACTCCTTTCCTGCACAAAAAAGCATTTGTGCAATACCCTTACCTGTTCTGCTCCTCTATATCTTCAGTATAATACGGTTATATCCCAAAAGCAAGGGGATTTTGGCAAAATTTTCTGTTTTCCGTAACCGTTCAGCCTGAACTGCTGCTGTTTTCCAGCTCTTTAATAATTTTCCGCCTTAACCTGGAAATAAGACTGGGGATGGTCGCACACCGGGCATACTTCCGGCGCTTTCTTTCCAATGCAGACATGTCCGCAGTTCGCACACTGCCAAACCACATCGCCATCCTTGGAAAACACCAGTTCCTTCTCAATATTCGCCAACAGCTTCCGGTACCTCTCCTCATGTTCCTTTTCGATTGCCGCAACGTCTTCAAATAACCGGGCTATCTCGTCAAATCCTTCCTCCCTTGCTTCCTTCGCAAAGGTTTCGTACATATCGGTCCACTCGTGGTTCTCACCGTCCGCCGCCGCCTTCAGGTTTTCCACCGTGCTCCCGATACCGCCGTTTAACAGTTTATACCACAGCTTGGCATGTTCTTTCTCATTATTTGCCGTCTCCTCAAAAATAGCTGCAATTTGCACATAACCGTCCTTTTTTGCTTTGGACGCAAAATAGGTGTACTTATTCCGCGCCTGGGATTCCCCCGCAAATGCCGCCTGTAAATTCGCTTCTGTTTTTGTTCCTTTTAAATCTGCCATCATTTTTCACCTTTTCCTTATTTATTTATGCATGATTGACCGCATCACCCTTCCCACGGCCTGATCCGGTACGTCACCCCGATACGGCCGCAGATTTCCCTGCACCGCGTCTGATCCTCCTCGCTGATGGTTGTTTCCACCGTGGTAAGTACCACCTTCGGGACATATTCCTTCACTTCTTCCGCAAATTTTAACAATGCGTCAAAAGACCCTTCCCCGAATTTGCTCCTCGTCAGTCTGAAATATTCGTCTTTATCGGGCGTGTTTAAACTGATGGATACCACGTCCACACACCCGCGGAACAGAGGCGCCGTCGGCTTTCCATGGATTAAATCCGACAGCCCGTTGGTATTGACCCTTATGGGCATCCGGTACCGCTCCTTTACGAAAGCCGCTATTTCCAAAAGTTCCTCCAAACGCTCCGTCGGCTCACCGAACCCGCAGAACACTACTTCCCGGTACTTCCGTGAAAGCTCACCTTCTTCCTCAAATTTCCTAAACTCCTGCTTCACTTCCTCCACCGCCGGTTCCCGTTTCAGCCAAAGACTGCCCGAATGGTTCATCTCATCCATCGTCTGGCGCAGACAAAACGTACATGCGCATGGACAGCGGTTTGTCAGGTTCACATACAGGTTATCATGCACTTCATATAAAATCGTCATCTCTTTTTCCATCGCCGTTTCCTTCTCCCTCTTTCCTTTTATGCCGCACATCAGTCCCGTTTCAGGGAATGCAGGATTTCCTCAAAACAAACGCCGTCCGTCTGCGGGATACCAAGCTCCATGGACTTTAAAATGCATTTTTTCACGAAATTGGAAGCCTTTTTTACCGAACGGTCAAAAGCAACGCCGTTCACCGCATCCGCCGCAATTATGGACGCGAACACGTCGCCGGTTCCCGAACGCTCCGTCCCCGCCTTATGGGTGCGCAGAAGCCTTGGCTCTTTCCCCTTCTCCATGACGTAATTGGCAATGAATTCCCCCTGCGGGATTCCGGTAATGACTACTTTCCCCGGTCCCTGTGCAAACAACGCTTCCGCCATTTCACACAGTTCCTTCTTTTTCCATCCCTTTTCCTTATAAGGGGTACCGGTCAGGCGGCAGCATTCCGTGAGATTCGGCGTAATGATATCCGCATATGCCACCAACCGCCGCATCTCCCCGCACATTTCCTCCGTATAGGTGGCATAGAGCTTCCCGTAATCCCCCATTACGGGATCAATGATTACCTTCGTCCTGCCGCTGCAAAACTGCTCAACAAAACGGATGACTGTCTCAATCTGCTCTTTGGAACCAAGGAAACCGGAGGTAATCCCTTCAAATTTCAGTCCCAGCCTGTGCCACATCGAGATGTAGTCATCCATATGTTCCGTATAATCATCGAAAAAAAATTCCGGAAAGCCCGTATGGTTGGAAAAAATGGAGGTCGGTACCGGACAGCACTGAATCCCCATATAGGAAATAATCGGCATGGACACTGCCAGCGAACAGCGTCCAAAACCGGATAGATCATTGATTACTGCTATTTTTTTCTGGTTATTATGGGACATGTCTTTTTCCCTCAGCCTTTTTCCCCGCTGTTATATTTTCCGTTCAGCACTTCCACGGAGCGCTTAATCTGCTGGGCGGATTCACTGATCTGTTTGTAAATACCGGCAGACTGGGATGCCAAATCGCCCATCTGTTTTGCCACAACGGCAAATCCCGCGCCCGCCACGCCTGCTCTTGCGGACTCTATGGATGCATTCAAAGACAGGATATTCTGTTTCGTTGCAATACCGTCCAGTTCCCTTGTCTTTTGGTAAATCACGTCCACCGTCTTCGTGGCGTTCTCCAGTTCCGCATCAAACGTATCCAGCCTCCTGCTGTTATGGTATTTCATGTATTCCAAATTCACGGAATGATTTATGACTTCCTCCAAAAGCCCTGCCGCCGCGCGGATTGCCTTATCCGTACGGATAGGCACTTTATGCAGCGCCCTGATATAATCCTCCGAATCGATGCCAAGTTCCTGTGCAATCCCCCTGAATTTCTCCTCGTCCGGTTCCCTCGTCAAAACCTGTCCGCCGATTACGGCGCCCACTTTTTCCCCTTCCACGATAATATCCGAGGAAAAATCCACAAGTCCCGCATGGCAAAGATATGTACCGGTGCTTTCATAATCGCACTGTTTGCAACGCCTTATGCCTTCTTCCGTCCCCCTCGTATACTTCATGCAAAAATCCGTGAAATTGCTTCCCCTCGTTACATATTCCCCTTCCGTATCCACGATAATGACTGCCAATCCCGTGGCATCCGAAAACCGGTCCTGAATCCTCTGTAATTTGTCCAAATCCATAAAATCCTTAATCTTCATTTCACGCACCATCCATCCTCTTTTTTGTCCCGCAGCCCCTATTTCCATTGCACATGCCGCAGGATAGTCTAAGCCTTATATCCTATTTTCATACATATTGATAGGTTAGTCAAGGTGTATCCGGCTATTTGGTAAAATTTTTTTATTTTAATCCGTCTTTCCCGGACCATAGCCTAAAACCACTTACTGATGCCGATAATTTCCTTTGCAAAATCCGTATATTTTTCCTTTTGTTCCGTATCCATGTATTTATATACCTCATATACGTATTTATGCGTCCCGTCCGTATGGTTAATCCCAAGCGCAAGCCCCTGCGCCATTTCTTCCTCCGCATCCGTCTGCCTGGAAAAAAGGACGGAATCAATATGCGGATTTGCCTCCACTATTTTGTACGCGTAAACAATCGCCGCCGCCTGCAGTTCCTCACCCTGCACCGATGTATACCCAAGCTCACTTAACGTCACGGAACGTACCCCGCCGTCCGGCATAAGAAATTCCTCCGCCTGCAAATAATCCGTTACCACGTTAATATTCTCCATCGTCACCATAGGGGTATCCGCGGAATCCTTCACGTACGCGGACTCTTTCCATATGTAGGGAGAATCCAGCGGTACGTTATAAGGGTGGATGGCAAGTCCCCAGTCAATGTTCCCCTCCCTGCGGACCTGTCTGTTAAACTCGTCCAAAATATCCTTCGCATTATAATTCCCGTTCCTGTCTGCACCGTTGTTCCACTGCTGGTCCAGGGAAATGTAAATCCGGCTGGCGCCGTTTATGCTTTTTATGGAATTATAGCATACCCGGAAAGCCTTCACATATTCCCTGACATAAGTTTCCAGCCCCACATGCTTCATGTAATTCCATTCTTTCCTCGCATTGATTTCATTGCCAATGACCCAGTTCGCTACCACACCCCTGCCGTTTTCCCTGCCGGTATACCGCTCCGCCAAAAAAGTACTTACCGCCGCCAGGTATTCCATTCCTTCTTCGTCCGCCGCATTAAAGGCATAATAAGGCGCCGTCCCGATACCGGAACGCGACAACGGATGAATCGCCTGTTCCGGGAAATCCGTCACGTCGTTCAGCAGAATTGCCGTAATCTCAATTCCTTTTTCCGTCAGCGTACGGAATACCATATCATATTCCGCCATTACCTGTCCGTTGAACAGATAACCCTTTCCGTTATAGGCATAGGCAACCGGAGGATATTCCCCGTCTTCATCCCCTTCCTCCACATCCAAAATCCTCGACATCTGGATATTATACGCCGCATGTTTCACGCCCAAGTCCTCCAATTCCGTCGACTGCACCTTGTCGGGCGCTACCAAAAGCCCTTTCTTGGAGGAAACCGTATCCCCGTTGGATTTGTAAAATGCAATTCCTTCCGGATTCGTCACGTAATTCGGACTTCCCACCGGCACATACTTATCATCCACTTTCACCGCCACCTGATACTTATACAGAAAACCGCTGATGCTCCCAAAATGCCTTGAAAACAGAAATTCCATTTCCTCCGCCTTCCGCTTCCGTATAATCGGCGACAAGTCATCGGGAATCCCGTCATAGCAGGCGCGTATGGCAAAAAGGTAATAATACTTATCATCACTGACCGGAATTCCCTGTGAAGAAAATTTTAACGATATATTGCTCGTCTTCTGATCCACCAGGCAGGATTCCACGGTGATGAAATCCGCCGCGTTTTCCTCCGTCAGTTCCACGGCTTCCGGACGCTTCCTTACCGTTTCAAACACGCTGATGCCGGACTCCACGGAATCGTCAAACATCCCGCCCTCCTGCACCTGCGCCGCTTTCTCCAGACTTTCCCTGTTCCGTTCCATCCGCGCTGCCTCAACGGCTGCTTCCCTGTAATCCGAAATCATCTTATACCCGATACCGCCCCCTATTAACAACAGTCCTGCTGCAGCAACGGCAATCCATTTCCTGTTTTTTTTCATTCCTTCCATCCTGTTTTCCTTCTTCTTATCTTTCCGTTCCTTTTAATCCGGTCCGTGAAACAAAAAAACACAGGAACACCCGTTTTACATAGTTTCCTGCGTTTTCCAAAACGACTGTGCCTGCCTTATGTATTACCGCCTGCACATAGATAACGTGCGCTAGAGGATTCGAACCCCCGACCTTTTGGTCCGTAGCCAAACGCTCTATCCAGCTGAGCTAAGCGCACATCCGCTGCTGATACCTATTTCATATACAGGTCATCCGCAACGGTTTAATCTTACATGATTTTTATGAAATTGTCAATCAAAATTTTTATTTTTCATATTTATTTTTTAACAAATGTTATGTTCGCGGGTGGTGCGGACGCAAAAGCCGGGAACACAACCCCCTGCCGCCGCGCCGCAAAATTCTCCCGCCCGTGCGTCCGTCTAAACATAACATGACAGGCTGAACTATTACTTTATTTTCCCGGAACGGAAGGAAGCCCTGCGAACCCTTTCTCCAAATCTTCCTCCGTCGGCACGTAATCCACCATCGCCCCGTCATGGAACTTTCCGTAAGCCACCATATCAAAATAACCGGTTCCCGTAAGACCGAACACAATGGTCTTTTCCTCACCCGTCTCCTTACACTTTACCGCTTCGTCCATGGCAACTTTGATGGCATGGGCGCTTTCCGGCGCCGGAAGGATTCCTTCCACCCGCGCGAACTGCTCTGCCGCCTGGAATACCGCCGTCTGCTCCACGCTGACAGCCTCAAGCAGACCGTCGTCATAAAGCTGGGACACAACGGAACTCATCCCATGGTACCTTAAACCGCCCGCATGGTTCGGAGCGGGCATGAAACCGCTGCCCAGCGTATACATTTTTGCCAGCGGACATACTTTTCCGGTATCACAGAAATCGTACACATATTTTCCCCTGGTCAGGCTCGGACAGGATGCCGGTTCCACTGCAATAATCCGGTAATCCGCCTCCCCTCTCAGCTTCTCGCCCACAAACGGGGATATCAGTCCGCCCAAATTGGAACCGCCGCCCGCGCAGCCGATGATCATGTCCGGTTTTATGCCGTATTTCTTAAGCGCTGCTTTCGTCTCCTCCCCGATGATGGACTGGTGGAGCAGCACCTGTGACAGCACGCTTCCCAGCACATAACGGTACCCCTCTTTCCCGGCAGCAGCTTCCACCGCTTCGGAAATGGCACATCCAAGGCTTCCCCCGGTACCGGGAAATTCTTCCAAAATCTTCCTTCCCACACTTGTGGTGTCGGAAGGGGACGGTGTTACCTGCGCACCGTAGGTACGCATCACTTCACGCCGGAACGGTTTCTGCTCATAAGACACCTTAACCATATACACATGGCAGTCCAGTCCAAAATAAGAACATGCCATGGAAAGCGCCGTTCCCCACTGTCCTGCCCCCGTTTCCGTTGTTACGCCCTTAAGTCCCTGCTGTTTCGCATAATAAGCCTGTGCAATGGCGGAGTTTAACTTATGGCTGCCGCTGGTATTGTTGCCTTCAAATTTATAATAGATTTTTGCCGGTGTCCCCAGCTTTTTTTCCAGGCAATACGCCCTTACCAAAGGCGCCGGGCGGTACATCTTATAAAAATCCCGGATTTCCTGCGGAATATCAATATATGCGTCCGTATCGTTCAGTTCCTGCCTTACCAGTTCGTCACAGAACACTCCGCGAAGCTCCTCGAAAGTCATGGGTTTTAACGTTTCCGGATTTAACAGCGGCGCCGGCTTGTTTTTCATATCGGCACGGACATTGTACCACTGTTTCGGCATCTCGCTTTCCTCCAGGTAAATTTTGTATGGTATGTTTTTTTCTGGCATCTTTTTCTCCCTTCTAATCTGCAGACACGCTCCAGAGACGCAAAGCATCTCTTATACGGTCACTTTGCTCATTGCCAACGTTAATAAAGTCTGTAAGCCTTTAAAATTGTAAAAAATATCCTGCCAAAAGTCAATAGTTTTTCATCCGGCAGCCATTGATTTCCCCCATAAACCATGCGTTCCTCCAAACACAAATGTTTTTTGCTCCGGCTAAAAATCACAGGTATAAAATATGCCAAACTTTCCACACTATAAACGGAGTACCTGAAATACGCAATGATAAAAACCAAAACAACAAGGAAAAGAAAGGAAAACAATTATGCAGAAAGAACCCAACTTTTATCTCCACAAGGATACCGGTCTGATCCTTGAAAGCATTACAAATCCTGAAACCGCGGATATCTTAAATATTTGTCCCGCGCTCACGCCCCTTACCGCCAACACGTCCGAAGGCGCATCGGAAAAGCACCTTCCCGTGATTAAGCGGGAAGGTGCGGACGTCACCGTCCATGTAGGAAGCGTCTTCCACCCGATGTCCACGGAACACAGCATCACCTGGATCTATCTGCAGACACAGGCAGGCTGTCAGCGTGTCTCCTTAAAACCGGATGGGGAACCCACCGCACACTTTGTCCTGCAGGACGGGGACGAACCGGTAGCCGCTTATGCATACTGCAATTTACACGGCTTTTGGAAAACGGATTATCATTCCTAGAGCGTGTATGAAAATTGCTTTCCGGCAGATGTGCGTCACAAATATCACGCAAAGTGGTGAAAATGATACGTCGTAGTGCAGATATCAGGAATGAATGTTCAAACACGCTCTAATATCCTAAAACTGCACCCGGTACACCTTTACCCCATGTACCGGAACCATGGCATGGACCGTACCGTCCGTTCCGGGCTGTGCGGTCTTATCCCACAGTTCATAAAGGGTATACGGGACGCCTTCTTCCAATCCTTCTCCCAAATCCCCTAAGTCTACGGATATCTCCCGCATTTCCTCCCCCAAATTAAAAAGCGCTACATGCAGTGTCCCTGTCTTCCGGTTCCTGTTCTTCCAAACCGCTTCCACATCGCTACGGACAATCTGCATCCCGCGGCAGTCCTTGTCAAGCAAATCCAAAATCTCCCTGTTGGTCAGGAGGGAGCGGGTCCACGCATCCAGCCTGGTCAGTTCCGCCCCAATCATCAACGGGGAACGGAACATGCACCACAGGGTCATCATGGTCTTCTGTTCTTCCTTCGTCAAACGGCAGTCCCATTCCCCGTTTCCGAACCCGCCGCCCAGCTTTCCAAGCGGAAGCATGTCACAGTCTGGAAAACAGCCTGCATCCACATGCGCCTGCCAAAGCTCGCAGCGCCAAAACATGTTTTTCAGCAAATGCCATTCATCCCAAAAATCGTCCGTAATCCGCCACATATTGGCATACCTGCAGTACTGCCATGCCCTGTCGGGATGCGCCGGTCCCGGGGAGAGGCTGAGCACTATGGGTCTGCCGCTTTTTAATATAGCGCGGTGTATCATTTCCGTTTCATGCCAGCCGGAAAAAGGAATCTCACGGTAAAGGCGGCTGTCACAGATATCATCACACTTAATGAAATCCACTCCCCATTCCGCATACATACCAATCAGGGCATCATAATACGCCTGTCCTTCTTCCGTGTCACGCACCCCGTACATATCGGGATTCCAAACACAAACGGAAGAAGGATCCGCTATTTCATCCGCGGTAATTTCCGTCCCCCATACGGGGCAGTGAAGCCCTGCCGCCTTCCTCGGAATCCCCCTCATAATATGAATGCCGAATTTCAACCCTTTCCCGTGAATGTACTCCGCCAATGCCCGGAAACCGCTGCCGTCTGACGAAGAAGGAAACCTTGCCGGACTTGGCTGCAGCCTCCCGTACCCGTCCATCTGCACATCCCCAAACGGAATATACTGGTAACGGTCACGCTTTGTTCCGGCATCATTGGAATACCACTGGATGTCCACCACCACATACTCCCAGCCATACTCCTTTAAATGCTCCGCCATATAGTCGGCATTTGCCTTTACTTGTTCCTCCGTCACCCCCGTATCATAATAATCATAGCTGTTCCACCCCATGGGCGGTGTCACTGCAAAACTGTTTTTATCCATTTTCATATTTTCCTTTCCCATACCCGTCTTCCTTCGGTGCCCGTGTGAATGAAAAAAGGATGCCTCCGCATCCTTTTCCCAAATTCCATACCCGGAAATTTTCTTTCTTTAAAATCCTTACTGTGCAGCTTCCAGCAGGTTATCGCCTTCCTGGAAATCCGTTGCCGCTTTTGTCATAAGCTCCATAATCTTATTTGCATCCACATTAGCCGCTTTTTCAGGATCCAGCATTTCACTTACCAAATCGATGTACTCAACCATTGCTTCTGAGCCGGATTTGTACTTTGCCTGTGCCTCTGCATACTTTTCAGGTGCCTGAACCGCTGCAAATTCCACGAAAGGAGCTTTTAAGTCTTCCAGTAATTTCTTTGCGCCTTCCACATCCGTAGGATCAAGGGAGTTTGCTTCCGTTCCAACCTTTTCCAAAGCCGCCTGCAATTCCTCAACCTTTGCTGCGTATTCTTCTTCCGTAAGTGCGGAAGAAGATGCTTCCGTTCCTGCTGCATTACCGCCGCAAGCCACAACGGACATACCCATAACTGCTACTGCCACAAGTGCTGCAATACGTTTTACAAATTTGTTTCCCATAACTATCTCTCCTCCAATTTCTTTTCTCTTTATTTTCTTTTCCGTTACACAAGCGGTATTATAGCATACCCTTTTTATTTTGCAAGTACTTCTTTTTCCTTTGCCTGCTCATCCCCCTTTCCATTCCGAAAAAACATCCAAAAAAATCCCCGTTTTTAACCTGTCATTGGAAATTTTCACTCAAAAAGAGAGCCGAAACACACGCCGTCAGAAGTTCCAATCTCCTAAATATGCAAAAAAGCCCCAAAAGCGGCTGCACTTTTCATTCAAATATCACAATTCTATCCAAAATATCATTTTGTCACCGCGCTTCCACCGATATTTTACTGTCACGCCATATCTGCCATCCGTTCTTTCCATCTTTCTTCTACATTTTTTTATCGCATAAACCGATTGCCGCCCCATGCGCCGCCTTAGCGGCACACTTCCTCTGCATGGGGCTGCGCACAAAAAACAGGGAACGGAATCCGTTCCCTGTAAAAACAAAGTGCTGGTGGCCGGACTTGAACCGGCACGGGATTGCTCCCGAAGGATTTTAAGTCCTTTGCGTCTGCCTATTCCGCCACACCAGCAAAACATACAGGCATATACCAAACCATATAAATGCTCCATTGATATTCCAAACGACCCGGATGGGACTCGAACCCACGACCTCCGCCGTGACAGGGCGGCGCTCTAACCAACTGAGCCACCGGGCCAGACCGTTTCAACTATTCTATTATACATCCAGAAGCGTGCTTCTGTCAATGGACCTTCGGGGACTCGAACCCAGGACCGACCGGTTATGAGCCGGTTGCTCTAACCAACTGAGCTAAAGGTCCATGAAACTTAACTGACTCCAACGGGAATCGAACCCGTGTTACCGCCGTGAAAGGGCGATGTCTTAACCGCTTGACCATGGAGCCTGATATTCATAGCATTCTGCTCTTGCTCTCTCACAAGTAACTTCAACGAATGCTATGATACCATATTTCCCTGTATTTAGCAAGAGAATTTTCCGTTTTTTTCAGAAAATACAGGCTGAAATTGTAACAAAAGCATACCTAATCCAGATAATCAATCCGCACCAGCGTAAGCCCGCAGGCCGGGGCCGTAGGCCCCGCAGCCTGCCGCTCCCTTGCCTGCAGGATCTTCTCCACATCCTCCGGCTCCCTGTGTCCTCTTCCTGCCTCCATCAAGGTTCCGGCGATGATCCTCACCATATTATAAAGAAATCCCCGCCCGGTCACCCGGATCACGATCTCCCGTCCCTCTTCTTCTATTTCAAGTGAATCAATCTGACGCACCGTCGTCTCCACCTGTGCGCCGACACTGCAGAAGCTCTTGAAGTCATGGGTTCCGACAAGACAGGCCGCCGCCTGCCGCATCCGTTCCACGTCCATAGGCACATAAGTAAAATACGTATAAAGTCTGCGTACCGGCATGGGAAAAGGCGCGCTGTAGATTCGATACTCATAGGTCTTACGGCTCGCCGTGTGGCGCGGATGGAACGTGCTGTCTACTTCCTCTGACCGCTGTATCTTAATATCTTCCGGCAATCTGCGGTTCAGTGCATAGGATATCTTATCCGCCGGAATAGGGCTGTCCGTGTCAAAAACCGCCACGTTGCCCAGCGCATGGACTCCGGAATCAGTCCGGCTTGCCCCTGTCACTGCCACGGCTTCCCCCAGAAGCTCAGAAAGGCATCTGTTTAAGATGCCTTCTATCGTCTCCTCATTCGGTTGTACCTGCCATCCGCAGTAATTTGTCCCGTCATATGCCACGGTTAACATAACTCTTTTCATATACAAAGCCTTTTTCTTTAAATTTTTCTTATTCTATAGTTAACGACATTAGAAATTTCGTTTTCGGACTTGCAGTAGCTACCGTATATGGCTTCTGCAAGAGCCGGAAACAGAAATTTGTTATGTCGTTTACTATACTTTACTTACGCTTTCCTTACTTTTTGCGATATTACAGATAAATCCTGATCACGATGCAGACAGCAAAATAAGCCGCCAGCACACCATACGCCATTCTGTCCCTGGCCGCATATTTTAAGGGCTTCATCTTCGTCCTGTGTTCGCCGCCCCGGTAGCATCTGGCTTCCATCGCCATCGCAAGATCATTGGCCCTGCGGAACGCCGATATGAACAGCGGCACAAGAAGCGGCACCATAGCCTTCGCCTTCTTGATCAGATTACCGCTCTCGAAATCCGCACCGCGGGCAATCTGCGCCTTCATGATCTTATCCGTCTCCTCCAGCAGAATCGGGATAAATCGCAGGGCGATGGACATCATCATCGCCACCTCATGTACAGGCACCTTAAAGACCTTAAGCGGTTTCATCAGCCTCTCCATCGCATCTGTAAGGCTGTTGGGCGTGGTCGTCAGCGTCATGACCGAAGAACCCACGATCAGGAAAGATAACCGCACTGCCATCGTCACCGCCTGCTGCAGGCCCTCCCTTGTAATCTTTATCTTCCACACCGTAACAAGCACCTCTCCCGGCGTCAGAAACAGGTTAAATACCACCGTGATCAACATGATGAACACGATCGCTCTCATGCCTTTTACCATGTATTTAAACGGCACATGGGACAGCCTGATCACCACCGCCAGAAAAACGGCTGCCACTGCATAACCGATCCAGCTTTTTACCACAAAAAGAGAGATGATGAAGCATATTGTCGCTATCAGCTTCACACGCGGGTCCAGTTTATGAATGACGGATTCCGTCTGATAATACTGGCCCAATGTAATGTCTCGTAACATATTCGATTCCTTCCTGCTCCCGCTTTTTTATCATTATCATCCCGGCACGTCACATGGCACCCAAATCCTGCATCTGCTCTGTCACACGCATCTGTCCGTCAAGCACACGCAGGATCTCGTCCTTCGCCTCCGCGATCGTCGTGACATCCGTCTGTACGGGCATCCCATTCTTATGAAGCGCCTGCATGATATAAGTTACCTGCGGTGCCGCCAGCCCTACCTCTTCCAGCTCCCGGTAATGCTTGAAGACTTCCCGCGGCACATCGTCATACATGACCGCGCCCTGGTTCATGACAATAATGCGTTCCACATATTTCGCCACATCTTCCATACTGTGGGACACCAGAATAACGGTGATACCCGTTTCTTCTTTCAACTTTGCGATCTGATCCAGGATCTCGTCTCTTCCCTTGGGATCCAGACCCGCCGTTGGCTCATCCAGTACGAGTATATCCGGTTTCATGGCCAGCACCCCGGCAATCGCCACCCGGCGCTTCTGTCCGCCTGAGAGGTCAAAAGGCGACTGATAGAAATAATCATCCTCCAGTCCTACCTGTTTCAAGGCCGCATACGCCCGCAGCTCCGTCTCCTGTCTGGACAGCCCCAGATTCCTGGGGCCGAAACAGACATCGGAAAACACATCAATTTCAAACAGCTGATGTTCCGGATACTGAAACACCAGTCCTACCTTGCTGCGCAGCTTCTTTTTGTCATAGTCGTCTGCATGGATATCCTCACCGTTAAAATAGATGCTGCCGCCGGTAGGCTTGATCAGCCCGTTCAAATGCTGCACCAGCGTGGACTTTCCTGAACCTGTATGCCCGATCAGCCCGATAAACTGGCCGTCCGGTATCACCAGATTGATATCCTTCAATGCATGTACCGCAAGCGCAGTATCGCCGCCGTACACGTAATTAACATGATCTAATATGATCGACATTCCACAACCAAGCCTTTCTCACAGTCTGCACACCGGCAGACCGAAATCGTGCCGATACCGACACACCGTCTCGCAACCCGGACGCTTCTACACATGATATAAGCGCATCAGTTCCTGTGTCAGTTCCTCCACCGTCAGAATGCCGTCCGGCAATCCGACACCGCTTTTCTTAAGCTCATGAGCCAGCAGAGTCACCTGCGGCACATCCAGACGCAGATGCTTTAGATGCTCCACTCTGGAAAAGATCTCCCGCGGCGTGCCCTGCATCGCGATCCTGCCCTTATCCATGACGAACACTTTATCGGCATGAATGATCTCCTCCATATAATGGGTGATTAAAAGGACTGTGATCCCTTCTACATCATTGAGCGCACGCACCGCACGCACCACTTCCTTACGCCCGTTGGGATCGAGCATCGCCGTCGGCTCATCCAGTATGATGCATTTGGGATGCATGGCGATCACGCCGGCGATGGAAACTCTCTGCTTCTGTCCCCCGGACAGTTTGTTTGGGGAAAACTTGCGGTACTTATACATACCTACCGCTTTCAGGCTCTCTTCCACCCGCGCCCAGATCTCCTCTGTAGGAATCCCCATATTCTCCGGTCCGAATCCGACATCCTCCTCCACTACCTGACCGATGATCTGATTGTCCGGATTCTGAAAGACCATCCCTGCTTCCTGCCTGATGTTCCACAGATCCTTTTCATCCTTCGTATCCATCCCGTCCACCCACACGGTGCCCTCAGTCGGATACAAAATAGCATTGATATGTTTCGCCAGCGTAGACTTCCCGGAGCCGTTATGCCCCAGAACCGCAATAAAATCACCCTGCTGCACATCCAGATCCACTTCATCCACTGCGCGGGTGATCCCCTCAACATTTCCCTCTTCATCACGTCTGATATACTCAAAAACCAGCTTATCCGCCTTTATAATACCCATCTATACCATCTCTCCTCTTACCGGAAGCGATCATTTTCCCTGTCATGACACAACTTTATGTCCTATTTTACTAGAAAATATTTGAAAGCACAAGAGTTTCATTTGTGGTATACTTTATATGACTGGCCGATAACTTTTCGGTTTCAGACATCCAGATTCTCGCCTGCGGGCGATCAATATACTACACAAGGAGCACAGTATTCATGCAAAAAAGAACAATTTCACATAAAGTCCAAAAAATCTCAGGAACCTTTGTATTCCTCCTGCTCTTCGTTCTGCTGTGCGCTTTTTTCGCACAATATCTGACCGGTGCAGAAACGCTGCAGGATTACGCCGACAACAATCCCGAACTGGCCTACGGCCGCTCAGAAACCGAGGAGCCGCCTGACACCGAACTGACGGGCACTTCTGACGCTCCGCCTGCTTCCGAGTCTTCCACTGCCGCTGACAGTCCGCCGGCAACAGATTCCTCCGCCGGCACAGGCAATCCGCTGACACAGAAACCCGCCGCTGACACAGGCAATCCGCAGATACAGAAATCTGCCGCTGACCCAAACGCTCCCGAAACACCGGACATGCCGTCTGCATACAATACCTCAGAAGAGTCTGCTGCGGGTTCTGGCGTCGGCACGGACCCGCAGACACGGCAATCGGATTGGGAGAAGGAAGAAATGAGCATGAACCCGGAACGCACTACCTATCAGGACGGTTTCTACTACGAACCATTGAGCGATGAAGTCAAGGAACGGATCACCGGCATCTCATATCCTGAGAGCGGATGTACCGTCCCCTATGAGGATCTGCACTATGTGGGACTTCTGTATGTTGATTTTAACGGAGAGACGCAGACCGGAGAGCTGATCTGCAATAAGGCCATCGCTCAGGACATGGTGGAGATCTTCTATGAGCTTTATCTGAATGACTACCGGATCGAACGAATCCGCCTCATCGACGAATACGGCGGGGACGACACCCTGTCCATGGAAGATAACAACACCTCCTGTTTCAACTACAGGGTGGTGGACGGCACCGACAGCCTCTCCAAACATGCGCTTGGCTGTGCCATTGACATCAACCCGTTTTACAATCCCTATGTGGTCTTCAACAGGCCCACACAGGGCGAGACTTATATCTCCCCCAAAGGCAGTGAGATCTATGCCGACCGCTCCCGGAGTTTTCCTTATAAGATTGATGAGAACGACCTTTGCTACAGGCTTTTTACCGCACACGGCTTTACCTGGGGCGGCAACTGGAACTCCTCAAAAGATTATCAGCACTTTCAGATTGTCCTTTGAAGTTATAGTAAACGAAATTTCTAATGTCGTTAACTATAAGATCAAATTTCCGGATCAGGAAATGGTAATTTAAAAAAGGAGTACGCATCATCTGCGTACTCCTTCGTTATGTTATGCAATTCACAAACTACGATGTAATTATAATACGAACATCGACATCGTCTCATCCATCTGATTAGAGATGGTCTTCAACTCATGAGCCTCATCTGCGATTTCATTGATGATGCCGCTGATCTCTGTTACGGATGCGGATGTCTCCTCTGTACTTGCCGCATTCTCCTCGGCGATCGCCGACAGGTTCTGTACGGTATCAACAACACTGCTTCTCGCTTCATTGGTCTTGGCGGTCTTGGCAGATACTTCGTCGATCACACCGATAGACTGCTCTACTTCCTCAACCAGCTGTGCAACCTGCTCATTGGTCTTCATTACGTTCTGGCTCTGCTGTTCCATTATCTCTTTTACTTCATTCATCGTGATAACGGACTTGTCAGAATCCTCGATCAGGGAAAGGATGATCCTCTCGATCTGTCTTGCCGATTCGTTAGACTGCTCTGCCAGTTTCTGTATCTGTGCCGCAACAACTGCGAAACCACGACCCTGCTCGCCCGCACGTGCCGCCTCGATGGAAGCATTCAGGGAAAGCAGATTCGTCTCTTCTGCTATATTGGTAATAAGCGCTGTCGCTTCTTTGATCTTCTGTGCAGACTCATTGGTAACATTCGTCTGTTCATAAATGATATCAATAGATTCACCTGTCTTGGCATTGCTCTCCTGAAGTTCACGGATTACATCCATAACAGCCTCACCGCCTGCCTTCAGATTCCGTGCCTTGTGATTCAGGTTATCCAGCTCACCGGCTGCCTCCTCGATCATATTACCCATCAGGATGATATTCTCTGTCGCGCTCTGTGTCTCCTCAGCCTGGGAACCGGCGCCAATTGCGATCTCATTGACCGCCTTCTCCATCTGCTCAACATGCTCGCTTGTTATGCTCGTTCTGTTGCGCAGATTATCGGATGCTTCCAGAAGCTCCTTGCTTCCTGAAATCACGTTCTTAATGATATCCGACAGGTTCTCTTCCAGCTTCTTGATCGCCCTGCAGATCTCGCCGACTTCGTCTGTCTGCCGCAGGGAATCATCATCAAACTTGAAGTTGAGTTTGCCCTGTGCCACCTCTTCCAGAGCGTTCACGCCTATACTCAGTCTCTTCGACATCTTGCCGACGATCATAAAAATGAGCACTGCACAGAAGATCATAAGTACAACAGCCAGAGCAACGATGATCATGGTAATCTGTCTGATCTGCGAATCAACGATCTCCTTCTGCATACCGGCAAAGACCATACCGACTGTCTCACCCGTCTCAAAGTCAAACAAAGGAATATAATAACCGAAATACTGCTGGCCGGATACCTGTACGTTGTCAGTAAAATACTCTTTGCCCTGTCCCAGTACATTATCCTTTACCGTAGTATCCGACAATGTACCCAGAACTCTCTGGCCGCTCGCATCCTTGGCCGAAGTCATATATCTGGTATCGCCGAAATAAATTGAAACGTCAATATCCGATACTTCCTTGATATCGTCCGCCAGATCTACCTGTTGGGAAATATTAAAATCTCCCTTGACCAGTTCGTTGTTCTCGTTCAGAGTGTATGGCTCACTGTTCATCTTTCTGAAGGTAGATCGTACAGCCGTCGCTGTTCCGCGCAGACCGTCCGAAATGGTCACTTTCATTGCATCGTTGATCTTCTTATTGCTGACCACTGTAATCGCCACGCCGAGTATCAGCAGCGGAATCAGTGCGATCAATAAGATTTTCTGTTTTAGTTTCATCTTCTTGTTCCTCCAATGCCCCTTATTAGTCAAAAAGCTATATCTATTGTAGCATATTTACAGATAAAATCCATCCCTAAATTTGAAAAATTTACTTCCATTTCGTAACAGTTGGTTTCCCTTCGCCGAAAGCGATTTGGAACAGGCCAAATGCATGATACAAAGAAGCCCCGCAAAACTGCGGGGCCTGCCTGTGTTTTCATCTCGTCTTTATACCAGCTCAAGAACAACTTCCATTGCTGCGTCTCCCTTACGGGGTCCGATCTTGATGATCCTTGTATAACCGCCGTTGCGGCTTGCATATTTAGCTCCATACTCGTCGAAGAGTTTTGCGACCAGATCTACTTCCCTGGTGCCTCTCTTCCTGCCTGCCGGTGTGGAAGGCACTTCCGTAACAGGATATAAAACCTTAAGCATCTGTCTTCTGGCATGCAGTCTGGAAGGCATATCCTTCTTGATCTCTTTCTCCACGCTGTCGTACACGGTAACCTTCCTGCCGTCTACCACTTCCTTGACTCTCTTGCCGTCCTTATCCTTGCGGGGTACCTTGGCGGTAACCTTGACGTTCTCAAAATTGTCCTTCTCTTTGACAGCCATCGCGATCAGTCCCTCTGCAATCTTGCGGACTTCCTTCGCTCTCGCTTCCGTGGTAACGATCTTTCCGTTGTATAAAAGTGCCGTTACCTGACTTCTGAGTAATGCTTTTCTCTGGTCAGATGTTCTGCCGAGTTTTCTGTATTTTGCCATAACAGGCTCCTTTCTCACTGGGGAGTTCTCTTCAGGGAATCTACTCCCGCGTCATGGTGTACATCCGGCCACGCGCTTTGGACTTACTTACCGAATGCATTGATGGTTTCCATTCATGAGCAGACGCAGAGGCGCTCTTTGGACTTACCCTCTGTGCCTTCTATGTTGGATCGGGCTTCTCTTTAAACCTCATCGCTGGGGTTTAACTGCAGGCCCAATTCTTTTAACTTCGCCAACACTTCCTCCAGCGACTTGCGGCCCAGATTACGGACCTTCATCATATCTTCGGAAGTCTTGTTTGTCAGCTCTTCCACCGTATTGATACCGGCTCTCTTCAAACAGTTATAAGAACGCACTGAAAGCTCCAGCTCGTCGATGCTCATCTCCAGCACTTTCTCTTTCTCATCGTCCTCTTTCTCTACCATAACCTCTGCGGTCTTGGCATTCTCAGACAGATCGATGAAAAGATTCAGATGTTCGCTCAGTACCTTGGCCGCAAGACTGACTGCCTCATCGGGTTCCAGTGTGCCGTTGGTGTAGACATCCAGTGTCAGCTTATCAAAGTCCGTGATCTGGCCGACACGTGTATTCTCTACCGTCACATTAACTCTCTCAACAGGCGTGTAGATGGAATCCACCGCGATCACACCGATCGGCAGGTCTTCTGTCTTGTTGCGCTCAGAACTCACATAGCCTCTGCCTCTGGTAATCGTCAATTCCATATACAGTTTCGTATCTTTACCGCTTAACGTTGCAATCACTAAATCCGGATTCAGTATCTCGACATCCTGATCAACCTGAATATCTGACGCTCTGACAACGCCCTCTCCTTCATACTCGATGTACGCGGTCTTAGGCTCATTGGTATCGCTGCTATTCTTTATTGCAAGGCTCTTGATGTTCATGATAATCTCAGTAACATCTTCCTTCACGCCGGGAATGGAGCTGAATTCATGTAATACACCTTCGATTTTAACCTGGCTGACTGCCGCACCCGGCAAAGAAGAAAGCATAATTCTTCTAAGAGAATTACCCAGCGTAATTCCGTAACCTCTTTCTAAGGGCTCAACTACGAATTTACCGTACTTCTTATCTTCTGAGATTTCTGCAACCTCAATATTCGGTCTCTCAAAATCAAACACGCAAATACCCTCCTTTGCGAACAACGCTATTATTTGGAGTACAACTCGACGATAAGCATCTCGTTAACCGGAACATCAATCATTTCTCTTGTCGGAAGATATTTGACTGTTCCTTTCATTGCCTCCTGATCTACTTCGATCCACTCCGGAACAAGTCTGCCGCCTGTCACCTCGAAGATATCCTTATATCTCTGCAGGGATCTTGCTTTCTCTCTTACTTCGATCACATCGCCCGCCTTGATCAGATAGGAAGGAATCTGAACCGGCTTTCCGTTTACCAGGAAATGCTTGTGGCCGACGATCTGTCTTGCCTCTCTTCTTGTTCTTGCGAAGCCCATTCTGAACACTACGCTGTCCAGTCTGCTCTCCAGCATGACCATAAGGTTTTCACCGGTCATACCCTTCATTCTCTCAGCCTTCTTGTAATAATTTCTGAAAGGCTTCTCCAGTACGCCATAGATAAATTTAGCTTTCTGCTTCTCTCTCAGCTGCAGGCCGTACTCACTGATCTTCCTGCCTGCTCTTGCCGAGGTTCTGTTGGACTTCTTGTCATATCCTAAAAATATGGGATCCAGATCAAGGGATCTGCATCTTTTTAACACCGGTACTCTGTTTACTGCCATTTTATTCGGCTCCTCTCGCTATAATTTTGTTTACAGTGCCTCTGTTCCGCTGCCCGGGACGGCACCTTCTTCCAAACCCGGAAATTCTCTTATAGTAAACTTACATCATGCTCAACCTGTCGTTTACTATAGTTCGTTATACGCGGCGGCGCTTCGGCGGCCGGCATCCATTGTGCGGTACGGGAGTCACGTCGCGGATACTTGTTACCTCCAGACCACATGCCTGCAGTGCGCGGATCGCTGCCTCACGGCCCGAACCGGGACCTTTGACCATAACGTCCACCGTCTTCAATCCATGGATCAGAGCAGCCTTGGCAGCCGTCTCTGCCGCCATCTGTGCTGCATAGGGAGTAGATTTCCTTGAACCTCTAAAACCAAGACCACCGGCACTCGCCCAGCTCAACGCATTACCCTCTGTATCTGTCAGGGTAACGATCGTATTGTTAAAGGAAGACTGGATATGTGCCTGTCCACGTTCAACGTTTTTCTTTACACGCTTTTTTGTCACTTTTTTGGTAACTTTTTTAGCCATAATAAACTAACCTACTTTCTCTCTTTCTACGATAAGTTACTACACGACTTCATAAGCTCTGATCAACTGTGATCCTGAAGCCTTATTATTTCTTCTTGTTTGCTACTGTTCTCTTAGGACCTTTTCTCGTTCTCGCATTCGTCTTGGTCTTCTGTCCGCGAACCGGAAGTCCCTTCCTGTGACGGATACCTCTGTAGCAGCCGATCTCCTGAAGACGCTTGATGTTCAGAGCGATCTCTCTTCTCAAGTCACCTTCCACCATGTAATCTTTGTCGATCACCTCGGCAAGTCTCTTTACCTCATCGTCAGTCAGTTCTCTGACGCGGGTGTCCGGATTCACATTCGCTGCCTCCAGAATCTTATTGGCGCTTACTCTGCCGATACCGTAGATATAAGTCAGGCCAATTTCCACACGTTTCTCTCTAGGTAAGTCAACACCTGCAATACGAGCCATTTACGTTTCCTCCATTTTCTTTTCATACATGATACTAATTGACTGGGGTAGGTTCTACCCAATCGGATCAGGCGCTCCGATCTATCCAAACACATTCGCTGGTATCAAAAAGTAATCTCCGAAAGGCTCTTCCATCTAATCTATATAATGATCAGTACCGCCTTCTATCCGCACACGCGAAAAAAACGGTGCTGCAGCCGCTCATGCAAGAACCCCGTATTAAACGTTCAATATTCGGGATTAACCTTGTACCTGTTTGTGTTTCGGATTTTCACAGATCACTCTGATCTTTCCTTTTCTTTTAATGATCTTGCATTTTTCGCAAATCGGTTTTACTGATGATCTGACTTTCATCTCAAACCCTCCTTTCAAAAAAGACCGTTTTACATTATAGCATCAAACCCTTTATTTGGCAAGGCTATTTTCAAATAAACTTACTTATCACGCCAGATGATCCTGCCCTTGGAAAGATCGTAGGGTGACAGTTCCAGCGTCACACGATCGCCCGGCAATATGCGGATAAAATTCTGCCGGAGCTTGCCGCTTATATGCGCCAGCACGACATGACCGTTTTCCAGTTCCACCTGAAACATGGTATTGGGTAATTTCTCGATCACTTTTCCTTCAATTTCGATTACATCAGCTTTAGACATTTGCTTCCTCCTGATATTTTTTGATTGTCCTCTTGATTTCCAGATCTCTGTAACCGTCCTGCGGTTTTTCCATCCGTATCTTCTTTATGATCTGAATATGCTTCCTGTTCTTGCGCTTCGGCCTGCTTATGGTTCTGTTTCGGCCGTCGGCTAAATATACATATTCCCCTGCTTCCTCAATTATGACATACAGACTGCCTCTGTCCCGTCCTGCCTTTGACACCGCCAGCATTCCCGGCATTCCAAACTCCATATCCATCCGCTTCCTCCCACGGTCATGCTCATCTCTTTTCAGACAAGCGTCAGGATCTCCGGCTCTCCGTCGGTGATCAGCACCGTATTCTCGTAATGCGCCGACAGGGAATGGTCTCTGGAGATCACCGTCCATTCGTCGTCCAGCCAGTCCACTTCGGCCGTTCCCATGTTGATCATCGGTTCGATCGCCAGCGTCATACCCGGCCGCAGCTTCATGCCTCTGCGCCGCTGTGCGTAATTCGGTATCGGCGGATCCTCATGCAGCCTGGTGCCGATCCCGTGTCCCACAAGAGCCCTTACGATTCCGTATCCGAAGGGCGTCACATAGGCGTCGATCGCGTTGGAGATATCGAACAGCCTGTTTCCGGCCCGCGCCATCCTGATTCCTTCGAAAAAACTCTGTTTCGTCACATCCAAAAGCCTCTGTGCCGCCGGGCTGATCCTGCCCACCGCATGGGTCCTGGCCGCATCCGAATGATATCCTTTGTAGATCAGACCGGTGTCTAGACTGACGATATCGCCTTCCTGTATGATATGCGTCGTCCGCGGAATGCCGTGCACCACTTCCTCATTGACCGACACACAGACAGAAGCGGGATATCCCTGATAATGCAGGAAGTTAGGTATACAGCCTCTTTCTCTGATCAGCTTCTCGCACATCCTGTCGATCTCTTTCGTAGAAATCCCCGGCCTGATGATCCTGCCAAGCTCCTCATGCACCTCTGCCAGCAGCCGGCCGGCCTCCCGCATACAGGCAATTTCACGCGGAGATTTAATTGTTACAGCCATCTTGCTACCAATGCCTTTCTCCTGTCTCTCCTCAGTCGAGTATTGCCCTGATCTCGGCGAACACTTCTTCCATCTCCCTGGTGCCGTCCACAGTCCGCAGGATTCCCTTCTGCTGATAGAAATCGATCAGCGGCTGTGTCTGTTCGTGGTAGACGCTCAGACGCTTTCCTACCGTCTCCGGTCTGTCATCATCCCGGAGCACCAGTTCCTGTCCGCAGTCGTCACAGATGCCTTCCTGCTTCGGCCTGATATATTCGATATGATAGGTGGCGCCGCAGGAAACACATGCGCGTCTGCCGCTCATTCTCCTGATGATATTCTCGTCCGGCACATCCACGTCGATCGCGAAATCGATCCTGTCGTTTAATCCGTCCAGCTCCCTGTCCAGCACTTCCGCCTGGGGGATCGTCCTCGGAAAGCCGTCCAAGACATACCCGTCTTTACAATCTTCCTGTGCCACTCTGTCGAGAAGGATCTTCACCGTCAGTTCATCGGGCACCAGCAGTCCCTGATCCATATATCCCTTCGCTTCCATGCCAAGCGCAGTGCCGTTCTTGATATTCATCCTGAAAATATCGCCGGTAGAGATATGCGGGATCCCGTACTCCTCACCGATCAGTTTGGCCTGCGTACCTTTGCCGGCGCCGGGAGCCCCTAACATTATGATCTTCATATTAATATCCTTTCTTTTCCATAAAAAGACAGGAAAGGGACGTCTCAGTATCCCTGCCCGTCCCTTCCGTTTCTATTCATTAGTCGTTTAAGAATCCTTTATAATTACGAACCATCATCTGAGACTCGATCTGTTTGATCGTCTCCAGAACAACGCTGACGATAATGATCAGGCTTGTTCCGCCAAATGACACGCTTGCGCCGAAAATACCATTGAAGAAATACGGCACAACGCATACGATCGTAAGTCCGACTGCGCCAATGAAGACAATGCGGTTGAGCACCTTCGTGAGATATTCACTGGTCGGCTTACCTGGTCTGATCCCCGGAATGAAGCCGCCCTGCTTCTTCATATTCTCTGCAATCTCTATCGGATTGAAGGTAATGGATGTATAGAAATATGCAAAAACAATGACCAGTGCAATATATACAACCATACCGATGGAATATACCGGACGCTGCGGGTCACACCAGTAATTGGAGTTCACTCCCATCAGAAAATGAGACCAGAATCCCGAACTGTTGATGTTAAACAGAGAAACCGCGATACTCGGGATCTGCATCAGAGATGATGCAAAAATGACCGGGATAACGCCTGCTGTATTCACCTTCAACGGAAGATTGGTGGTCTGGCCGCCAACCATTTTCCTGCCCTGTACCTTCTTGGCATACTGCACAGGAATCCTGCGCACACCGTCATTCAGAATGATGACAAGTACCACCATCAGCAGAATGACCGCGATGATGATGATCGCTGCCACAACGCCCTTGGCGATCGACCTGCCGATTACAAATTTCTGGAAGAGCAGCGCGATATCCTGCGGGACACGTGACAGAATATTGATCGTCAGTACGATAGAGATACCGTTGCCGACCCCGTTTTCCGTAATACGCTCACCGATCCACATCAGGAAAGCACTTCCCGCCGTCAGCGCCGCGATCACCGTGATCACGCTGAACACATTGTAAGTCTGGAGAAGTCCCTGCCGTCCGAAACCGATCGCCATGGCGCTTGATTCGATCAGCGCCAGCGCTACCGTGACATATCTGGTGATAGATGCGATCTTCTTCCTGCCGTCAGCACCCTCACGCTGCATCTCTTCCAGTTTCGGAATCGCGATCGTCATAAGCTGCATGATGATCGATGACGTGATATAGGGTGTGATATTCAATGCCAGGATGGACATACGCATGAACGATCCGCCCGTAAAAGCATCAAAGAAATTGAAAGCATCCCCTGACTGCATCTGCTGCTCAAACCAGTTCGCAAAGAAACCGGTGTTAATGCCCGGAGCCGGGAGCTGTGATCCGAAACGGATCACAACCAGCATCAGGAACGTGAACAGGAGCTTTTTTCTGATCTCCTTGATTTTTAACGCATTCTTTAGGGTTTTAAACATTAAATCACCTCTGCTGTTCCACCAAGTGCCTCGATCTTCTCTTTGGCCGATGCACTGAAGGCACCTACCTTCACGTCGAGCTTCTTAGTAAGTTCTCCGTTTCCAAGAATCTTAACACCATCACGAGGATGCTTAACGATCCCCTTCTCGATCAATGCATCGACATCGACGGTTGCGCCGTTGTCAAATACTTCCAATGCGCCTAAATTAATTGCAACGATCTCCTTGGAGTTTCTGCACTTGAAACCTCTCTTGGGGATACGTCTGTATAATGGCATCTGTCCGCCTTCGAAGCCCGGTCTCGGTGCTCCGGAACGTGCCTTCTGGCCTTTGTGTCCCTTGCCGGCCGTCTTGCCGTTGCCTGAACCATGTCCACGGCCTCTTCTAAAATTATCACTATGCACTGACCCGGCTGCGGGTCTTAAATTTGATAATTCCATTGTGACACCTCCTTTATCTATACTTCTTCAACTTTTACCATATGTCTTACTCTCTGGATCTGGCCTCTGGTCGCCGCATTATCAGGCAGTACCACCGACTGATTGATCTTCCGGAGTCCCATAGCCGTTGCCGTTGCCCTGTTCTTGGGCACCTGACCAATGGTGGATCTGATCAGAGTAATTTTTAACTTCTTATCTGTTTCCTTATTTGCTGCCATCTTTTCTTCCTCCTAAATCTTCTGACCGCCCGTGTGACTTATGCGCGTACTTCTTCCACAGCCTTGCCGCGGTTCTTAGCCACTTCTTCAGGAGTCTTCAACTGGCTTAAGCCTGCAATTGTAGCAAGTACAACGTTCTGTTTGTTATTGGAACCCAAAGATTTTGTACGGATATTCTTGATACCTGCAAGCTCACAAACGACACGTGCAGGACCGCCTGCGATGATACCGGTACCTTCCGGAGCTCTCTTCAAAAGAACAGAAGCGGAACCGAATTTTCCGATGAAATCATGTGTGATACTGTTCTTCTCATCCAGTGCGACCGGAACCAGATTCTTGATCGCATCTTCCTTGCCTTTGCGAATTGCCTCAGGGATTTCAGTTGCCTTGCCCAGGCCCGCGCCGACATGGCCGTTGCCGTCACCGACTACCACCAGTGCCGTGAAACGCATGTTACGACCGCCTTTAACAACTTTTGTAACACGTTTGATCGTTACTACTTTTTCAGTCAATTCTAACTGACTTATATCTATGATTGTACGTCTCATGTGATCGTCTTCCCCCTTCCTAGAATTCTAAGCCAGCTTCTCTGGCCGCATCAGCTAATGCTGCAATCTTACCCTGGTATATAAAGCCGCCTCTGTCAAAGACAACCGTTTTAATGCCCTTCTCAATTGCTCTCTTAGCGATTACTGTTCCCAAATATGCCGCTGCATCAACGTTATTGGTCTTTTCCAGTTCAGCCTTGACGTCCTTCTCAAGAGTACATGCTGAAACCAAAGTATTTCCAACTGTATCGTCAATAATCTGAGCATACATATGATTATTGCTTCTGAACACAGACAGACGAGGTCTCTCGGCCGTGCCGCTGAAACGGTTACGGATTCTGTTGTGTTTTTTTACACGAACTTCTTGTCTTGATTCTTTCTTAACCATTTTTACCCATGCTCCTTTCGATTATTTCTTACCAGTCTTACCAACTTTACGTCTGATCGTCTCATCCGCATATTTGATACCTTTACCCTTGTAAGGCTCCGGTCTTCTCTTGTCTCTGATCTCAGCCGCAAACTGACCGACTTTCTCTTTATCAATACCTTTGACGATGATCACATTCTGTCCTTCCATGACAGTCTCTATCCCGTCGGGATCCGTCATCTCTACCGGATGAGAATATCCCAGGTTCAGTGTCAGTGTCTTGCCGGACTTCGAAGCCCTGTAGCCGACACCGTTTACTTCCAGCTTCTTCTCATAGCCTGCCGTAACGCCCACCACCATGTTATTGATCAGTGTTCTTGTCAGACCATGGAAAGATCTCATCTTCTTCAGATCGTTAGGTCTGGAAACTACGATCTGATCGCCTTCCACCTTGATCTCCATCTCTGAAGGAAGCACTCTCTCAAGTGTTCCCTTGGGACCTTTTACAGTCACTTTATTATTTTCTGCAACTTCCACAGTCACACCTGCGGGAATCGCGATTGGCATTCTTCCTATACGTGACATGCCCGTACCTCCTGTTTTGTTATATGAAAAACCGTTTCTATTTACAATTCTGTTTGTTCTCTTACCAGACAAACGCCAATACTTCGCCGCCTACCTGCAGCTCTCTTGCCTTCTTATCGGTTACGACACCCTGATTCGTGGAGATGATCGCAATGCCGAGTCCGCCGAGTACTCTGGGCAGTTCTTCCTTGCCGGCATACACACGAAGACCGGGCTTGGAGATTCTCTTGATACCGGAAATGATCTTATCGTTCTTGTCCTCGCCGTATTTAAGAGTGATATGGATTGTCTTGAAGCTTCCGTTGTCGATCAAATCGAACTTCCTTATATATCCTTCGTCCAGAAGAATCTGCGCAATCGCCAGCTTCATCCTGGATGAGGGTACATCTACTGTATCATGTTTTGCAGTATTTGCGTTACGGATTCTTGTAAGCATATCTGCAATAGGATCGCTCATTGTCATGATTTTTCCTCCTTATATCAATGATCCGCGTTGTCTACCAGCTTGCTTTTTTCACGCCGGGAATCTGTCCCTTGTATGCTAACTCACGGAAGCAAATTCTGCAAATTCCGTATTTTCTTAAATAAGCATGTGGACGACCACAAATTTTGCAACGGTTATATTCTCTGGTGGAGAATTTCGGTTTGCGCTGCTGTTTGATCTTCATTGCTGTCTTAGCCATGAATTTACCTCCTTCTATTTAGCAAATGGCATATTAAACAATCTCAACAACTCACGGGCTTCCTCGTCTGTCTTAGCGGTGGTAACAAAGATAACGTCCATACCTCTTACCTTATCGATCTTATCGTACTCGATCTCCGGGAAGATGATCTGCTCTTTGATACCAAGCGCATAATTGCCTCTTCCGTCAAAGGAATTCGGGTTAACACCTCTGAAGTCACGCACACGGGGAAGTGCAAGGTTCACAAGACGATCCAGGAATTCGTACATCTTGTCGCCGCGCAGTGTGGTCTTGCAGCCGATGGACTGTCCTTCTCTGATCTTGAAGTTGGCAACGGACTTCTTCGCCTTGGTAACGACAGCTTTCTGTCCGGTGATCGTCTCCATATCACCGACAGCCATCTCCAGGACTTTGGCATTCTCTTTCGCTTCGCCAACGCCCATGTTGACCACGATCTTGTCAAGCTTCGGAACTTCCATAACATTTTTATATCCAAACTTTTTGACCATAGCATCTACGATCTCGTTTTTATAAATTTCTTTCAGTCTACTACTCAACGTTTTAGACCTCCTTTCTTAGAATCAGTCAATGATGTCGCCTGTGGACTTGGCGAAACGTACCTTCTTGTCGTTCTCGTACTTAAAGCCGATCCTTGTCGCCCTGCCCTTGTGAACATACATTACGTTGGAAGCGTCAATGGGTGCTTCCTTCTGAACGATACCGCCGTTCTGATTTGCAGCAGAGGGCTTCTCATGCTTTGTGATCATGTTAACGCCTTCTACCAGAACCTTTCCGTTCTTTCTGTCAACGGAAATTACCTTGCCTTCTTTGTCTTTATCTTTACCGGCGATCACCTTCACGGTATCACCCTTCTTAATCTTAAATGTTGACATACCGGCACCTCCTATAATACTTCCGGAGCCAGTGAAACAATTTTCATAAACTGTTTATCACGAAGCTCTC
>ERZ808054.546-NODE-546-length-32877-cov-5.213354_pt1 | contig 32877 bp, 22 predicted proteins | sample MGYA00380201_ERZ808054 | MGnify/ENA primary metagenome ERZ808054 (study PRJEB31490, sample SAMN06133419) | mouse gut metagenome | isolation source: Z5_2 | host: mice | place: China: Chengdu | collected 2015-05 ...
CCGACTCAAACACATCGACGATACCGCCCACCAGCGGATCGTCCATGCCAATAATCGCAAGATCGATCTGGTTTTCCTTCGCAAAGGCTGCAAGCTTGTCAAACTCCATCGCACCGATCGCCACACACTCCGCGATCTGTCCGATCCCTGCATTTCCGGGCGCACAATAGATCTTGTCGACTCTCGGGCTTTTTGCCACACTGGCAGCGATCGCATGTTCGCGCCCGCCGCTTCCTACGATTAAAACTTTCATGCCGCTCTCCCTATCCTTTCCTCTTCTCAATATCTATTTCAATATCCTCACATCAGAGCAGTCCGTTTGCGATCATATTGATCGCCTGCGGCAGGATCTCCCACTCTGCCTGCTCCATGACACGCTGCTGGAGTACCTTGGGCGTATCCCCCGGAAGCACCTCCACTGCCTTCTGCAGGATGATCGGCCCGGTGTCCGTCCCCTCGTCCACAAAATGTACCGTGGCGCCGGTGATCTTCACACCGCGCGCCAGCACCGCCTCATGCACTTTCAGGCCATAAAATCCTTTCCCGCAAAATGAGGGGATCAGCGCCGGATGGATATTGATGATGCGCCCTTCGTACTTCTTGATCATCATCGGCGGAAGTACCACCAAAAAACCTGCCAGCACGATCAGGTCAGGCGCCGCCTCGTCCACGCAGCTTAAAAATGCCTCGTTAAAATGTTCCCTGTCCTCATAGTCCTTCGGCGATACGGAAACCGCATCGATCCCCCTGTTCTTTGCGCGCTCCAGCGCAAAGGCTCCTTTGTTGTTGCTGATCACCCGCACGATCTGCGCATTTGTGATCTTTCCCGTATCGATAGCGTCCATGACTGCCTGGAGATTCGTCCCGCCGCCGGACACGCACACACATATTCTCAGCATATCGTTACTCCCTTGTCGCCGTCCGTGATCTCGCCGATCACATGGCACGTCTCGCCCGCTGCCCTGACTGCCGCCATCGCCCTGTCCACATCGGCGGGATCGACGGCAACGATCATGCCGATACCCATGTTGTATGTATTGTACATCATATGTTCGTCGATGCTGCCCTTCTCCTGCAGCAGCCGGAATATCGCCGGAACCGTATAGCTGTCCTTTCTGATCACCGCGTGAACGCCGTCATGGAGCATCCGCGGCACATTCTCATAAAATCCGCCGCCCGTGATGTGGCTGCACGCCTTGATCGTGACACCGTTGTCCCTGATGCTTTTTAATGCCTTCACATAAATGATCGTCGGCTCGATCAGCGCCTCGCCAAGCGTCTTTCCCAGCTCGTCATAATAAGTGTCCAGACTCTCCTTTGTCATTTCGAACACTTTTCTGACAAGGGAAAAGCCGTTGCTGTGCACACCGCTCGACGCGATACCGATCAGCACATCGCCCGCCTTAAGGCCGGCACCTGTGATCAGATCCTTCTCGTCGACAACCCCCACCGCAAATCCTGCAAGATCGTACTCATCCTCCGGCATCAGCCCCGGATGCTCTGCGGTCTCGCCGCCGATCAGCGCCGCTCCGCACTGCCTGCATCCTTCAGCCACCCCTTTCACGATCGTCGCGATCTTTGCCGGCTCATTCTTTCCGCAGGCGATATAATCGAGGAAAAACAGCGGCTCACCGCCCGCACATGCGATATCGTTGACACACATCGCCACACAGTCTATGCCGACCGTGTCGTGCTTATCCATCAGAAATGCCAGCTTGATCTTGGTCCCGACCCCGTCTGTCCCCGAGACGAGCGTCGGCTTTTCCATGTTCTTGAACGCCTCCATGGAGAATGCGCCCGAGAAACCGCCGATCCCCCCAAGTACCTCCGGGCGCATCGTCTCTTTCACGTACTTCTTCATCAGCTCAACCGACTGATATCCGGCTTCGATATCAACACCTGCGTTCTTGTAATCCATAATTCCCTCCTATTATCAATCCCTCTGTCATCACTTCCCGGGATATTCACGATATCCGGTCTCCTGCAGCTTCGCATCCTTTGCCATGACCTGCTCTTTCAGCTTTGCCGAATAGTCTTTCAGCTTTGCGAGCAGGGCTTCATCCGATGTCGCAAGGATCTTCGCCGCGAGAAGCCCTGCATTTGCACCGCCGTTGATCGCCACCGTCGCCACCGGGATGCCCGACGGCATCTGCACGATGGAGTACAGCGAATCGCGCCCGCCGAGTGATGTCGTGTGCATCGGAATGCCAATGACAGGCATCGGGAAAATGGCAGCGCACATTCCCGGCAGATGAGCCGCCATCCCCGCTCCGGCGATGATCACCTTGAAACCTTTCTCCTCCGCGGTCTTTGCATACTCAAAAAACACATCCGGCTCCCTGTGCGCCGAGATGATCTTCATCTCGTAGGAGACGCCGAGTTCCTCCAATATATCTGCTGCCTTTGCCATGACGGGCATATCCGAATCGGAACCCATCACAATACCAACCTGTGCCATAGATAACCTCCACTATATACCTTTGCTTTTATTTCTAACCCCTTATAGTTTACAAACAATACATTCATACGTCAACAAATTATTCTAAAATTTCACAAATTAACGTAACAGTTCAGCCTTCGGCTTCCTGTTACAGGCATCAAGCCATGCAAGAACCGCTTCGCGGTTGGCTTGATGCATCTCTACCACTATGCTTTCTCACGGACTTCGCAGCGCAGTGCGAAGTCCTGGGCTGAACTGTAACCAAAATAACTGTGTTTCAACAATCGAGGGGCACATTCAATTCCTCTGTGCCGGCAAGCACGAACCTTCCCTTTTCTATGATGGAAAACGCCTCGCCGTCCTTGCTGTACGCGATGATAGACCCCAGCTCGTCGTAAGGGATCGTGATGTCAGTGTGGCAGGCAAAATACGCTTTCGAGGGCTCTGTCTTTCTCAGGATCGACACGGAATTGTCCTTTGCGACGACTTCCTTGCCGTCCTCGTTGAACACCCGCACATCCTCGCTCCTCGAGTAGCAGGTATCTCCGACTGCAAAGTGCGGCCCTGTCTTCTCCGCGATCAGGATCGGGAACAGATTTGCGATGTCGTACTTCTTTGCCGTCATGTACGCTGTCGTGTTCGTACCGATCGCAAACTCCCCCAGCGGCAGCGAATCATGGTGGAACAGCACATTTGCCTTGATATAAGCGCTGTTCTTCTCCTCGCTGTCAAAGTTCGAGCAGCTGTAACCGGCGGTCATCCCGTCCTCAAAGTCGATCTCAAGGTCGTGGTACTCAAGCTCGTTCAGAAATACGCGGCTGACGTGGAGCTTTCCGTTCGTCCCCTCAAGCACCGGCGATGTGAACACTTCACCGACCGGGATGTTGACATCCGCGACACAGTTCTCGAAAATGGATTCCTTCCCGGGATCCCCCAGCGGGTAGAGCGCCACGCGAAGGTCCGTCCTGTTGCCGTTCATCCCCTTGATCTCCACGTAAGACGCCTTGTTGAGCGTGTCGATGATCGTCGCCTGTATGCGCTCGTAGGTTCTGTAATCGAGTGTGTTCAGCTTGATCGTCTCGTCAAAGATCTCCCCAAAGCGCTCACCGATGCCGGGAACGGGAAACGCTATGATCGTGAAGCTCCGCTCCTCCTCGTTGATGTAGCTGCTCACGATGTCCTGGGAAGCCCCTGTCAGCTCCGCCGACATCTTCTGCTGCTCCGCGTCCAGACTGCACGCCTCATCTTTGGACTCAGGGGCAAAGGGAGGCTCGCCAAACACTTCGATGACCGCAGGACCTGCGTACACCGCCGCCTTCTCCCGCACCGCCTCGTAAGCCGTCCTGAGCACCTCAAGCTTTCTGTTCACAAGTTTTTTGTCGAGGAAGAGCGCGATGTCATCCTTGTGGTCATACAGAAACTGCCTGCTGGCATCCGCACCGAAATACCCCCTTTTACGCACCACGGACTTGCCGAAGATATTGTTCTCACACCGGAAGATCGTCGGCTTTAACCCCATCTTTGCAAAATTTGCGATCGCCGCCCTCACCACGCGCTCGAACCCGAGCATATAATGAATATTGACTGTCCTCTTTTTGCCCAGATCCACATGCGCCTTCTCGAATCCGAGACGGTAGCCCTCCGTGTACGTGTCCGCCATCAGCTGGATGCGCTCCTCGGGCAGCGAATTCAGGTACTGCGCCATCTTCTCCACATCCGGAGACACGTACTCGCCATACCGGTACAGATAGCGCAGATCGCCAAGATCGCTGTCCTCCACGATCCTGACTGCAAAATCGCAGTCTGCATCCACAAGGCCGCGCACCCGGCAGCCGGCAGCTGTCTCTGAGTAGTCGCTCACGAACCAGTACAGCGTATCCCTGATATCACTTGTGTTTGGAACTGCCGCCTTCTCAGGCAGCGTGAGGAGCTCCGCCTCCGACTGCGTGTAGGCAAACGCATTGTATATCTCCACAAAAAGCTCCATGCGTATCACCAGATCCTCATACCGCTGCTCGAAAGCATAGGGTATCATCGCCCTGATCTCCGCGTACAGAAATGACAGCAGTCTGCCCATCTCAAGTCCATACTTCCCACAGGTATACGTCGGATTGGCATAACTCTCCGCGTAGTTCGCAGCGAGGATGTCCTCATACAATCCCCTGTTCTCCTCCCTAAGCTCCTCGAGTCCCGCTTCCTTATCCCTGTTGTCACATGCCGCTGCCACCTGCAGGATGAACCCTGCCACCTGCTCAAAATAATCCCTGTACTCCTCCGCCACTTCCTGCGCTGCCGCGATCTCCTTGATCCTGCCGCAGCAGAGCCCGTATCTTTCTCTCAAAACTTCCATCTCAAATCACTCCTAAATATAATATAATACCGCTTGCTATCACTGTAAGTACATTCAAAAAAATACCTGCGACCGGAAAAAACCTGAAAATGTCCTTCTCCATCAGCGACCGGATCCCCAGAACCAGCCCTGCGGCTGCATAGAACAGTGCCAGAAGCACCACCGCACCATACTGCATGCGTGCAGCCCCTCCATCCAGGTACGTCCGGTGGACCGCCAGGCAGATCGCAGCGCCTGCGACCAGTCCCAGTATCGTCGACATGATCCCCCACTTAGGATTTTTCTTGTCTGTAAAAATATACCCTTCCCTGCCAAAAATCCGCAACATCTCCACTCCTCCTGCCGTGCGCTGTCGATGCGAAATGGGCATTCCGTATGAAATGCCCACCATCCTAAAATAATATCTTTGATTTGCCCGCCAGAAGCCTGCCGCCGCTGATCAGGAGCATCACTCCGTTCGTCGTCCCGACGACGATCGATATCACTCCCAGCACGATCGAGAGTGTGCCTGCCCGTCCCATTGCCTTGTATATCCTCTCTTCCATCTCAACCCTCCATTTCCAGAATACAACTTCTCAGAATCTATATGATCTGTCTATCGGCGCTCCGCGCTCTATTTTGCCCCGTACTGGGCGTAGTACGCGTCGATCGCTTCCTTCATCTTATCGTCGATGAGCACCCTGCCATTGTACACCTTGTTGTGCAGATGTTCCACAACCTCCTCCATCGTGACGATCGCGCCCGTCTCGATGCCGTAGATCTCGCGTATCTCCGCGAGTGCATTCTGCTGTGCCCTGCCGCGCTCCTGCCTGTTCAGGCTCACCATCAATCCCACGACATCCACATTTGCCTGCGCCCTCAGAATGGGGAAAGTCTCCTCGATCGACTTGCCGGAGGTCGTGACATCCTCTATGATGACTACCCTGTCCCCATCGTGCAGGTCACTCCCGAGAAGGATCCCCACATCGCCGTGATCCTTCACCTCTTTTCTGTTGGAACAGTATCGGATTTCCTTGCCGTACAGCTGGCTGAAAGCGATCGTCGTCGCCACGGAAAGCGGGATCCCCTTGTACGCCGGTCCAAATAGCACGTCAAAATCCGAGCCGTAGTTGTCATAGATCGCCTTTGCGTAGTACTCCCCGAGCTTTCTGAGCTGTGAGCCTGTGACATACGCCCCCGCATTCATAAAAAACGGGGACTTTCTTCCGCTCTTCAACGTAAACTCGCCGAATTTCAGCACATTGCTGTCAACCATAAACTCGATAAATTCCTTCTTGTATTGTTCCATATTCCCCTCTACCTCCACATTTTTATCCGCAGTCCGCTACCTACCGACACTCGCAAATGCCTGGTCTATATCCGTGATCATATCGATCACTGCCTGTCTGGAAGCATCCGCAAAGCCTTCCGGACCGAACTTACCGTATCTCTCGCTCTGGTACGCCGCGATGATCCCCCTCGAAGAGTTGACGATCGCACCGAGCCGGTCCTCGTCAAAAAAGTGTATCAGATCTTTTCCGGTGCCGCCCTGTGCGCCGTACCCCGGCACCAGGATAAAGGACTTTGGCATCACCCTGCGGAGCACGCTGCCCTGCTCCGGATATGTGGCGCCCACCACTGCACCGATATAGCTGTAGCCGTTCTCTCCCATGAGCTGCTCACTCCACTCGGCAACCTTTTCGCCGACCACCTCGTAGAGCGGCTTGTCCGAGAACGAGATATCCCCTGCGCCCTCACCCGCTGTGCCCGCAGTGACACCCGTCCGCAGCAATCGGTCCTGAAACTCGCCGCTGCTCGGGTTGGACGTCTTGACAAGGATGAAGATCCCCCTCTTTTCCTCCCTGCACACGTCGATGAACGGCTGGACGCCATCGGAACCCAGATACGGGTTGACCGTCACGAAATCCTCGTCAAAGCCCGCACACAGACTGCTGCCCACCTGCACCCTGCCAAGATGTGCCGCCGCGTATGCAGCCGAGGTCGAACCGATATCGCCCCTCTTGACATCACCGATCACCACAAGACCCTTTTCCCTGCAGTAATCGACCGTCCTCTTGAACGCTGCCAGACCCGGTATGCCGAACTGCTCGTACATGGCGATCTGCGGCTTGACTGCCGGGATCAGATCACATGTACTGTCCACGATCGCCTTGTTAAACTGCCAGACCGCCTCCGCCGCGCCCTCCAGGGTCTCGCCCATCTCGTCGAAAGCCGCCTTCCTGATATGGTCAGGCACAAACTTCATCGTCGGGTCGAGCCCCACCACGACAGGCGCCCCTGTTTTCTGTATCTTCTGTATCAGCTTATCAATCATCTGCTACCTCCATGCTCTCTACACCACTTTATTCTGCTGCAACAATTCAGCGTACCTCCTTATATTAGATAGATTAACATATTTCTGCTGTGATTGTCCAGCAACAATTACAAGAGTTGGCGCCTGCCGCACGCCGTACTTGACGGCAAGCTCCATATTTTCCTCCGCATCGACCACCGTGTAGTCCACATTCTGCAGATATTTCTTTGCCAGGCTGCAGTTCGGACAGGTCTTGGTCGTGAACAGGTACGTATCGCTCTTTCCCGCGGCTGCCGGCGCCTGATCCGCCTGCTTGATCCCGCCGATTCGGCTGATCGTGCCGATCCTGCTGCCCATCCTGTACTCCGTGCGGTTCTGATACTCCTGCAGCTTTCCGTCATTCCAGTTCTGCACCGGTCTGTAGTAGCCTGTGATGCGGCTGTAGATCTCCGTGGCTCTGCCGCACTTCGGACACGCTTTCTGCTCGCCTGTCAGATAGCCGTGCTCGCTGCATACAGAGTAGGTCGGTGACATGGTGTAGTACGGGAGTTTGTAGTTTTCGGCGATCGTGCGCACCAGGTTTGCCGCCGCCTTCCAGTCCGGGAGCTTCTCCCCGAGAAAGGCGTGGAACACCGTTCCTGACGTGTAAAGTGTCTGCAGCTCATCCTGTATGTCGAGCGCGTCAAAGATATCCGTCGTGAAGTCGACCGGCAGATGTGACGAGTTCGTATAGTAAGGCTGGTCTCCCTCGTGTCCCGCCGTGATGATATCGCCCCACTTCTCCCTGTCGTGCTTTGCAAGCCTGTAGGTCGTGCTCTCCGCCGGCGTCGCCTCGAGGTTGTACAGATCGCCGTACTGCTCCTGGTAGTCGGACAGCCTCTCCCGCATATGGTTCAGGACATCCTTTGCGAACTGCTGCGTCCTTTTGTGGGTGAGATCCGCCCTGAGCCACTTCGCGTTGAGCCCCGCCTCGTTCATGCCGATCAGCCCGATCGTCGAGAAGTGGTTATCAAACCTGCCAAGATAGCGCTTTGTGTACGGGTACAGTCCTTCATCCAGAAGCTTTGAGATCACATTGCGCTTGATCTTGAGCGAGCGGGCACTGATGTCCATCAGACGGTCGAGCCGCCTGTAAAAATCGCTCTCGTCCGATGCCAGATACGCGATGCGCGGCAGATTGACCGTGACGACACCCACGCTTCCCGTGCTCTCTCCCGACCCAAAGAAACCACCTGTTTTTTTGCGCAGCTCCCGCAGGTCGAGACGCAGCCTGCAGCACATGCTGCGGACATCGGAAGGCTCCATGTCAGAATTGATATAATTCGAGAAATACGGCGTTCCATACTTCGCCGTCATCTCAAATAACAGTCGGTTGTTTTCTGTGTCCGACCAGTCAAAATCGCGTGTTATCGAATATGTCGGGATCGGATACTGAAATCCCCTGCCGTTGGCGTCCCCCTCGATCATCGTCTCGATGAACGCCTTGTTCACCATGTCCATCTCCGCCCTGCAGTCGCCGTAGGTGAAATCCATCTCCACCCCGCCCACGATCGCCGGGAGAGCCGCAAGGTCAGCCGGGACAGTCCAGTCCAGTGTGATATTGCTGAACGGCGCCTGTGTTCCCCAGCGGCTCGGTGTGTTGACTCCGTATATGAATCCCTCGATGCATTTTTTCACTTCCGGATAAGAGAGCGCATCCGCCTTCACGAAGGGCGCGAGGTAGGTGTCGAAGGAAGAGAACGCCTGTGCGCCTGCCCACTCGTTCTGCATAATGCCGAGGAAATTCACCATCTGGTTGCAGAGCACGGACAAGTGTTTTGCCGGCGCTGACGTGATCTTGCCCGTGATGCCGCCAAGCCCTTCCCGGATCAGCTGCTTTAGCGACCAGCCCGCACAGTAACCCGTGAGCATGGACAGATCATGGATATGGATGTCCGCATCCCGATGTGCGCTTGCGATCTCCTCGTCATAGATCTCGGAGAGCCAGTAGTTTGCCGTCACCGCCCCCGAATTTGACAGGATCAGCCCGCCGACCGAGTACGTGACTGTCGAGTTCTCCTTGACGCGCCAGTCCTCTATCTTCACATAGCTGTCCACGACCTCCTTGTAGTCGAGGATCGTGGATCGCATGTTGCGCATTTTCTCCCGCTGCTTTCTGTAGAGGATGAACGCCTTCGCCGCCTTTGTGTAGCCAGCCTGCTCGAGGACCATCTCCGCGCTGTCCTGGATGTCCTCCACGTGGACCCTGCCTTCCTTCACTTTTGACTGGATATCCGCTGTCACCCGCAGTGCGATCAGGTCGATGATATCCTGGTCAAACTGCATCTGTGTCGCGTCAAATGCCTTGATGACCGCACCTGCGATCTTGTCCAGACAGAACACGGCATCACTGCCATCCCGCTTAATAACTGAAAACATTTCACATACTCCTTCGCTTGATTCATTTTTAAATAATCTTATCAGATAGAAAAAGCGAAGTCAATCGAACACTACTAAATATCATGTGTTCGTATACCAGCAAATACAATATCTAGTGTTTTTATGACCCGTGTGTCCTTATTCGTGACAGGTCTTTAGAAACTCGTTCTCCCTTTTTGCCTGCGCATCGTCCGGGTAAGTCTGGAGATACTCCTGCATCATTGCCTTTGCCTGCTCAAAATTACCTGTATACTCGTTGGCGACGATCAGGTTGAACTTCAATTCCTGCAGATAGTCCGATGCGCCCATCGCGACCCCGCTCTCAAACACCGCCAGCGCCTCATCGTACTTCTGCTGGTTCATCAGACAGACCCCGAGGCTGTTGTAGATCGCCGCGTTCGGCTCATGGGATTCGAGATACTTCTGGTACACCACTGCCGCATAGTTCATGTCGCCGAGCTTCTCGTAGGTCTGCCCCAGGATCTGCAGACGCTGCACGTCGTCCTCGTTCACATAGGAATCCAGATAGATGCGGGCGTTCTCGTAGTCCTCGAGATAATAGCTGATGACCCCCTTCTCCCCGTTATCGAGACTCTTCTCCTTCTTCTTCATGAATTCTTCCAGGTACTTCCTCCCCTGCTCCGTGTAACCTGCAGCCTGCATCTCCACAAAGGCATCTGTCACAAGTTCAAGGTCGTCGGAGCCGAGCGCGAACGCCTTCTCAAAATCCAGCACCGCCTCATCGTACCGGTTCTGTCTGAGGATCGCGCACGCGCGCAGATAATAGGCGTCCTTCTCCTTCTTTTTCAGCCCGATGATCGCAGAGTAGACCTTCTCCGCGTCGGCGTACTTTCCCTGTTTCATGTAGGCGGACGCCAGATAATAGTTGGTATCGTACACCAGCGCTGTCGCCGTGCCCTCCGCATTCCTGACCGAGTTGAGGAAGGCTGTCTCCGCGTCCGCGTAATCGCCAAGTCCCATGTAGGCGATCCCAAGCCCTCTGTAGGCGAGCTCCTTGTCCTCGTTATTCAAAAGCGCCGTCTCAAAGCTCTCGACTGCCCCCTGAAAGTTGTACTGCTCCACCATCTCCATGCCCGCAAGCACGTTCGTGTTCTTTGTGTTCTTCGCGCTTTTCGTACTTTTCGTACTTTTTGTGCTTTTTGTGTCCTCTGCGCCCGCTGTACTGTCCGTGTCGTTTATGCGATCCGGGTCAACTGTGATATCTGCAGCATCTGTATTCCCTGTCGTTTCTGTATTCTCTGCCGTTTCTGTATTCTCTGTCGTTTCTGTATCGCCAGCACTCTCCGTGCTGTTTGTACTGTCCGGTTTCTTTGTATCTTCCGGTTTCTTCCCGCAGCTGCACATCATCAGAACCATTCCCAGCACAGCGATGCCAACCCTTGCCGACTGCATTCTTTTTTGTCTTTGTATCATAATGATCTATTACAAATCTCCCTTCCAATCGCTTCTGCCATAAACAGCCTTTGTGCCAGACAGCTTCCGAGTGCCTCACGACAGCCGAAGTCTTGCCCTCAAGCCAAAATATCTCCTCATTTTTGCCGTGTTCCCCTCCCTGAGCAGGCGGTATTCATGCCTTTTTGTCCTAGGGCGGATCCGGTGCCCGTCCAGCGCATCGAGCAGGTTTCTCAGGAATCTGCTCTCCAGAGCCTTTGCGTATTCTGCCTCCAGGGTGCCCTTGCTGTGGCTGTCCCTCCCCGCATACCCGCAAAAAAGGTCTGATAATACACCAAGATAATACACCTGCATACGGTGCACAAGCCCCTCATCGTGGTAGCGCCCCACCACCCCCGCCTGAAAATCATACAGACCCTGGAGCATCTCAAGACATTCCTGCATGCTGTGATCTATCATGATGTCCCCACCCTTGTGCGGACGGTACAGGATCATCGCTTTCGTCAACAGATAGCTCTCACAGTGCTCAAAGTACTCCGTCACAAAATAGCGATCGCAAAAGTCTGTGCCAGCCGGCGCATCCGCCGTGAAGAAAATATTGTTGTCCCTGATGATCCGGCTCTTGAACAGCTTCCCGCCGCAGCCGCTGAGCGCGGAGTCCGCGTACATGAGCCGCCGCGCCTCACCCTCATCTGTCGATATCACATCCGATATCGGCAGCATCTGCGCCCTGAGTTTTCCGTTCCCGCGCGCTGTGATATGGCTGAACGCCACAAAGTCGGCATACTCCTCACCGACTGCCGCCTCAATCTGCTCCCACGCGTCCTCGCACAGCCGGTCCGCCGCGTCCAGAAACAGTATGTACCGCCCCGATGCCGCCTCGATCCCTGTATTGCGCGCATCGCTGCCTGCGCCCTCTCTCGCCGTGACCAGTCTGATGCGGTTGTCCCGCTCCGCATAGCGGCACACGACTGCCGCTGTCCCGTCCGTGCCGTCACCCCCCACCACGAGACACTCCATAGCCATGTGTTCCCGCGGGCATCTGGTGACGCTTCTGAGACAGCCCGCAACATGGCGCTGCCCGCCGTGGGCAGATATGATCACACTCAAATCCATAAACACGCTCCTATTCCCGATACAGGCGCTCAAGCACATTCCGTATCGTCTCCTGCAGCTCCTCGATCCTGATCGGCTTTGAAATATGTGCATCCATGCCAGCCTCGAGCGACCGCTTGTAATCCTCCGCAAATGCGTTCGCGGACAGTGCAATGATCGGTACGCACGCCAGCTTCCTGTCCTCCAGCGCACGGATCGCCTTTGTCGCCTGGTGCCCGTCCATGACAGGCATCTGGATATCCATCAAGATCAGGTCATAGTACTGCGCTTCCGATCTGCCGACCATCTCCACGGCAACGTCCCCGTCCTCCGCCGTCTCGACGATATACCCCTCATCGGTCAGCAGCTCCTGCGCGATCTCCCTGTTGATCTCATTGTCCTCGACGAGCAGGATCCGTTTTCCCCTCAAGTCCTCCTCGTCCAGCCGGAACCGCCTCTGATCCTGTCTGGGCAGTTCGCCGGGCAGCCGCAGCATCAGATCCACTGTGAACTTACTGCCCTTTCCCTCCGCGCTCTCGACCGCAACACTGCCCTCCATCAGATCCACGAGATTTTTCACGACGCTAAGCCCCAGTCCTGTCCCCAGCACACCGCTTTTCGTCGTATTCCGCTCCCGCCTGAACGGCTGGAACAGCTCCCTCCTGAACGTCTCCGATATACCTCTTCCGCTGTCCTCCACGATAAACCTGAACTTTCCGTAATGGTCGAGTTTCAGATCCTCCTCCACCACAGTCAGCGACACGCTGCCGCCCGGTTCTGTGTACTTCACCGCGTTGTCGAGCAGCTGGAACAGCATCTCCTTCACCCGCAGAAGATCCATGTAGATCACGCCGTTGTGGACCCCTGACCTGTCGATCGCAAACCGGAGTGTCTTCGCCTCCGCCTGCGGCAGTATCATCCGCTTAAGCTCCGACAACAGCTCGTCCAGCTCGACAATGTTTTCCACCAGATACACCTTGCCCGACTCCATGCGCGTGACCTCGAGCGACTCATTCACGATCGCGAGCAGCTGCTCGCCCGCGGCGCTGATCTGGTTCAGATAATTGTCGACCCTCGTCTCATCCGCCTTGTGTTTCCGCGCAAGCTCCGCAAAACCGATGATCGCATTGAGCGGTGTCCTTATATCGTGTGACATGTTCTGGAGAAAGGTATTTCTCGCTATGCTGGCGGTCTGCGCCTGGTTCAGCGCGGACTTGAGCAGATTCTGCTTCTGAACCTGCTCTGTCATGTCCTTGGTGATCGCCATCGTGATCACATCGCCTGTATAATCGTTCCTGCCGAGCAGGAACGCATAGTGGTACAAGTGCCTTCCGCCCAACGAGTCCGTGATCCAGCCGTCGTAGGTCTGCTCCAGCTCCCCCCTGCCATAGCACTCGATCAGGCGCCCGGCATCGACATACCTCGCGTACTCCTCCGACGCATCGGGATCCATATCCCTCATCCAGAATCTGACATAATCCGAATACTTTTCGAACCGCGGGATCCCCGCATGCTCAAAAAAATCTTTCAGCTGCCCATCCTGCATCTGTATGTACGCGGACAAAAACTCGTCCTTTGTCAGATTCACCTCAAAAAAGGAGACCGCATCGTACAGGATCGCCTTGCGGTACTGGCTCTCCCTCGCATAGGTCGCACGCAGCTCCTCGTTCACTTTCTCGAGTTCGCTCATCCGATTTTTGAGCCGTTCCGTGCTGTCATCGATAAAGACATAAAAAATATCGCCGTATGCCTCCGTATGCACAAAATGTCCATAATCCTCGATCCACCGGATCGATCCATCCTTCTGGATGATACGGTACTCCACATAGTCAAAATCATAGATGCTGTTCGCGATCTGGCGCTGGATGCTCCTCTCCACCTCATCGATATCATCGGGGTGTACCATCCCCCTGAACGTATATCCTGTGAGCCTGCGAAACTCCTCCTTTGTATCACAGCCAAAAATCCGCAGCACGGCACTGTTGATATACAGCAGCTCCTCGTCACCGCCCGCGCAGTAGATGAAAAGACCTCCCGGCATCCCCTCCAGTATCGGCTCGATGCCGGAAATAGTACTCACATCAAAAGTCATTCTTTTGTGATACACTCCATGCTCCATATGAACCCTCCACTTCCATCCTGTCCTTTTTTCATCTTTATTATATACCATTTTTCACGACAAAAAAACCATTAAAACGAAAAAGGGCTGAAAAAGAAATGAAATAATAAAAAGGAAAAATCGTAAAAAGACAGAAATCCCTGAGCACTATTCAGGGATTTCTGCCGTGGACTCCCTCGCCAGGAGTTCCGCCTCATATGTGATATGCTGATGTTTTGTCTTTTTGGCGATGATATCAAAGAGCAGCCGCGTCGTGTCCCTCGCCATCTCCTCCACAGGCTGGCGCATCGTCGTCAGGTTCGGCACCGCGTAGCCCGCCATGTCGATCCCGTCATACCCCGCCAGCGAGATATCCTGCGGCACGCGCAGACCTGCCTCGTAGAGCGCCCTCAGCGCGCCGATGGCGAGCGTATCCGACACTGCATACAATGCCGTGAACGCCTCCCCGCGCCCCAGCAGCCGCTTTGTCGTCAGATAACCGTTCTCCATGGAGAAATGGCTCAGCTCGCCGCTGGTCTGGCAGATCAGCGCGGGATTCACCTCGATGCCGTGCGCTTTCAGGGCATCACAGTACCCGTCGAGGCGCAGTCTGCCGACACTCTCCTCCAGCGCCTCCGCCACGAGGATCGCGATCCGGGTGTGCCCTGACCGGATCAGGTACTCCACCATTCGGGCGCTCTCCCTGCGGTCATCCACGCTGATGCTCGAGTACAGCTTCCTGCTGATATTTTCAGGGATCGACCCCGCCGTGCTGAACACAAACGGCACGGTGAGCTTTTTCAGCTTTTCCTCCGAGTGGGAGAACAGACCTCCCAGAAATATGATCCCGCGCAGGCGCTTTTCCTTGACGACCTTCTGTGCCACATCCACCTCGTTCTCGTCCGCCTCTACGTGGGACAGCTCCATCGAGTAGTGCCGTTTCTTGCACTCCTGCTCGATCACCGTGATCATGCTGGTAAAGAACGGGTTCGCGATCCCCTTCACCAGCACTGCGATCGCCTTGGCGTCCACCCTTTTCAGATTTCTCGCGCTGTCGTTTGGAACATACCCGTATTCCTGGATCGCGTTCATGATCTTCTCTTTTGTCTCCGAATTGATATCCGGGTGATCGTTGATCGCCCTCGATACAGTGCTGACACCCACACCACATATTTTTGCTATGTCCTTAATCGTCGGCTCAAACACCCTATCACCTCTATCTCTTCATTATTATATATCCTTATCTGCTTATCTATTTGTTACTTATCTATTTGTTCTGATTTCCGCCGTCGCCAGGTCGGACCGTCCTTCCGTACAGCTGTGCCAGCTCCAGCATATGTGCCGAAAGCGCCTCTGTGCACGCGCCGCGCTCCATGCGCCACTCCCAGTTTCCCCCCAGCGTCGACGGCGTGTTGATCCTCGCCTCACTGCCGAGTCCCAGATAGTCCTGCATGGGGATGACTGCCGTGTCCGCCACGCTTCCGAGCGCGGTCCGGATCAGGCTCTCACAGAGATCTGAATTTCTTCTGACGTTCAGATATTTCCTGGCAAATGCCAGGTCCTTTCTGCTGATGGAAGGGATCCACCCGTTAACTGTGTCATTGTCGTGTGTTCCCGTGTATACAACACAGTTGTTATCGTAATTGTGGGGAAGGTAGTCGCTCTCCCCGCCCGCGTCAAACGCAAACTGCAGCACCTTCATCCCCGGAAATTTTGTCTTCTTCACAAGTTTCAGCACGCTCGGTGTCAGAAATCCCAGATCCTCCGCGATCACCGCGCGGTTCCCGAGGGTCTTCTTCACGGCTTCAAACAGCTTGTAGCCCGGTCCTTTCTTCCACGCGCCATGCTCCGCCGTCTCATCCTTGTACGGGATCGCCCAGTACTCGTCAAAACCCCTGAAATGGTCGATGCGCACGATGTCATATATGTCAAAACAGTGGGAAAGCCTTCTGATCCACCACGCAAACCCCGTCTCCTCATGGTACTCCCACTTGTACAGGGGATTGCCCCAGAGCTGTCCGGTAGCGGAGAACGCATCCGGCGGGCACCCTGCAACCTCAATGGGGACATTCGCCTCATCGAGCAGGAAAAGCTCGGGGTTCGCCCATGTATCTGCGCTGTCAAATGCCACATAGATCGGGATGTCTCCCACGATGCTGATCCCTTTTTTGTTGGCGTAATCCTTGAGCGCGCGCCACTGCCTGGAGAACAGGTACTGCTGGTAGCAGTAAAATGCGATATCGTCAGCGAACTCCTTCTCGTACCTTGCCATAGCCTTCGGCTTCCTGAGACGGATATCCTCGCCCCACTCGATCCACGACACGCCCTTCAGAGAATCCTTGATCGCCATGTACATCGCATAATCTTTCAGCCATTGCTCATTTTCGCCGACAAACGCCCTGTATTCCGAATCCGCCCTGAGATCTGCCCGCTCAAAAGCCCTGCGGAGAAGTTGGAATCTTGTGTTATATATTTTCTCGTACGCCACCTTCCCGGTATCGTTTCCAAAGTCGACAGACAGGCACTCCTCCTCCGTGAGGAGCCCCTCCTCGATCAGCGCATCCAGGCTGATGTAATACGGGCTGCCCGCAAAAGTCGAAAAAGACTGGTACGGCGAATCCCCATACCCTGTAGGTCCCAGAGGCAGGATCTGCCACAATGCCTGTCCTGACGCTGCCAGAAAGTCCACAAAATCGTAGGCTTCCCTCGAAAAACCGCCTATTCCGAACCTTGACGGCAAGCTCGATACCGGCATCAACACACCACTTCTTCTCATACGCATCTCCCCTTTCTCCACCATAAACAACAGAACCGTCCACAGGAGCATCACCGGATCAAGGAATTGTCGGATCTCTGATTTCGGTAACGTTTCCAATGGACAACCTAATAATATCACTTTGCACAATAAATAGCAAGGTCTAATTTGTGCGCCGATCAACATTTATGAAAAATATCCGAAATACACCAAATCCTTTATGCACAATTGCCATTGAAATTCCCCCGCTTCCGCCGGAAGTCTGTACGCATTGGGCAACAGACAACATTTCATGCCGCGAAAACGGCAGGGGTCAATCCCTGCCGTAAATATCCCTTGTATAGATCTTCTCTTCCACATCGGCGAGCTCCTCCGTCAGGCGGTTCGCGATGATGACATCCGACATCTTTTTGAACGCGTCCAGGTCGTGTATCACCCTCGAGCGGAAGAAATCGCTCTCCCTGAGACTCGGCTCGTACACGACAACCTCGACCCCTTTCGCCTTGATGCGCTTCATGATGCCCTGTATCGACGACTGACGGAAGTTGTCGGAGTCCGTCTTCATCGTGAGCCTGTACACACCCACGATCTGCGGCTTCTTTGCCAGGATCATGTCCGCGATATGATCCTTTCGCGTCCTGTTGGCATCCACGATCGCCGATATGATATTGTTCGGCACATTCTCGTAGTTTGCCCGCAGCTGCTTGGTGTCCTTGGGCAGACAGTACCCGCCGTAGCCGAATGACGGGTTATTGTAGTGCCCGCCGATCCTGGGATCCAGACCTACCCCCTCTATGATCTGCCTGGTGTTCAGGCCGCGCATCTCCGCGTACGTGTCAAGCTCATTGAAATAGGCAACCCTGAGCGCCAGATAGGTGTTGGCAAAGAGCTTGATCGCCTCCGCCTCCGTCGTGTCCGTGAACAGTGTCGGGATGTCCTTCTTGATCGCGCCCTGCTTGAGCAGGCTGGCAAACAACTCCGCGCGCTCTGACTGCTCCCCGACGATGATGCGCGACGGGTAGAGGTTGTCGTACAGCGCCCTGCCCTCCCGCAGAAACTCGGGTGAAAAGATAATGCGGTCGGTGCCGAACCGCTCCCGCACGGACTTCGTGTAGCCGACGGGGACTGTCGACTTGATGATCATGACAGCGCGCTCGTTCACTTGCTGGACGAGCGCGATCACCGCCTCGATCGAGCTGGTGTCAAAATAATTCTTGTCCGGATCGTAGTTGGTCGGCGTCGCGATGATGATGTACTCCGCATCCTTGTACGCGGCTGCACCGTCCGTTGTCGCTTTCAGGTTCAAGTCCTTTGTCGTCAGGTATTCCTCGATCTCCTTGTCAATGATCGGCGATCTCCTGTTGTTGATCATATCCGCCTTCTCCTGAAACACGTCCACCGCCGTCACTTCATTGTGCTGCGCCAGCAATATCGCATTCGAAAGTCCCACATAACCAATTCCTGCCACTGCTATCTTCATATTATTCCTCCAATTTTCTCTGTCTCATACGGTCGATCTCAGATTTTAAATCTCAGTCAATACAATGTGTCCATTATACCACCATGTCCCTGCAAATGCCACTAAAACTTTGTAAATGACACCGAAACCCATTCAATAACGCTTGTATTGTTATTATCATCCTGCCGCAGCTCCGTCAAAGCCACTCGTTCCAGAAGCGCTCGACCCGCCCCGATACCTGCGACACGCTGACCACTTCGTAGCGGCTCCACTCCCGCGGGAACATGCGGCGGTACTGCGGCTCTAAAAAGCGCTCGTCGAGCAGCGCCACCACGCCGACATCCTCCGCAGTGCGGATCACGCGCCCCGCCGACTGCAGCACCTTGTTCATGCCGGGATACCTGTAGGCATAGTCAAAGCCGTTCTCCCCCTGCGCGTCAAAATATTCTTTCAGGAGCTGCCGCTCACATCCCACCTGCGGAATGCCTGTCCCCACGATGATCGCACCGATCAGGCTGTCGCGTTTCAAGTCTATCCCCTCGGAAAAGATCCCGCCCATCACACAGAAACCGATCAGGATCGAACCTTGCACATCCCCGGCATCCGCGATGGGATCCCCCGATAGATAACAGCTGTCATTTTCCTGAAACCGCAGCAGGAACGCCTCCCGCATCGCCTCGCTCATATGATCCTCCTGCACGATGCACTCCATCGCGTCCGCATCGTAGTACGTTTTCATAAAGCTGTTGTACACCTGCTCCAGGAAAACATGGGACGGCAGAAAGACGAGATAATTGCCGTGCCGCTGCCGCACCACCTCATGAATGTAGCGCGCGATGCGCAGAAACTCCTCCTCGCTCCTTCTCGTATATTTGCTCGTGACGTCGTTCGCGATCAGCAGCGCCTTCTTTCCCTCATCGAACGTCGATCTGGCATAGACCTCATAGTCCGTCGGCTCGCCGCCTAAAAGCTTCTTGTAGTACTGTATCGGCAGCAGCGTCGCGGAGAACAGGATCGTGCTCCTGCCCTTCTGCATACACTGCCGCAGATTCCGCGCCGGATTGACACAGAAGAGCTTTAGCATGAAATCCCCGTCGTCCATCAGCTGGCTGTACATCACATAATCCTCGTCCATGATCTCATATATATTGAGGAAGTGCGCCACCTCAAAATAAAATTCCAGCAGTTCTTTTTTGTTCGGGAAGGTGTCGTGCTCGTCGAGAAAATCATCGACCGCCCCGTAGAGGCGGTTCAGCGCCACGACAAATCCGTCGATGCCGTCTTCCCTGCGCCAGTCCTCGCACTGCCGCTTCATGGCGAGCAGCTCCTTGTTGCACTTGTCGAGATGCTTCGCGACCTTGGGGGACAGTTCCCGGACGAGCTTTTTCATACTGAGGAACGCGTTCTTGAACAGCGCCGCACTGTACATCTCCCGCCCCCGGTCCAGCAGATTGTGCGTCTCGTCGATCAGAAATACATAGTCCCTTTTGCCGATACCGTCCGCAAAAAAACGCTTGAGGTACACCCTCGGATCAAACACATAGTTGTAATCACAGATAACGGCATCGGCAAACAGGCTCATGTCAAGGCTGAACTCAAACGGGCAGACCTGATGGCGGACAGCGCACTCCTGCACTTTTTCCCTCGTAAAGTGATCCTCGTGTGTCAGCAGGTCATACATGGCATCGTTGATGCGGTCGAAATGGCCGTTCGCGTAGGGGCATGCATCGGGATTGCACTCTGCCTCGTCACCCCCTGCCAGCGACACGCGTTCCCCCTGCTCCCCATCCTGCTTCATCAGGCAGATCTTGTCCTTTGCGGTCAGCACGATCGTCTTCATGCGAAGCCCGTTCTCCTGCAGCATGCCGAAACACTCCTGCGCCACCGTGCGGGTGATGGTCTTCGCGGTGAGATAAAAGATCTTTTCCGTCATGCCCTCGCCCATAGATTTCACCGTCGGAAAGACTGTCGATATCGTCTTGCCAACCCCAGTGGGCGCCTCGAGAAAGAGTTTCCTCCTGTGATAAACAGTCTGATAGACGTAGGTGACAAGCTCCTTCTGCCCCTCGCGGTACGGGAACGGAAACGTCAGCTGCCGGATCGCTGCGGTGCGGATCTGGTTCCACTCAAACTGAAAATCCGCCCACTTCCTGTACTCCTGCATCAGTTCGCCAAACCACTGTTTCAGTTCCGAAAAGGTGTAATCCTCATGAAAATATTTGAGCTCCTCCGTCTCGATATGACAGTATGTCATGCGCACACCGATCTGTTCCAGATGATTTTCCTCCGCATACATATACGCATAGCACTTTGCCTGCGCCAGATGGACACCCACAGGCTGGGTGATGCGTTTTAACTCCCTGTAAGTCCCCTTGATCTCATCGATGATCACTTTTTCTTCCTTCACCTGCGCCGGCAGTGCTCTGTCGCAGACAGCGTCATGCTCTCCCCAGCTGTGATCGATGATCCCATCCGCTCTTCCTTCTATTATTATGTCGTACTCCGGTGTCTTCCATGTGTGCTGCAGCCCGATCTCTGCATGGTACTCGCTGCCCATGCGCCGCTGCAGCATCCTGTGTATGCGGCTCCCCTCCTGCATCGCAGTGTCCGCTCCCCCCGATTTCCGATTGTCGATGCTGCCTTCCCGCAGTATGAATTCCACAAGCTGCCGGACCGATACACGTATCTCCATGTCTGTCCCCTTTTCCAACAGGCGCCCGCAATATCCGAGCACATACTTATACTTATCCCACGCAGCCGCCAGACAGGAAACACATCGCTCCCAAAAGGGCGGACTGCAAAAAACTCCCTCCAAGTGACAGTTTACGCTATCATCCAGAGAGAGTCAATTACATTGTATCGTTTTCCAACACACGGATATGTTATGCGATCGCAAGCCCGTTCACGAAACGCTCGAACTCGTCGTTGTAACCTGCGTACTGCAGCGTCAGTATCGACCGGAAATCCAGCCCCATCACACCGATGATCGACTTCGCATCGACAGTGTAGTGATTGTAGGAAATGTCGATATCAAAATCACATTTCGATGCCTCGTTTACAAAATTCTGTACATCTGCAGGTGTCATCTTAATTTTGCGTTCCCTCATAAATACTTACTTCCTTTCTCCGCACAAACTCACAGTCCGCCGTGCTCCATGATCAGAGCAGCTATCAGCTCCTCGCGATCTCTGTTTCACGTATTATAGTATACAATATGCGCCAAGTAAAGGTTTTTTGTCGGTTCCTGCCACATTTCGTCGCTTTTGAGCGCCCTGTGTCCCATCTTGTATACAATCCCGCATATCGTTGTGCCATTTCTATAATATATTGTCACCAGATTTTTGATCTTTATGCACTTTTGATCTGATTTCTTTTCTGAACAGCCGATCACTATGCAGATGGGAACACTTTTGAACACATTTTTTCCCGCGAAGAGAAAACGACAATTAATGCATTAAAACGTAACACTTTTAAGCTTGCATTTTATATTATTTCCGCTATACTAAAACGTAACCGCTCGAACACACTGTTAATTTTTCAAACATGGGTTCGAGAATCCGTGTCAAACACGCTCTGGCAAAACGAAAGAAAAGTGAGGTGCACAACTATGACTGCCATGAAGTGGTTCTACTCTTTTCTAAGGAAACACAACCGAAGTATGGCGCTGGGCATTGTGATCGTGACCGTGATCTCAATCCTTGCCATCGTAAAACCGATCGTCTCCGGCTCCATCGTCGACGACGTGATCACCGGCGGAAACTATGACCTGCTGCCGAAGCTGATCGCGCTGCTGGTCATCATCACGATCCTGCGCGGAACGCTGCGCTACTGGTCGCAGGTCATCTTTGAGACCTGCTCGCAGGATGTGCTGTATTCCATGCGCGACACGGTCTACCGCAAGCTCCTGCAGGAGGACTTCAACTTCTACAATAAGAAGCGGACAGGCGACCTGCTGAGCCGTCAGACCGGTGACATGGACGCCATACGGCATTTCATAGCATTTGTTATCTATCAAGTGTATGAAAATGTCTTCCTGTTCTTCTTCGCGCTGATCATGATCTTCACGGTCAGCTGGAAGCTTGCACTCTGCATGTGCGCAGTGCTGCCCTTCTCGCTGATGGTGACACTGAGCCAGACCAGGGAAGGGCGTCCGCGCTTCCAGCGGATCCGGGAGCAGTTCTCCTCGCTCAACACCTTCGTGCAGGAGAATGTCAGCGGAAACCGCGTGGTCAAGGCGTTCTCCAAGGAAGACTACGAGATCGGAAAATTTAATAAGGAAAATGACGGCTACCGTGATGCCGAGCTTGCCGCCGCAGAGATCTGGACAAAATACGTGCCAAAATTCGAGTTCCTCTCAAACATGCTCACGGTGATCCTGATGCTCGTCGGCAGTATCATGGTGATCCAGGGCAGCATGACACTCGGAAACTACGTCACGATCAACGGCTATCTGTGGATGCTCATGAACCCGCTGCGTCAGATCGGCTGGCGTATCAACGATGTTCAGCGCTTCACGACCTCCGTGGAGAAGATCTACGCCACCTACAGCGAGGAGCCGAAGGTAAAGTACCCCGCAAAGCCGATCCCCTGCAGGAAGCTCAAGGGCGATATCGAGTTCAGAAATGTCTCCTACAGCGCCGCCGACGAGGATATCATCCACAACGTCAGCTTCAAGGTAAAGAGCGGTCAGACCGTCGGCATCCTCGGCTCGACCGGCTCCGGCAAATCCACCATCATGAACCTGCTCTGCCGGTTCTACGATGTCACCGACGGGGAAGTGCTGGTGGACGGCAGGAACGTGAAGGACTTGGATCTCTACAACCTCCGCCAGAATATCGGCATGGCGATGCAAGATGTCTTCCTCTTCTCGGACACGGTGGAGGGCAACATCGCCTACAGCAGACCCGACTGCCCGTTTGAAGCCGTCCAGAAGGCTGCTGTCATGGCGGACGCCGACAACTTTATCCGCGAGATGCCCGACGGCTACGACACGATCGTCGGCGAGCGCGGCGTCGGACTCTCCGGCGGTCAGAAACAGCGCATCTCGCTGGCGAGGGCACTCTTAAAAGAGCCTTCGATACTGATACTCGACGACACGACCTCAGCCGTCGACATGGAGACAGAGAGCTATATCCAGCAGCAGCTGAACAATATTGACCGCGCCTGCACGATCTTTGTCGTCGCCTACCGCATCTCCTCCATCAAGGATTCCGATCTGATCCTGGTCCTGAATGACGGAAAGATCGTGGAACAGGGCACGCACGACGATCTGCTCAAAAATAACGGTTATTATGCTACGGTATTCCGCCATCAGTATGGCGAGTTCGAAAAATACGTAGACGAGATCAACCAGAACAACAAAGGAGGTGGGAAGTATGGCTCGAAATAAATATGATATCGACGAAGTGATCGAGGATAAATTTGACTTTGGACAGCTCAAACGCGTCTTCCAGTACGTAAAGCCTTACCGGGGACAGCTTGCCTTCGCGCTCTTCCTGATGCTGTCCGCATCCGCGCTGACCATGCTCTTCCCCATGTTCATCAGCGAGATCATGGACACCTACATCCCTGCCGGAAATATCAGGGCGATCGTGACCATCACGCTGATATCACTTGTTATCGTACTGTACACCTGCGTGTGCATCCGCCTCAAGATACGCATCACCAGCCGTATCGGACAGGCGATCGTGCACCAGCTGCGGTCCGACATCTTCTGCCACCTGCAGGAGCTGCCGTTCTCCTACTACGACGACCGTCCGCACGGCAAGATCCAGGTGCGCGTGGTCAACTACGTGAACAGCTTGAGTGACCTGCTCTCAAACGGTATCATCAACACGATCACAGACATGTGTAATTTAATTTTTATCCTGATCTTTATGCTCCTGCTGCATGTCAGGCTCACACTGATCTGTCTGTGCGGACTGCCTGTGCTCTTTGCGGTCATCGTGTTCGTGAAGCGGCGCCAGCGGCGCGCATGGCAGATCCAGAGCAACAAGCAGTCCAACCTCACCGCCTACATCGCGGAGAGTATCAACGGCATCCGCGTCACGCAGTCCTTCGTGCGCGAGCGCGAGAACACTTCGATCTTCAACCATTTGAGTGACAGCTACCGGAGTGCCTGGATGCGCGCCGTCAAGTACAACTTTATCATGTGGCCCTGCATCGACTCGATCTCGACCGTCACGACGGCGTTCATCTACGTGATCGGGATCGGCTGGATCTCGGGTGAGATCTACGGTGTGACAGTCGGCATCCTGATCGCTTTCACCTCCTACATCTCAAGATTCTGGGAGCCGATCAACACGCTCGCCTCGTTCTACAATTCGCTGCTCACCGCCATCGCCTACTTAGAGCGCATCTTTGAGACGATCGACGAGCCGGTCAACGTAAAGGACGCCGAGGATGCAGTGCCGATGCCGCCCATCGACGGAAAGGTAGAATTCGAGGACGTATGTTTCAGCTACGAGGATGGCGTCCAGATATTGAACAAGGTCAACTTCGCAGCAAACCCGGGTGACACCTACGCCATCGTAGGTCCCACCGGAGCCGGCAAATCGACCATCGTCAACCTCATCAGCCGTTTCTACAATGTGGACTCCGGCAGGATACTGATCGACGGCACGGACATCTCCGGCGTGACCTTGAAATCCCTGCGCAAGCAGATGGGCATCATGATGCAGGACAGCTTTATCTTCTCCGGCACCATTATGGATAACATACGTTACGGAAACCTGACCGCGACGGACGAGGAGGTCATCGCCGCCGCCAGGACTGTCTGCGCGCACGACTTTATTATGGAGATGGAGAACGGCTACCAGACGCAGGTCAACGAGCGCGGAAGCCGCCTCTCAGCAGGTCAGCGACAGCTCATCAGCTTCGCGCGGGCACTGCTGGAAAATCCGGCGATCCTGATCCTCGACGAGGCGACCTCGAGCATCGACACCGAGACGGAGATCCTGCTGCAGAAAGGTCTGAACAGGCTGTTGGAGGGACGCACATCCTTCATCATCGCCCACAGGCTCTCGACCATCAAAAACGCAAACTGTATCATGTACGTCGACAAGGGCAATATCCTCGAGGCGGGCACGCACGATGAACTGCTCGCACTAAAAGGAGAATACTACAAACTGTTCATGTCGCAGTACGACTTTCTCGCAGGCAAAACCGAGTGATCGAGTGTGAGTGTGTACTGAAAAAAATAACAGTTTGATCCTGGGCTAAACTGTTACAAAAAAAGATGAGCGCAAACGCGCTCATCTTTTTACGTCACGATATTCTGCAGCCACACGCCCTTCTTGACCAGCACAAACCCGATGATGCACTTGATGATGTCACCGAGCTGCACCATCGCGTACACGGCGATGACCGGAAGCCCTGTATAACGGCTGAGCACAAAGGCGATCACCACACTCACGCACCAGATGAACACACTGTCAAACAGGAATGTGACGATCGTCTTCCCGCCGGACCGCAGCGTGAAATACGTCGCGTGCAGAAAGGCATTCTGCGGCATGAAAAACGCCGTCGCCATAATGAAATATTTTGCGAGCAGCCGCGCCTCGTCGTTGATCTTGTAAAGCCCCGGAAACAGCGGTGCCATGAGGAACATGACAAACGCCACGCCCGTGCAGCACATCACGGAGAAAGCGATCAGCTTATTGTCCGTGTCCCGCGCCTCCTTCATCTTTCCGGCTCCGAGAAGCTGCCCCACAATGATGGCGACGGAATCTCCCAGCGCGATGAACACAATGTTGAACACATTGTTGATCGTGTTGGAGACATTTAACCCGGCAACGACATTCAGCCCGCGGATCGAATAGCACTGTGTGAGCATCGCCATACCCGCTGCCCACAGCGTCTCGTTGAACAGGAGCGGACTTCCCTTTTTGATGATCTTGCGCGTCAGATCCCCCGGCACCTTCAATGTCCGATACAATCCTGTGACAAAGGCGTACGGCGCATTCTCACCGCGGCTCTTTCTGTGGACGCCGATCACCGTGATCAGCATTTCCACATACCGGGAGAGGACTGTCGCGATCGCAGCGCCGATCACCCCGAGCGCTGGTGCGCCGAATTTCCCGTAGATCAGGATATAATTGAACAGCAGATTTACAATAACAGCTGCTATTCCCGCTTTCATGGGCAGCAGCGTCTGGCCACACTCGCGCAGCGTGCTCGAATAGATCTGCACCGCCGCAAAAGCCGGCAGACCGATCAGCATGACTTTCAGATAACGCTCCCCGTACAGGAGTGTCGCAGCGATACTCTCCGCCGATCCGTCCCCTTTCAGGTAGGCGCCGATCAGCGCCGTCCCGCAGCCCAGAAAGAGAACCGTCGTCAGCGCTGTTATGACGGTGACCATCCAGAACTTGAAACGCATCGTCTGGCGCACACCCTCATGGTTTCCCTGCCCGAAATACTGCGCCGTGAAGATGCCCGCACCGGACACGCCGCCAAAAATGCACAGATTGTAGACAAATATCAGCTGGTTGACGATCGCCACGCCCGACATCTGTTCTGTGCCGACCTGCCCGATCATAATGTTGTCAAGCAGGCTGACAAAGTTGGTGATCCCGTTCTGTATCATGATCGGCACCGCGATCATCAGCACCATCTTGTAAAAATCCCTGTTCCCAATGAATTTCGACCGTATCCTCATAATTTCCTCCACCTTTTTGCGTACGTTTCCATATTCTGCTGCTGATTTCCGACCGCATGAGGAAATGGCAGCATGAATTACATCTTATCATTGTTTTGCGGGAAATACAATACAAACGACGCTCAAATGGCACTTTACTCTTATTTTTCCATTTGCTATAATTATTTTGTTATTATTATTGTTATTATTATAAGGAAGCTTTGGAAAAACAGAAAACCCAAAATCAAAGGAGGAGACCAACCATGAACAATGTGATCGACGCGATCAAAAAGCGCAGTTCCACACGGGGGTACACCCCCGAACCACTGACGGATGAAGAGCTGAGTGCCCTGCTGCACGCCGGGATGCAGGCGCCCACAGCGGCAAACAGGCAGGAGATCCACTTCACCGTATTGAAGGGCGACAACCCCATCCTGCAGGAGCTCGAGGATGAGAAGAACCGCCTGCGCGGTCTCTCGGCACTGCCCCACAACTTTTACTACGAGGCACCTGTCGTCATCGTGCTGAGCGCGGACAGCACCTACAGGTGGAGCCCGCTCGACGCAGGGATCGCGGTTGAGAATATGGCGCTCGCGGCGGAGGCGCTTGGACTTGGCAATCTGATCATCGGCTGCATCTACGATGCCCTGCGCGGGGACAAGAAGGACTACTTCGCAGAAGCCCTCCAGTTCCCGGATCAGTACGAGTATGAGATCGCCATCGCATTCGGACACAAGGCGGTCGAGAAGGAACCGCACACTTACGACGCAGCGGCACAGGTCACGTATCTGTGATCTATAATAATCTGTAACTTGTAATATCACGATATCCTAATGCATGTTTGATGTGCAGACTACCCAGATGCATTTGAACCCATCGTGCGAAGGGCACTTGCGGATCCTGACTGTCACGCACAAATGATGCAAAACAAAGTTCTGTGCGAACGAGCGCGAAATTAGTAATTTTACACAGTTTTCATCTTGCAATATTTTACAAATGAACTATAATAAATGTTATATGTGCGTGCATTCCATACTGAAAATGGAAGCATCAGATCAACAAAACAGGAACCAAAGAAGGGGGATTTTCAACAATGAACGAACAAGTCAGCATCGAAAAAAAGCTTACCAAATCTTTTTTTAAAGTGGCTTCCATCATGGCAGCCGTCTCAATACTGGGCCTGATCGCTCTCATCATCATATCGAACAGGTATTCCTATGCACTCAAAAATTACGGGTTTGCACAGGGCGATATCGGAAAGGCGATGTTTGAATTTGCCGACAGCAGATCGTCACTCCGGGCAGCTATCGGCTATGACAATGCCGACGCCATTTCCGCGGTAGTGCAGCAGCACAACGAGAATAAAATCCTTTTCGAAGAATACTTTGCCATCGTCGAGAACACGATCGTGTCGGAGGAGGGCAGGAAAACTTATGATGCGATCTGTTCCGAGCTGGACGCATACTGGGCGCTGGACCAGCAGATCATGGATCTCGGGGCAACGACGAACAGAGAACTCTGCAAGCAGGCTCAGGATATCGCACTTGAGGATCTCGCTCCCGCCTACAACAGTATCTACAGCAAACTGGAATCTCTCCTGAATGTCAAGGTGGCAGAAGGAAACCAGCTGTCCGCAAAACTCTCCGTGGCTGGGTTGATCCTGTCGATCGCCATCGTCGTTGTCATCGCAGCCTCGCTGACGCTGTCGACCAAGATCGGCAGAACGATCGCAAAGGGGATCGCTGCCCCTCTCGGAAAGCTCGGAAATCGTCTCAAGACCTTCTCAGCCGGAGATCTCACCTCCCCGTTCCCGCTCGTGGAAACAGGCGATGAAGTGGAGCACATGGAAAAGGATGCCGCCGAGATGGCAAACAACTTAAATGTCATTATCCACGACATCAGTGAAGTGCTCGGCGAGATGGCTGGCGGGAATTATGCCGTGAAGTCCAAGCAGGCGCAAAAATATACCGGGGATTTCCAGAAATTGTATGAGTCCATGCGCGGACTGCGCGATCAGATGGTCGAGACCCTCACATCCATCGGCGAAGTGTCCAGCCAGGTATCATCCGGCTCCGGCGATCTTGCCGACGCATCACAGACACTTGCCGAGGGTGCGACCGAACAGACAAACGCAGTGATGGAACTGCACACTACCATCTCCGAGATCACAAACACCATGGAGATGAGCGCACAGAGTGCGGACGAGTCCTACGCGAAAGCACAGCTCTACGCCGACAAGGCGGACAACAGCCGCGAGGAGATGAATTCCATGATGGCGGCGATGGAGCGCATCAATGCCGCTTCCAACAGGATCGGAGACATCATCTCCGAGATCGAGTCCATCGCCTCACAGACCAACCTGCTGTCGCTGAATGCATCGATCGAGGCGGCGCGTGCCGGCGAGTCGGGACGCGGTTTCGCGGTTGTGGCTGACCAGATCAGGGTACTGGCAAACCAGAGTGCCAAGGCAGCCGTCGACACCAGGGAATTGATCGAGGGCTCCATCCGGGAAGTTTCCGACGGAAACCGCGCGGCGGAGAACGCAGCGAACGCGATCGGCTCCGTCGTGGACGGCATCAAGCAGATCGCCGACTTCTCCAAGAATCTCAAGACGATGGTTCAGGATCAGACCGAGGCGATGCGCCAGGCAGAACGGGGCATCAACCAGATCTCGGAGGTCGTGCAGAGCAACGCCGCAACCGCACAGGAGGCATCTGCAACCAGCCAGGAGCTGTCCGCGCAGGCAACGATCCTGAATGGCTTGATCGGACAGTTCTCCCTGCCAAAATAAGATACATATTTAACCGCGCCGGGCACCCGTGCGCATAAAAAACTCCGCTCCCCGAAAACGAGGAGCGGAGTTTTTTATGCTGTTTTTATCTGAAATACGCTACACCAGCCTCAAAGATCTTCATGTCCTGCTCGCCGTAGATGTTCATCGCCACGGCGTCGCCGCGCCGCTCCACATGTGCCATCTTGCCAAGACATCTTCCGTCGGGGGAGGTGATCCCCTCGATCGCCGCATAGGAACCGTTCACGTTCCACTCCTCGTCCATGGAGAGGCTGCCGTCGAGATCCGCGTACTGCGTCGCCACCTGCCCGTTGGCAAAGAGCCTGTCGATCCACTCCTGCGGTGCCACAAAGCGACCCTCGCCGTGGGATGCCGGTGTCACATACGTCCGTCCGAGTTCTGCGAGCTGCAGCCACGGAGACTTGCTCGTGACCACCTTCGTGTACACCATCTTGGAGATATGGCGGTTGATGGTGTTGTAGGTCAGTGTCGGCGAGTCTTCCTTCTGCCCCACGATCTCGCCGTAAGGCACCAGCCCAAGCTTGATCATCGCCTGGAAACCGTTGCCGATCCCGAGCGCAAGCCCGTCCCTCTCGTTCAGGAGCCTGTTCACCGCCTCCCTGAGCTTCTCGTTCTGGAACGCCGTCGCGAAGAACTTCGCGCTTCCGTCAGGCTCGTCGCCGGCTGAGAACCCTCCCGGGAACATGATGATCTGCGCCTGTGCGATCGCTCGCGCAAACTCATCCACAGAATCCCTGATATCCCCGGCAGACAGATTGCGGAACACGCTCGTCACGACGCTGGCGCCTGCGCGCTCAAATGCGATCGTCGAGTCATACTCGCAGTTCGTGCCCGGAAATACCGGTATGAACACCGTCGGCTTAGCCACCTTATTCCTGCACACATAGATATCCTTCGCCTCGTAGAGCTTCGTCTCGATCGCGTCAGCCCCTTTCACAGCCTTTGTCGGGAATACCTTCTCAAGCTTTGACGTCCACGCTTTCAGAGCCTCGTCCATCGTCACGGTCACATCCTTGTACACAAAGCCCTCGCTCTCGCCGAGCACAGCTGCGACAGTCCTGTAAGCCAGACCGCAGGCTGCAAGCACGTCAAGCTTGTCGGCAGGAACCTCGGCGATGATGCTGCCCATGGCGTTGGCAAAGAGCACGTCCGCCTCGATCGCACTGTCAAACGCGACGCCCATCTTGTTTCCGAATGCCATCTTTGCCGCTGCCGCCGCGATGCCCTTCGAGTCAAGCGCATATGCAGCCACGATCGCCTTGTCCGCGATCAGTCTCGCGATGCCGCTGTACAGCTCCATGACCTTTGCGTAATCAGGCAGATCGTACGCGTCCCTGGGCAGGTCAAATACCACCAGCTTATCCCCTGCGCTCTTTAACTCCGGTGTGATGATGTCCTGTTTCTTTGCGACATCAACTGCAAAGGACACCAGTGTGGGCGGCACGTCGATCTCATTGAAGGTGCCCGACATGGAGTCCTTGCCGCCGATCGAGGGCAGCCCGTACCCGATCTGCGCATCGTACGCGCCGAGCAGTGCCGCAAACGGCTGGCTCCAGCGGGAAGGCTCCTCCGTCATGCGCCTGAAATACTCCTGGAATGTAAACCGTATCTTCGTGTAGTCGCCGCCTGCCGCCACGATCTTAGCCATGGACTCCGTCACCGCGTACACCGCCCCGTGATACGGGCTCCAGCTCGACAGATACGGGTCAAAACCGTACGCCATCATCGTCACGACATCGGTCTTTCCTCTCAGCACGGGAAGTTTTGCGACCATCGACTGCGTTTCTGTGAGCTGGTACTTGCCGCCGTACGGCATAAACACGCTGCCCGCGCCGATCGATGCGTCAAACATCTCCACTAGCCCCTTCTGCGAGCAGACATTGAGGTCGTTGAGCGTGGCGAGCACCGCCTCCTTCACATCGCCGGCTTTCAGCGCCGCCTCGACCTTCGGAACGGCTGTCTTGCGGAAATAATTGTCCTCCTTCACAGGCGCGTCCACAAACACGCCCGTCTCCTGGTGCGCCCCGTTCGTGTCCAGGAAGGCTCTCGCGATATCAACTACCTTCTCACCGCGCCACTTCAACACCAGCCTCGGATCCTCAGTGACAACGGCAACTTTCACCGCCTCTAGATTCTCCTGCGCGGCGTAGGCAAGGAACTGGTCCGCATCCTTTGGATCCACGACCACCGCCATCCTCTCCTGCGACTCCGAGATCGCAAGCTCTGTCCCGTCAAGACCTGCGTATTTCTTCGGCACCTTGTCCATATCCACGACCAGCCCGTCCGCCAGCTCTCCGATCGCCACAGACACGCCGCCCGCACCGAAGTCATTGCACTTCTTGATGATCCTGCTGACCTCCGCCCTGCGGAACAGTCTCTGCAGCTTGCGCTCTGTCGGCGCATTGCCCTTCTGAACCTCCGCCCCGCACGTGGAGAGCGACGCCGTCGTGTGCACCTTGGAGGAGCCTGTCGCGCCGCCGCAGCCGTCACGCCCTGTCCGACCGCCGAGCAGGATGATGATGTCCCCGGGATCGGAACTCTCGCGGATCACGCCCGCCCTCGGCGCTGCCGCCATGACCGCGCCAATCTCCATTCTCTTTGCCACATAGTTCGGATGGTACACTTCCTTCACCAATCCTGTCGCGAGACCGATCTGGTTTCCGTAGGAAGAGTAGCCGCTCGCAGCACCGCGCACCAGCTTCTTCTGGGAGAGCTTGCCCCGCATCGTGTTCTCCACGGGCACGGTCGGATCTGCCGCGCCTGTGACGCGCATCGCCTGATACACGTATGTGCGCCCGGAGAGCGGATCGCGGATCGCTCCGCCAAGACAGGTTGCCGCGCCGCCAAACGGTTCGATCTCTGTCGGGTGATTGTGCGTCTCGTTCTTGAAGTTGACGAGCCACTCCTCCGTGACGACACCCTTTCCGTCCTCCTTGTCGATCTCCACAGGAACGACGATCGAGCAGGCATTGATCTCGTCCGACTGCTCCATATCTTCCAGTCTGCCATCTTTTTTCAGCTTTCTCATCGCCATGAGCGCCAGATCCATCAGACAGACATACTTGTCCTTTCTGCCGGCAAAGATCTCCTCGCGCACGGCAAGATA
>ERZ808054.548-NODE-548-length-32865-cov-5.167348_pt1 | contig 32865 bp, 22 predicted proteins | sample MGYA00380201_ERZ808054 | MGnify/ENA primary metagenome ERZ808054 (study PRJEB31490, sample SAMN06133419) | mouse gut metagenome | isolation source: Z5_2 | host: mice | place: China: Chengdu | collected 2015-05 ...
ACGATCATCTTTGATTCCGTGAGCCGTATGAGCAGGGATGCAGAAGAAGGATTCCGGCTGTATGAAAGATTGTTCCATAAGGATATATCGCTTGTTTTCCTGAAAGAGCCGCATATCAACACGGAAACTTATAAAAGAGCTGTGATGAATCAGATCACGATGACAGGCGAAAAAGTAGACCTGATTTTAGATGGAGTCAATAAATATCTGATGGAGCTTGCAAGGGAGCAGATACGCATTGCATTTGAACAGGCACAGAAAGAAGTATCCGACCTGCACCAGAGAACAAAAGAAGGAATCGAGACAGCCCGGCTGAATGGAAAGCAGATTGGACAGCGCAAAGGAACAACTTATGAGACACAGAAGGCAAAAACGGCCAAAGACATCATCCGCAGACACAACAGATCATTTGGCGGTTCCCTGACAGATGACGAGACCATGAGACAGGCAGGCATCTCGCGAAAGAGTTTTTATAAGTATAAAAAGGAACTCCGCAGGATGACTGCAGATCACAGGCAGTAATGAACGGATTGAAAAAAAGGGAGGTAACAGGGGATGTTTCGTGTATAAGGTATGATAAATATATGAATTGTGGGATTTGAAAAGAATAGTAGAGATTGAAGAAAACGAGACATAAAGACAGATCAGTGTTTTGGATTCGTGGAGAAAGGATACGCGGATATGCATGGTAATGTATTGGTAAATCTAGGCGAGCAACGGTTTGACCAATTGATTGGGCTGGATAAATTTTATATTGACAAGACAGATTTTATTAGGGAATGGTGGGAAAATGGTGCAACCGCGACACTTATTACGCGTCCGAGGAGGTTTGGAAAGACGCTTAATATGAGTATGATTGAGTGCTTTTTTTCAAATAACTATGCGGGTCGGTGGGACTTGTTTGAGGGGCTGTCCATTTGGCGCGAAGAAAAATACAGAGAACTTCAAGGTACCTATCCAGTAATTTTTTTGAGTTTTGCAGGTGTGAAGACTGGGAAAATTGAAGAGATGAAGTCCATAGTCAAGCAATTAATTACAGAGATATATGATCAGTATAGGGACATTATGAAATCAGATCAGTTTGGTGACAAGGACAGAATGGCTTTTCAGTCTGTAAACAAGGAAATGGATGATGCCACAGCATATATGGCTATTAGAAGCCTTTGCAATTATCTTCAAAAATATTATGATAAAAAGGTTATTATTCTTCTGGATGAGTATGATACACCTATGCATGAGGCGTGGATTGCCGGGACTTGGGATCACGCAGCAGCATTTTTCAGAAATTTTTTTAATAATACATTCAAGTCAAATCCTCAGCTGCATAAAGGTATGATTACAGGTATCACAAGAATTTCAAAAGAGAGCATATTTTCAGATTTAAATAATCTGGATGTTGTTACGATAACTTCTGATAAGTATGCAGCAGCGTTTGGCTTTACGGAGGAGGAAGTATTTCAGGCGCTTGATGAGGCAGGTTTGGGAAAAGAGAAGCAAGGCGTAAAAGAGTGGTATGATGGTTTTACGTTTGGTTCTCATACAGATATTTACAATCCCTGGTCGATTGCGTCGTTTATTGACGGAAAGGGAAAATATAAGGCTTACTGGACCAATACGAGTGGAAACGGGCTTATCAATTCATTGATCCGGCGGGGAGATGCCGATGTCAAACAGACAATGGAGGAACTTTTGCAGGGAAGAAGCTTCAAGGCAGAGATTGACGAACAGATCGTGTTTAACCAGCTTGAGGATGACAGCAATGCTATCTGGAGCCTGTTGATGGCAACGGGGTATTTGAAAGTATTAAAGACGGAGCCAGAGGAGTGTGAAAATGGGTTCATGGCAGAGGAGGATATCTGGTACACACTTGCACTCACGAATTATGAGGTGCAGCAGATGTTTCGCAAGATAGTGAAGGGATGGTTCACGGGCAGTGTCAGGATTCCATATAATCATTTTATTAAGGCGCTTCTTACAGACGATGTGGATTCAATGAATGAGTTTATGAATCGAATCGCACTGCATAGCTTTTCTAGCTTTGACATAGCTCAGGGGGTAGTTGATGACGATGCACCCGAGCGTTTTTATCATGGCTTTGTGCTGGGGTTGATGGTGGATCTTTCCGACAGGTATGTGATTACCTCAAACCGGGAGAGCGGTTTTGGACGATATGACATAATGATGAAGCCTGTGGACAGAGAGTGTGATTGTGCATATATCATAGAGTTCAAAGTATATAAGTCATATAAGGAGAAAACACTGGAAGATACCCTTGCAAACGCCCATACCCAGATTGAAGAAAAGCAGTATGAGGCAGAACTTATTTCAGAGGGATATGTGTCAGAACGCATTAGAAAATACGGGTTTGTTTTTCAGGGAAAGAAATGCTTGATCGGATGATCATGACATTGTGAAAACAAGGGATTCCGACACATTGGTTGTCGCTTGGATTTCCTGTTTGCTTTTAGGATCATCCCTCCACTGACTGGCACTGTGGTCAAATGAATTTGAGTGTTTATCAGAAAAATTCCTATATATAAGGAAATGGCGCAACACAAAGGTCAGACTGGTTGATTTTTTTTGTATAATAGTGGCGGCATTCCATAATATTTCTTGAAAGTTTCGCAGTAATAGCTTGCCCCGCCAAAACCATATTCATAGGCTATGTCAGCGATGCTGCTGTTTGAGCCAAGCAGCGTGGAAAGGCTTTTCCGCAGCCTGAGTTTCGTGGTATAAGTGATAGGGGTATCGCGCAGATACTTTTTAAAGAGCAGGGAACATTTACTTTTGCAGCAGGCAACCCATGTAAGGTAATCCGAAAGATAACGGAAAATGATGCGAACAATATTTAATAGGAGGTTCATATGATATTTGAAAAGAAAAATTTGTTTTGGATCAGGGAAGCAGATCAAAGCGACGTGACAGATGACAGGATCATTATTTACACACAACCGAAAACCGATCTGTGGCAGAGGACTTACTACGGGTTTCAGAATGACAGTGCGCCTGTCCTGCAGATGAAAACGTCGGAAAAGTATTTTTCGTTCATCGTAAAAACAGAATTTGACAGCAAGGCCAGATTTGACCAATGCGGTATTGTAGTGTATCTGGATAGTGAAAATTGGATGAAAGCATCGATTGAATATGAAAATGAGCAGTACCAGAGGCTTGGCAGTGTTGTTACAAACCATGGGTATTCTGACTGGGCAACGACGGATATTGATGCATCGGTGAAATCTATGTGGTACCGGCTTAGCCGAAGGGAATCAGACTATTGTATCGAGTGCAGTACAGATGGCATCACATTCCAGCAGATGCGGATATGCCATTTGTGGGAAGGAAACGAAGAAATTTCTTTTGGCGTTTATGCCTGCAGTCCTGTTGAAGGTTCTTTCCGGGCAGAATTTACGAATATGCAGATTACAGAATGTATGTGGGAAGCCCATAAATAAAAGAAGCGATACAGAAGAAAAGCGATGAGCGGAAACGGAAATATGCGGCAGATCGAAAACGCCTCAATCCCGCATGTTTTCTGGCTTTGAGGCCAGTTACTTAAATTCATAATTTCGGCGAATCCCTCCGCATCGCGCAGGAGAACCTTGACTCGCGCAATTTCTACGCGTTCAACCCGGAATTTGACAAATAATTAGGCGGTCACGCCCACAAAACTCCTATATCAGTGTACATTTTTTGAGTGCGCTATACTGAATAGGAGTTTTTTTGTTAAAAATCTGTAAACAGTTTGGTATATATAGTATTTTATGGTAAAATATAATCTGTCCGCAGGGACAGGCAAAATATTTAGAGGAGGAGAAAAGAACAGTGGAGAAGATTACAGAAGATATTGTGAACATTGGAGTCAATGACAGGGATATCACACTTTTCGAGGGGCAGTATGAAGTGGAAAAAGGTATGGCATACAACTCTTATGTCATATTGGACGAGCAGGTTGTCGTGATGGACACCGTTGATCCGCACGTCACGGCAGAGTGGCTGAAAAATATGGATGAGGCGCTGGGCTCACGGAAAGTGGATTATCTGGTCATTCAGCATATGGAGCCGGATCACGGCGGCAGCATCATGCAGCTAATCGAGCGCTTCCCGGATGTGAAGCTTGTCGGAAATGCAAAGACATTTCAGATGTTCCAGCAGTTTTTTGGTGCCAGCTCCGATGACAGGGCAGTTATTGTAAAGGAAGGCGATACCCTTTCCATCGGAAAGCATACATTGCAGTTTTTCATGGCACCGATGGTGCACTGGCCGGAGGTGATGGTTACGTATGAGCAGTCGGAAAAGGTACTGTTCAGCGCTGACGGCTTTGGCAAGTTCGGCACACGCGACGCGGACGAGGATTGGACGTGCGAGGCGAGGAGATACTACATCAATATCTGTGGAAAGTACGGTATGCAGGTACAGGCATTGCTGAGAAAGGCTGCCGGACTGGAAATCGATGTGATCTGCCCGTTGCACGGACCGGTACTGACCGAAAATCTGAAATATTATATCGATAAATATCAGATCTGGAGCAGCTATGAACCAGAGGATGAGGGCGTGCTGATCGCCTGTGCGTCGATCTATGGGCATACCATGATGGCGGCAGAAAAGATGAAGGAGATCCTGGAGCAAAAAGGGGCAAAGAAAGTGGTCATCGCGGATCTGGCAAGGGACGACCTTCACGAGGCAGTCGAGGATGCGTTCCGTTACAGCCACCTGGTGCTTGCGGCAGCGTCCTACGACGCCAGTGTGTTCCCGCCCATGGAGGATTTCCTGCACAGACTGAAAGCAAAGAATTACCAGAAGCGCACTGTCGGAATCATTGAGAACGGTTCGTGGGCGCCGACGGCGGCAAAGAGCATGAAGGCACTGATGGAAGGCATGAAAGCAGTGACCTTTGCGGAGACTGTTGTGACGATCAAATCTGCCTTGAACTCAGAAAACCTTTCACAGCTCGAGACACTTGCCGATGAACTTCTAAATGCATGAACCGAATAAGGTGTACAAAGATAAAGTGGTGCCTACTCACGGTAGGTCACCACTTTATCGCCTTCTAGGATCCTCGTTTTTCCGTCGGGGATCAGGGATTCTTCCCCGCGCATGATCATCGCGATCAATTCGTCCGATGCCAGTTTCAGATCCGCGATCGTGCGGTTACACCAAGGGTGGTAGCGGTCGATAAAGATCTCATCGAGCAGTTCATTGCCGCTGGGATTGTAGGCGGGCGCACTCAGGATGATACTGTCGCCAGCCAGGATCAGGGTATTTCCTTTGGTGATGATCGTCTCATGGTTGCGCTTGATCATGAGGGCAAGGGAACCGGTAGGAAAATTAACTTCCTTGACCAGCTTATTTTCCCAGTTGTGCCCTTTTGGTATGTACATGCGGATCAACGTGATAGAGGCTTCCTCCTGGTAATCGTTGAATGTCTTGCGCACATCTGCCTCCTCATCGATCATATCCAGCTTTTCGGCGATTCTCGGAAGCAGCGTACCCTGTATGGCGACAGAGAACAGTGACACCATGAACACGATATGGAACAGATTGTGCGGCATGACGACACCGCCGGCTACAGCTACGATGGCAAAAACGGAAGAGGAAGCGCCCCGGAGTCCTGCCCATGACACCAGAAGGCACTGCCTTGTGGTACAGTGAAATGGTTTCAGCAGCAAAAATACTGCGACGGGTCTTGCGACCACCGTGAGGATGGCAGTGACAACAATTGCTGTGAAGATCACATTTGACATCTCATGAGGGATCGTCAAAAGTCCCAGCAGGAAGAAGATCAGGATCTGCGCCAGCGTGGTGAGACCGTCAAAAAACGGGATCAGCGTCGCCTTGCTTTTGATCGGACCGTTGCCGATGATAACGCCCATGATATACACGCTCAGATAAGCATTCCCGCCCAAAAGCTGTGACAGGCCGTAACAGATCAGAACCATCGCGATCATAAATATCGTGTCAAGTCCGTCGGAAACCAGATCCGTCCTTGTCATCAGTCGTATTGTCAGCACGGCAAGGCCGACACCTGTCAGGGAGCCGACTACCAGCTGCAGGAATATGCGCACCAGGATGTGCTCCGACTGTCCGGAAAAAATGATTCCCAGCGCGATGAAAGTGAGCATGTACGCCATCGGGTCATTACTTCCGCTTTCCAACTCCAGGAGAGAGGCGGTGCCGTCTTTCAGATTCAGCTTTTTCTGACGCAGGATGGCGAACACGCTCGCGGCGTCTGTGGAGCCCAGCACGGCACCTACCAGAAAACTTTCCGGCCAGGTGTAGCCCAGTATCAGTTTGACAAACAGTGCCGTGACAACCGCCGTGACAGCCACGCCGAGCGTTGAGAGGAGGACGGACCGGACTGCCACATCTTTTGCAAGCTCCCATTTCAGGTTGAAACCGCCGTAAAACATGATGAACAGCAGTGCGATCGAGCAGACGTTTTCTGCGAGTTTATAGTCACTGAACGGAATTTTGAAAAAACCGTCGCTTCCAAACAGCATACCGATAAACATGAACAAGATCAAAGCTGGCATGCCAAACTTTCCAGAAAATTTTTCTGCCAGTACACAGAGCAGTATCACAGCAGCCACGAGCAGCAAGACTACAGTCATATATCCATCCCCTTTTCTTTTTGGCGGATATCCGCCTATAATATAATACTAACTTTTTCCGGCGAAATATGCAAGCCTCAAGTTTCCGATCGTGCGCTGCGGCGGGGTGTCACTGTTCACTCGTCAATAAAAGTAGTGAAAAACGTGCGCCAAAATGCTTGCACTTTAGCATTTTGTGTGCAAATAGGTTGCTGTTTACGCCTTCATTACATAAAATTGTGTCAGAATTAGTTGGGCGTGAACAGTAACACATCCACGGTAAATGGTGCAGATATGGTGCAAATATGCGAAGAAGTAATTGACTTATTCCCTGAATATCGATATAATAATGAAACAGAAGGCTGTCGTCTGCAGGAGAAAACTGCAGTGCTGTAGTACATGTCCGGACATAAGAGGGGGCTTATGGAGACAGTGACGTGCGGCGCCAAAATAATACATGGGGGATGTTTTATGTTTCACGAATTGAATTCTGAGAAAAGCAGCAGTCTCAGTCAGAAGATTATCTCGAAGATGGCAGTGATCACAGCTGTTATTTTTTTGTTTACAATTCTGATGTCTGCACTGCTCTCCGCAAAGTCCCTGATCAAGGTCAACAGGGAAAAATTGTCGGCAGTTGCCTACGAGAATGCCTTTTCGCTGGTGAGTGACATCGAGGAAGCCTACGGGAAAGTCGTGGGTTTTGCCGGATCGCTCAGGAATATTTCCATCCTGGATGCGAAGGAGCAGAGAGATGCCATCGATATGGCACTGGTGGGTCTGCTCGAGGGCGGCGACGGGTTTACGACAGGATTTGCCTATTTTGAGCAGAATACCGTAGCGGATGCCGAGGGCGTTCCGTACAGTGTCCACAAAAAGGATATGGCGTACGAGGCGGTCGTGTATCCGAACGAGGAAAAAGACGGGTATGTATTTGAAAAGCACGAGGATGCCTTTGACAATTATGACAAGGACTACTGGAAGCAGATCAAGCAGACAGGGGAGCCGTATGTCATGGATCCCTATGTGTATGAGCTGATGGGAAAGAACATTATGATGATCAGCATCATCGCGCCGGTGTGGGATGCACAGGGGACATTCTTCGGCGTGTCCGGCGTCGATGTGGGGCTTGACGACATGCAGGAACGGCTGTTGGTGAGCTCGGACTACAAGTCCGCCCATCTGGTGGCACTCGCGGCGGACGGAACGATCCTGGTCGACTCTGCCGACGGCACGACGGTGGGAAAAACGGCTGCCGAGGTCGGCTATGACACGCTGGAGCAGGACGTGAAAACGCTCCACGCACTGCCGGATGAAACGCGCGGCGGCAGCCGTGCCGTCATCCGGAACAGAAAGAACTTCGGCACGGGGAAAAGCGGCATCTGCGTGACGATACCGCTGACAGTCGACGACAAAACGCAGTGGACGCTGCACATGACGGTCAACAATATGGAATTTTACGGTCCTATCATCGAGGGAGCCGGGAAACTGACAGTCCTGGTCATCGTGTTTGGCATCATACTGTTGAAGGCAGTCAACCGCATCATCAAACGCTCCCTGGACCCGATCCAGGTGATCACGGAGGGGGCGGCAAAACTGGAGGCGGGAGATCTGAACATCCACATTGACATTGTGTCTGACGACGAGCTGGGGCACCTGGCGCAGGCGTTCAATCATATCAGCACGATCATCAACAACTATGTCAAAGATATCTCCGAGCAGCTTTCCCAGATGGCGAACAACAATATGGATATCACGATAACGCAGGATTACATAGGGGACTTTATTCCGATCCAGGTGTCCATCGAGAAGATCTCCGCGTCCCTGAACGAGACGCTGCACGAGATCGTGCGCTCGGCGGATGAGGTGTCCACAAGCTCGGAGAGTGTCTCTTCCGGGGCACAGATCCTCTCGGACGGCGCGACGGAGCAGGAGTCGGCGATCAGCCAGCTTGCAGCGTCCATAGAAAGCCTCACGCAGGATGTGACTGCAAATGCGAAGGATGCGCAGACAGCGAACGAATTTGTGTCTGAGGTGAACAGGAATATCGAGGCGAGCAACAAGGAGATGGAACACCTGATCCGTGCCATGTCGGCGATCAGCCACTCGTCCGGCGAGATCGAGAAGATCGTGAAAACGATAGAGGATATCGCGGCGCAGACAAACCTGCTCTCCCTGAACGCATCCATCGAGGCATCGCGGGCGGGGATGGCTGGCAAAGGCTTTGCCGTGGTGGCAAACGAGATCCGCGGGCTGGCGTCCAAGAGCGCGCAGGCGGTCAACCAGACGGCAGCTCTCATCGCAAGTTCCCAGGAGGCGGTGGAGAACGGCATGGGCATAGCGGACAACACCGCGAAGGCACTGATGACGGTGGTGAAGGGATCCGAGGAAATCCTCGGTGCCATGGAAAAGATCAGCAATGCCTCGCAGAATCAAAAGAGCGTGCTGGAGCAGATCACATCCAACGTCGATCAGATCAGCAGTGTGGTGCAGTCCAACGCTACATTTGCCCAGAACAGCGCGGCAACGAGCGCGGAACTGTCAGACCAGTCCAAGCGCCTGCACGAACTGGTGAACCGTTTTCAGCTCAAATGATGCCGGACTTTTGTGCGGTGTGCGGACATCAGGTTCCGGGGAAAATCGCAGCGGATACAGCGTGCGGGAGAGGGGGCGGATATGCTGATCAGGGTGGCGGTCATAGAGGACGAGACGGGGCTGCATGGTTATTACGGGAAGATGATGGAAGCGTGGGGAACTGCCAGGAATGTCCGGATCGCCGCCACGTTTGTCGGGAGTGCGGAGGAGTATCTATTCAAGTATGATGGGCAGAATATATTTGACATTATATTTCTGGATATCTGCATGAAGGATATGAATGGCATGGAACTGGCGCATGAGATCAGAAAGTCCGACAGGAATGTGCAGATCGTGTTCCTCACGGGGAAGACGGAGTACGTGTTTGAGGGCTATGAGATCGGCGCGGTCAGATACCTGGTCAAACCCGTTGCCGGGAGCGATCTGGAAAAAGCGCTGGACGCGTGTATGGAGAAGATTGAGGGCGCCCGGGAGGATTTTATCACGATAAAATGCCACGGGGAAAATCTGCGGCTGTCAAGAAGCGAGATCATATCGGTGCAGGTCGACGGGCATTATCTTCAGATGCGGACAGTGGGCGGCGCGCATGAGTGGAAAGCCAGCTTAAAGGAGATGCTGTCCAGGCTGGATCCCGACAGGTTTGTCATGGCGAACCGCTCGACTGTCGTCAATCTTGAATATGTCGACCGGATCACGCGCGAGGAATGCTTCCTTGAGAACGGGGACGTGATACCGGTCAGCCGCGGCGCGTACGGACCGCTGAATGATGCGTTCATGAAATACTTTTTCAGATAGGTGATTTTGCAGTTCAGGAGGCGAAGGATGTTTCATTTTGGTGATAGAAGATATCTGGACTATCAGGTTGAGGTGATGTCGAGGCATGTCGAGGAAGTGAATGACATCTACATGAAAATGCGGGGATGGCGCCACGATTACCACAATCATCTCCAGAAGCTCAAGGCGCACCTTGCCATGGGGCAGATCGAGGAAGCCCAGAACTATCTGAACCAGCTAGAGGGGGATCTCGACGGCATCAATGTGAAGTACGCGACGGGCAACGTCAGCCTGGATGCCATACTCAACAGCAAGCTGAGCATGGCTGAAAATGCGCAGATCCGCGTCAACTGCAAGGCACAGATCGGCGAGAACCCGGCGATCGAGGATATCGACCTGTGCGTCATCATAGGAAATCTGATCGACAATGCGGTGGAGTCCTGCCGCAAAATGCCCGCGGACGCGGACCGGTTCCTGCGGATCTACGTATGCGTGCGCAGACGGCAGCTGTATATTGCCGTCACCAATTCCACCAGCGAGACGGTCAGGAAGCTCGACGCGGCGTATATATCAAACAAGCGCGGCGACCATGGACACGGTCTGAAACGCATCGACCTCGTCGTGGAAAAGTATAACGGCTATGTCAGGCGCGCCAATGAGCCCGGGGTGTTTTCGACCGAGATCATGCTGCCGCTCTGAGAACCGTCTTTCCAAACGACGCAACAAGTTCGTGCACGAAATATAACAGTTCGTGTACGGATTTTTTTTATGGTTATAAATGTGGTAAAATAAAGAGGAACTACATTTATTTCGTGTGACAGGAGAGAACTATGAAAGAAAACGCAGAAAAAAAAGAGAGAGAAGAAAAGGAAAAGAAGTATACCTTGTTCAGCAATGTGCGGTATATATACAAGACTTTGTATGAAGTAAAGCCCGCAATGAGGTTTGGCATGTACGGTTCGATATTTTTCTATCTGGCAGGGCGTGTGGTCGGCACGGTCACGCTCGCCGCTGCCGTCGCGAGCATCACGGAAAAAGGAAGGACAGGGCACTATCTGATGGTCATGGCGGTCATGCTGGCTGTGTATCTGATCTGTCAGCTTGGGAGCCGGTTCACCAAAGCGTGGAGTGATTATTATCACGAGACCACCCAGAACAGGGAGTTTCTGATGCGGCTCGTCCAGAAGAGCCTGCACGCGGATTATGACAATGTGGAATCCCCCGCCCAGCAGCGTCTCCTGACCAGGGCAACCCATGCCGTCAACGTGTACAGGCAGGGGGTGAACCTGATGTACATCAACTATCCGCTGATCGTTGCCACGGTTATAGGCATCCTGGTCTACTCCATGACGATCTCTTTTTTTGACTGGCGGATCATGGTGATCATCGTAGTCATGTCCATCGTGAGTTCACTGCTGGAAGCGCGCTCCCGCAAGTACAGGGCACAGACTATGGATGAGCAGTACAGGATATGGGGCAGGTTCTACTATCTCAAGCAGCAGACGATATCCGTGGAGAACGGCAAGGATATCCGCATATACAATATGGCTGACTGGTTCCGCTCGGGTTTTGACAGGCTGGAGGGCAGAAACATGGTGTTGACGGCGGGACAGTGCAGGCGCAAGTACGCAGTGAACATCTCCGATGCCCTGTTTGTCGCGGCGAGAGATCTGCTGGCGTACGCGATCCTGACCACCGGAGTGCTGAACGGCTCCCTGAGTATAGCGGAGTTCACGCTGGGGCTTGGCGTCGTCGCCGGGCTTGCCGAGTGGTTTGGCAATCTGCGCTATCATATCAGTTATCTATTGGAGGGCAATCTGATGATCTGTGAGTACCGCAGGATGATGGATTACCCCAACCGCTTCCTGCGGGAGGAGGGCATGCGCATTCCCGAGGAGTGGCACCGGAAACTGCCTGCGATCGAGTTTAAAAATGTGTCCTTCCGGTATGAGGAGGATGGGGAGGACGTGTTGAGAGATGTCTCCTTCTGCATCCGGCCCGGGGAGCGGATCGCGCTTGTGGGAAACAACGGGGCGGGGAAGACCACGCTCGTGAAGCTGCTGTGCGGTTTTTACCATCCCACAGGCGGCGAGATCCTGATCGGCGGACACTCCATCGAGACGCTGGATCTGGACGGGTATCACGAACTGCTGGCGGCGATCTTTCAGGATATCAACACGATACCGGTCTCCATCGCCAGCAATGTATCAGGGTGCATGGAGGAGGATACGGACATGGACCGGGTGCGCGAATGTCTGCGCCGCGCAGGGCTGTGGAAGGATATCGAGGCGCTTGAGCACAGGGAACTGACGAATATGACACAGACCTTCGATCCTGACGGGATCCAGCTGTCGGGAGGCATGATGCAGAAGCTCATGCTTGCCCGGTGCCTGTACAAAGATGCACCCCTGCTCGTGCTCGACGAGCCCACGGCTGCACTCGACCCGATCGCGGAAAGCGAGATGTATGAGGAGTATAAAGCGGCGACCAGCGGAAGATCGGCGCTGTTCATCTCCCACAGACTCGCGAGCACGAAGTTCTGTGACAGGATCCTCTTCCTCGAGAACGGCAGGATCCAGGAGACAGGCACACACGACGAACTGCTTGCAAAAAACGGAAAATATGCGGAGGTTTTTGCGGTGCAGAGTCAGTACTACAAGGAAGGAGATGACGAGAACCATGAAGAAGATTAATCCCTTTTTTCGGTGCTTCCTCAAAAATATGGGCAATATACACAATCTATGTCCTTCGTTCATCCCCATCACTGTCCTGTATACGCTGGCAAACCGCGCCCAGCCGTTTATCACGATGATCCTGGGCGCGCGGATCGTAGATATGCTGATGACGGGTGCGGACAGGGACGCGATCCTGACGCTTGCATTTGTCATGGTGGGAAGCCAGATGCTGATCGAGTTGATCCACGGTGCGATGCTGAGACTTATGGAAATGTGCTGGCAGCTCGTCGCCCACCGCAAGGACAGGGACATCGGGTACAAGGCAATGAACATGGACTATGATATACTGGAGCGCAACAGCACATTGGAACTCATCGCGCAGGCGAACGGCAACGCAGATAAGATGGGGGGGATGGGTCAGTATGTGATCAAAACGCTGGATCTGTTCGGTGCCATGTTTTCCTGCATCGGGGCGGTTGCCGCCATGGCAGGGCTCTTTGTCGCCGTGCCTTATCAGGGCGCGGGCGTGGTGTATGGCTTCTTCGCATCCCCGGTCAGTTATTACCTGCTCCTCGGGATGTTGGTATTGACCATCTATATCGGGAGTAAATGCGAGGCAAAACAGGGGCAGATCCGCTACAACTGCGATCAGATCGAGGTGAAGAGCGGAAGGATCTACTGGTTTTTCCTGGAGCTGATCAGTGACTATCCCAGGGGCAAGGATATCCGGATCTTTAAAATGTTCGACGTGATCCGCAGGAAGGGCATGGCAGCCCGCGACGATATCGAGAATGCCCAGAAGCAGGCGATCCGGGACGGCATGAAGGTCGGGGTGTGGTCGGTGCTCGTACAGAACATATTTACCGTGGCAGTGTACGCGTACGTGGGGATCAAGGCGATCTACGGCATGATCACGATCGGGGAAGTGACAAGATACATCAGCGCGATCACCCTGCTCCAGACACAGATCGGGGTCTTGTTCTCCCTGCTCATCAGCATCAATACACAGAATACCTATTTCGAGAGCTACAATGAGCTGATGGAATTCAAAAATCAGAAGTACGACGGAACGCTCCCTGTGGAAAAGCGGTATGACAACGAGTACGAACTGGAGTTTAGAAACGTCAGCTTCCACTATCCCAACAGTGACAGGCTGGTGCTAAAGAACGTGTCCTTTCGGTTAAAGACGGGGCGGAAACTGGCGATCGTGGGCGCCAACGGTGCCGGTAAGACCACCTTTATCAAGCTTCTGTGCAGGCTCTACGACCCTACGGAGGGAGAGATCCTCCTAAACGGCATTGACATCCGCAAGTATGATTACGATGAGTATATCCGGCTCTTTTCCATCGTGTTCCAGGATTACAAGATCTTCTCCTTCTCGGTGGCGGAAAACGTGGCGGCAGGTCCCGATTTTGACAGGGAGCGGGTGGTCAAAAGCCTCCAGGACGCCGGCATCTATGAGCGGGTTTTGAACATGAAGAGCGGGATCGATTCGCGTCTCCTGAAGGATCAACAGGACGGCGATGAGGAGGGGATCGAGATATCCGGCGGTGAAAAGCAGAAGATCGCACTCGCCAGGGCGCTGTACCGCGACGCCCCGATGGTCATACTCGACGAGCCCACAAGTGCGCTCGATCCCATTGCGGAACAGGACATCTACACACGCTTTAACGATATGGTGGCGGAAAAGACTGCCGTGTTCATCTCCCACCGGATGAGCAGCTGCCGTTTCTGCGACGAGATCGCCGTGTTTGACGGAGGGCAGATCGTCCAGAACGGGACCCACGAGGAGCTTGTGGCGGATGCGGATGGCATCTACCGCAAAATGTGGGAGGCGCAGGCACAGTACTACGTCTGAGTTTTCTGACAGCTGCAGGGTTCCCGCTTCTCACGGACGGCAGTTTATCATGTTCCATTCTGCGGGAAGATTTTTTGGCGGACGGGTTATTGTGTTTGCCGGTGTTTTGCTGTATATTGTAGGTAAGAGAGACAGCAGATGCAGCGAGGAGGAGAATGATGGGGCAAAGTGTGACGGTCGATATCGGCGTGCAGAGTTTTGAGAAGATCCGAAGGAGAAAGGCTTTTTATATTGACAAGACGGGATTGATCAGGGAATGGTGGGAAGGCGGTTCGGATGTCACGCTGCTCACCCGCCCCAGGCGCTTTGGAAAGACGTTGAACATGAGTATGCTCGAGTGCTTTTTTTCGAATCAGTATGCGGGCAGGAGTGATCTGTTTGAGGGACTTTCGGTGTGGGAGGATGCGGCATACAGGCAGCTGCAGGGAACCTATCCTGTGATCTTTATGAGTTTTGCAAGCGTGAAGGCGCAGGATTACAAAAGGATGGAATACTCGATAACAAAGATGATCGCAGACCTGTATGAACAGAACAGCTTTCTGATTGAAAAAGCGATGCTGAGTGAGAACGAGAAGAGCTATTTTGCGGATATAAAGCCGGGTATGGACCGCTCTGTGGCAGTGGAGGCGGTTCATACACTGTCAAACTTTTTGAGCCGGTATTATGACAGGAGTGTCATAATATTGCTTGACGAGTATGATACGCCCATGCAGGAGGCATGGCTTTCCGGTTACTGGGATGCGGCAGTTGCGTTTTTCAGAAGCTTTTTCAATGCGACTTTCAAGACCAATCCTTATATGGAAAGAGCGCTGATCACGGGGATCACAAGGATTTCGAAGGAAAGTATTTTCTCGGATCTGAATAATCCGGATGTGATAACGACCACTTCGAATAAATACGCACAGTATTTTGGGTTCACGGAGCAGGAGGTGTTCTGCGCGCTGGACAGCGTGGGGCTGGGAGCGGAAAAACAGAGCGTCAGGGCATGGTATGACGGGTTTACGTTTGGAAACGTGACGGACATTTATAATCCGTGGTCGATCACGAATTTTATAGGCAGGCAGGGTGAATATGATACGTACTGGGCGGACAGCAGCGGAAATGGGTTGGTGAATTCTTTGATACAGAAGAGTTCTGCAAATACGAAGAGGATCGTGGAGCTGCTGATGCAGGGCAGGAGTTTTGAGGTCGAGCTCGATGAGCAGATCGTGTATTCCCAGATAGACGGTGAAGAGAGTGCGATCTGGAGCCTGCTTCTCGCAACCGGCTATCTCAAGGTCTGCAAGCTGGAAAGAAAGGGGAGGTTGTTAAAAAAGGTGTACACGCTGCGGCTGACAAATATGGAGGTCGAGAGCATGTTTTCCAGAATGATACGAGGGTGGTTTGGCAATTCGACGGATGTGTACAATGCGTTCATCAGAGCATTGCTGGAAGATAATGTGAAGAAGATGAACACCTTTATGAACAGAGTGGCACTCAATACATTCAGTTTCTTTGACAGCGCAAATAAGCCCTCAGAGGAGACCGAACCGGAGCGGTTTTATCATGGTTTTGTGTTGGGAATGGTCGTGGATCTGGCGGACCGGTATACGGTCAGATCCAACCGCGAGAGCGGATATGGGCGGTACGATGTGATGATAAAGCCGCTTGACAAGCAGGAGAAGGCATTTATATTTGAGTTCAAGGTGCTGAGCAGGGACGATGATGAGTCCACGCTGGAGGACACTGTCGCCAATGCACTCAGGCAGATCGAGGAGAGACAGTATGCGGCGGAACTGATCGCGGAGGGTTTTGCGCCGGAGAATATCAGAAAGTATGGGTTTGCCTTCGAGGGGAAGCGGTGCCTGATCGGTTAGCGGGCATCGCTTCCTTATCATGTTCCGTTCTGCGGGAAGATCTGTTTTGCAGCCAGTATATCCCGCGTGATCTCGGCGGCGGTCAGGCTGTCCGCATGGTCAGCGCCGTGGATGTTCGTGGCAAAGAACCAGGTGCTGCCGCCCGATTCCACATAGCCGACAAACCAGCCGTTGATGCTTTTGCCGTTGACGATACCGGTTCCTGTCTTTCCGAACAGGACGGATCCGTTCTGCTCGGAGAGTTTCAGCGAGTCTTTGACCGCCTGCACACTGCGGCTGTCGAGATCAAATTCATTCGTGCAGAGCTTTCTCAGCAGTTCCACCTGTTCCACCGCGGAGATCCTGAGGGACGATTCCAGCCAGAAATCATGTACACCGCCGGACAGATCGCAGTTTCCGTACTCGATCGCGCGGTAAAATCCCTTCAGTGCATCCCAGTCTGCGCGCCGGTCCAGTTCCTGGAAGTACCAGTTCACGGAACGCTTCATCGCGGAATCCAGGTTCTGATCCTGATTCCACTCAGGGTAGACATAGGTTTGTCCGCTCCATGTCAGGGTTGACGCGTTCGGGCGGATCAGCTGGTTTTCGAGGGCAAAGAGCGCGCTGTATATCTTGTATGTCGAATCCGGCGGGAAGCGTTTCACGGCGTGTGATTCGTTGTAGATCGTCCAGCAGTCCGCGTTGGCGTCATACAGTACAAAACAGCCCTCGTGACCCGCAAAGGATCCGGACAGATCTTCCGTCTGTACGACGGCGCCCTTCGGGAGTGCAGCCTTTGCGTCCGATGCCAGGACAGGGATCAGCGCGGTGGACTCCAGGATCAGCGCTGCCAGGAGTGCGAGCGCGATCCGCTCCCGGACCCGCAGCCATCTGGTCTGCGGCTTGTACGCGGCGATGTTCAGGATCCGCTTTCGGATCTGTCTGGTGCTTCCGCCGATGCCTGCCGCGAGCGAGAAAGGACACAGCGATATCTTCTGCGCGAAGTTGAGCAGGGTATTGCCGTAGGCGATATAGTCGGTCTGATCGAGCATCTGCAGGACGAAACTGTCACAGGCGACCTCGCGGTCGGTCCGGATCTCCCGCGCCGCATACCATACGGCGGGGTTGAACCAGTAGAGGACAGCGGCAAGGTTCATCAGGCAGTTGACCAGCGCATCGCGGTGTTTATAGTGCTGCAGTTCGTGCAGCAGCATATATCGGACGTCGTTTTCCGCAAAATCCGCGATCAGCTGGATCGGGATATAGATGCGCGGGCGAAACATGCCGACGATGATGGGCGACCGGATGAACGCCGTGCTGTAGATCGGGATGTCACGCCTGATCTGCAGCTGTGTTCTGCAGCGCTGGTACAGCATTCTGACGTCTGCGCTCTGCAGCGGGAGCGCGGACTTTTCTATGCGGTGCAGACGCTTCTTGGACCGCATCATCAATACGGTCATTGCGCCCATGCCGCCAGACCATATCGCGAGCGGGATCAAACCCGCGAGGGAGGCGGGATCCCTTGTCACCGAAATGCCGAAATCACCCAGCCAGTCCGCAGCGGAAAGCTGGCTGACCGCGGCAGGGAGCGCTGCCGCATCGGTCTTTGGTGCGGGGATGCCCTGTATGGCATAAAACCCGTGTAGCAGCCAGGAAAATCCTGTCGGCCGAACGGACAAAAAGGGGAGCGCCAGCACGACTGGCAGCAAAAACCAGATGCGGTACTGGCTGCAGGCGGACAGGTGTTTTCGCAGCAATTTCTTAGCCAGTGCGATGACGGCGATCATGGCGCTGATCAAAATATTGCAGTATAAAAAATGTACGCTGAATCGGATCATAGCTTGAATCATAACAAGTACTCCTGTGTCGGTTTTGCGGACAGACTATTTTGAGTTCCGGTCGAGCAGGCTGCGCAGGTCGTCGATGTCTGACGCGGACAGCTTGTCGTTATCCAGAAACGCGGACAGCATCGCGGAGATATTTCCATTATAATACTTTTTCAGGAAAGAGCTGCTCTCCTGGCTGACGTACTCGTTTTCCTCCACCAGGGGCGTGTAGACGAACACACGCCCCTCCTTCTCGTATGTGAGTGCCCGTTTTGTCACCAGACGCTTGATCAGTGTCTGGATCGTCTTTGGATTCCAGGAAGTCGTCTTCTCGAGCTTCTCGACGATCTCGTTGGTGCTGATGGGCGCATCCTGCCAGACGATGCGCATCACTTCGTACTCGGCTTCCGATATCTGCGGCAATGGTTTCATGATCTTTTCCCCCTGTTTAGATACTATAAAATATTACAGTTGTAGTAAAAATAGTATAGTATTTTTTGAAAATGATGTCAATGACGAATTCAAATTGCTTTTTTTTCGGCATAGTGATACAATGAGTAGACGAAACGGAAAGAGACTGACAAGAATACACGATCGAATGGAGGAAGAACATGATCACACAGAAATATAAGGATATGCTCGGGGCAAAGTCGGTGATCCGGCAGATGTCGGAGTGGGCAGCAGGAAGGGCGAAGGAGATCGGCAGAGAGAATGTGTTTGATTTCAGCCTTGGAAACCCTTCGGTCGCGGTGCCGCAGGCATTTACGGACAAGATGGTGGAACTTCTGCAGTGCCGGGACACGATGGAGCTGCACGGCTACAGCCAGTCGCAGGGGATCCCGTCGGTGCGCGCGGCGTTCGCGGCGTTTCTGAATAAAACATATGGCATGGCGTACACGGCGGAGCATCTGTTTATGACGACGGGGGCTGCGGGCGCGGTCGCACACGCAGTCCGGGCGGTCACGCAGCCGGGCGACGAGGTGGTCGTCTTCGCGCCGTATTTCCCGGAATACGACCATTATATAGGACAGACGGGGGCAGTGCTGCGGGTGGTGAGCGCCGACACGGAGCAGTTTCAGATCAATTTCGAGGCGCTCGACAAGGTTTTGAATCCGAGGACAATGGCGGTGCTGGTCAACACGCCGAACAATCCGTCGGGAACGGTCTACTCGGAGGAGACGGTGAAAAGGCTTGCCGCAATCCTCGGCGAAAAACAAAAAGAGTATGGTCATGACATTTTCCTGATATCGGACGAGCCGTACAGGGAGATCCTGTTTGCGGGTGTCGATGCGCCGTATGTGTCAAAGTACTATGACAATTCCCTGTCCTGCTACTCGTTTGCCAAGTCGCTGTCGATACCGGGGGAGCGTCTCGGGTACATCGCGGCAAACCCCAAATGCACGGACAGCACGCTGATCTCGCCGATGTGCGCGCAGATTTCGAGGGGGATCGGTCATAACTGCCCGCCCTCCATCATACAGATAGCAGTGGCGGAGGTTTTGGGGATCACATCGGACCTGTCCGTGTACGAGACCAACATGGAGATCATCTACGACGAGCTTGTGAGCCTTGGTTTTGAGGTGGTGAAGCCGGGCGGGACATTCTACATCTTCCCCAGGGCGCTCGAGGAGGACTCGGTGGCGTTCTGCAGGAAGGCGATGGACCATGATCTGGTGCTTGTCCCGGGGGATTCGTTTGGCTGCCCGGGGTACTTCCGCATGGCATACTGCGTGGAGACGGAGAAGGTCAGGCGCGCGATGCCTGCGCTGCGCAGATTTGTTCAGGCGGAGTACAATGTAAAGTCCGCAAAGAACACGGACTAAGAAATTCTAAAGCTTTGCGTGGGAAGAACGCAAGTGCAGCGTTCTTCGGTTTTAGGAGGAGTTTATGGTAGAGTGTGGTCTGGTGCTCGAGGGCGGCGGCATGAAAGGGATGTACACTGCGGGTGTTCTTGAGTACTTTATGGAAAAGGATCTGTATTTCAAAAATTGCTACGGCGTGTCGGCGGGGGCGTGCCATCTGTGCAACTACATCTCGAAACAAAAGAAGCGTTCCTATCATGTAGGGCTGGACTATCTGAACGACAAGGATTACTGCAGTGCGCGCAGCCTGCTGACAACGGGAGACCTGTTCAATGTGGATATGTGCTATGACACGATTCCCAACAAGCTGATCCCGTACGACTACAGGACGGCGGCGAGATACGAGGGAAACGCGTACGCCGTGGTCACAAATATCCGCACCGGGGAGGCGGAGTATATGCCGATGCGGGAGATGCACAGGGATATCATCGCGGTGCGCGCGTCGGCGTCCCTGCCGCTGGTGTCGCGGAATGTGGAGATCGGCAGCGGACTGTATCTCGACGGCGGCATCGCCGACGCGATCCCGGTCCGCAGGGCGGTCGCTGACGGCAATGCGAGGAACGTGGTCATTCTCACGAAGGAGGTAGGCTATGTCAGAAAGCAGGCTTCGCGGGCGATGCGGAACATGATCCGGCTCAGGTACGCGAAGTTTCCCAAAGTATATGAGCTGGTCTCTGACCGCCACGCGCGCTACAATGAGACGTTGGCGTTTCTGGCGGGGGAGGAGCAGGCAGGGCGGGCATTTGTCATCAGACCGCAGGATCCCAATGACATCGGCAGGATCGAGAAGGACAGGAAAAAGCTGGAGGCGCTCTATGAGCTTGGATATCACGATGCGAAAAAGTGTCATGACAGGCTGATGGGATTTCTGCAGCAATGATGAGTGTGTGCCGCAGAACGGACAAAGCGGCGGTCATTTATGATAGGAAAGGATATTAGGATGGGACTATGATTGAATTGTTAAAAGCGGTATTATTCGGCATCGTCGAGGGGATCACAGAGTGGCTCCCTGTCAGCAGCACAGGGCATATGATCATTCTCGATGAATTTATCAGGCTGGACTGCACGCCGGAATTTCTGGAGATGTTTTTGGTCGTCATCCAGCTCGGCGCGATCATGGCGGTCGTGATCCTGTTCTGGAACAAGATATTTCCGTTTCAGTTCAGGGATCGGTCAAGACCGGTGATCGAGATGGATAAGATCATGCTGTGGCTCAAGATCGTGGTCGCGTGCATTCCGGCGGCGATCGTGGGGATCTTGTTTGACGAAGTGTTTGAGGCGCTGTTTTACCACGCGATCCCTGTGGCGGTCGCGCTGATCGTGTTCGGCGTGGCGTTCATCGTTGTGGAGCGACGGAACAAGGGAAAGAAGCCGAAGATCAGGAAGCTGAACGACATCACTTTCCAGACAGCGTTCCTCATCGGGGTATTCCAGCTGATCGCGGCGGTCTTTCCCGGCACGTCGCGCTCGGGCGCCACGATCGTGGGTGCACTGCTCATCGGCGTCTCGAGGAGCGTGGCGGCGGAGTTTACGTTTTTCCTCGCCATACCGGTCATGTTCGGCGCGAGCCTGCTGAAACTGGTGAAGTTCGGGTTTTCGTTCACGACCTTGGAGGCGGGGGTGCTGATCATCGGAATGCTCGTCTCGTTCTTTGTCTCCGTCTTTGTCATCAAGTTTTTGATGGACTATATCAAGAGGCATGATTTCCAGATCTTTGGCTGGTACCGCATCGTGCTCGGCGCGGTTGTCATCGCGCTCGGCGCGTGCGGCGTGATCACGGTATAAACAGTACGAATAGGTTCAGCATCAAAAAAAACTGCCGTCGGGCAGTTTTTTTGATGTGCATTTTTGAATGCCGTCAGTTCTCACTGTTGTCCTCATCATAGTATGCCTTGATGCGGATCGCCTGGTTGTGGTCGCCAAAATCCTCGCCGAACAGCGTGCAGCCCCCGCAGTTCGTGGTGTCCCTCGGAACCTCGAACCGGAATGTGATGTAGCTGTTGTAGTCCAGATTGAGATCCTGTATCGTCACATCGGAAAGCCTGTTCGTCCCGTCCATAAAACAGCCCTCATTGTTGATGATGAGCGTCTTCAACAGCCCGTACTGGTTCAGCTTGTCGGGCCACCATGCCGGTGACACGTAGCCGCTGCGTCCGCCGTAATCGCCGGGGCTGATCCACATGCCGAGCCGGATGCTGTTGAGGGCAAAATAGATATCGGAGGGATAGTCCTCGTTGGTGTTTGGGCACTCCGACGAGACCTCGAACGAGATCTGAAGCTCTGTCAGGGTCTGCCCTGCCTGCAGGTGGTTTGGCAGATTGTACTCCACATACCCGCTGGTGAACCAGAGGATCCCCGCCTGGAAGCGGTCCGGGAAGGAGAACACCTTGGGATCGTCGAGCGAGCCGATGATCTCCTTGCTCGTGGCGAGTCCGCAGGTCGGTGTGGCGTGGCATGCCGTGTAGTAGCCGACGCGGATATCGTCGGTGTAGCAGCGCCTCGCCTCCTTGACAGGCGCCAGATCGATCATCAGCCTGTCATACCGCGGGCGCACGATCTTCATCGTCCCGCGCTTGCCGGAGGTGATCTTGATCCGCACAAGTCCGGCTTCCTCCAGTTTCCCCACATGCATGGAGATCGCACCGTTGGTGAGGCCGAGCGCCTCTGCCAGATCGTTCATGCTGAGGGAGTCATCCTCGTATATCATCTCCATGATCTTTACGCGCATAGGTGTACTCAGCGCCTTGAAGACATTTTCGGCTTCGCCGACAGAACGAAAGTACAACATCGATAATCCGCCCCCTTTTTATCATTTTCGTTAAGTGGTATTGAGTTCATTATAGTGAAAGCTAAAACAAAAGTCAAGACTAAAATATATAGGATCATATGCAGGAATCAATCCGGGAAGAAGAGAAAAACGCCTGTAGTATCAAAATATCTTGTAAAAAGAAAAAATATTCAGTGAAATATTTAACGATCACTAAAAATGTATCAGTTTATGGATGCACATTTTTGTAAAAAGGATAATTAGTGATTGTGCACAAAATGAACGGTCAAATTTCGTCACAAGGATTAAAAGATTGGAAAACCCTTGAATTTCAGCGGATTTCAATGTTCATAGTGACAATTTTTGTGAGAAAGTATATTGACTTTTTTGTCGAGGTATCGTAATGTTATTATATAAAGAAATACTAAAACATTTAACTCATGAATAAAACAAACAGGACGCTATCGAAAAACGGCTTGTTTGTGATCAGAAAGGTCGGGTCGTCATGAAAAGAGGAAATGCAAAGAAAGCCATGGCTCTTGGCATTGCAGTGTGTATGACTGTCACTACGGCTGTGACAGCACTTCCGACAATGCAGCTGAGGGCGCAGGGACCAGAACAGACAGCTCAGGGGACGGTGACAGAAACGTATTCAAATGAGAGACTGGACAATGGCTACACAAAGGTGAGCGCGGGTTATACGCTCGCCGCCTACACGGGTGAGGCAGTCCGCTACAAGGCGGGCGATGTGTACAGGGCGGGAGATGCCAGTCTGACAACAGAGGACGGATACACAGCGCTATCCATTCCGGAGAAGGGCAGGGTGGAACTCGAGATCGATGTGCCGCAGTCAGCAGTCTATTATATGAATTTTGACTATCTGGCAAACAGCGAGTCGATCCTCCCGGTGGAGGCGGGCATCATGGTGAACGGCGAATATCCGTTTTATGAGATGCGCCAGCAGAAGCTCGAGAGCCAGTGGACGGCAAAGCCGGATAAAGTGTACGACAGCTATGGGAATGAGGTCGTGAGCATGCCGGACAAGGTGTATGACTGGCAGAACAAATATGTGCAGGATTCCACCTACCGGTACACACAGCCGCTTGGGATCGAGCTTGAGCAGGGCAAGAACACGATCTCCATCGAGTTGAATGAGGGGACACTCCTGCTGGGGGATATCTGCCTGACAGCAAAGCCGCAGGTGCCGGAGTACACGGGCAGCGAGACGGCGGCGGGCGACGGTTTCATCGAGATCCAGGCGGAGGATTTCTTATATAGAAATGATTCGGCGATCCACGCAACGTGCGAGTACGATCCGGACCTGTATCCCTACCAGGCGGGAAACAGGGTGATGAACACTGTCGACGCGACGTCGTTCGGCGAGGGCGGACAGGAGGTTACATACAGCTTCAACGCGGAGAAGGCGGGCAACTACTACATCGCCTTCCACTACAGCCAGGGCGATAAGGCGGATTTTCCGGTCTTCATGAATGTGCGGATAGACGGGGAGCTGCCAAACACGGCGTTTGAGAACCATGCGTTTGCGTATGAGAAGAAATATGAGATGTACACGATGGTCGACGGTGACGGCAGCAAGATCAGCATACCGCTTGAGGCGGGAACCCACACGATCTCCATGCAGATCAGTATGGAGCCGATCAGGGAGTCTCTGGAGACGATCGAGAAGATCATGGGCAGGGTCAATGACCTGTCGCTCGAGGTCACGAAGGTCGCTGGCACGAACAAGGATAAGTACAGGGATTTCTCCCTGGAAGCATACATTCCGGGGATCGGCGATATGATGACGGGCTGGGCGGATGAGCTCGACCAGGTCATGGAGGATGCGCGGGTATACAACCCAAAGAAAAATAAGATCGCGGCGTACGCGTCGGTCAAGATCGCGGAGAACCAGCTGAGAAGCCTGGCGAAGAAACCGGATGAGCTGATCTACAGGATCGACGAGCTCGCGACGAGCACCTCCTCCGTGAACCAGCATCTCGCGAACCTGATCGACAGCCTCAACGGCAACGATTTTTCGCTCGACAGCATCTATCTGTACCAGGAGGACGCGGCAAAGCAGCTTCCGAAGAACAAGAACATATTCACGAAGATGTGGCTTGGCATCGTGCGGTTCTTCACCTCGTTCGGCGAGCAGGCGTACTCCTCGACGAACACCAACCCGGAGCATCTGCAGGTGTCGGTAAACCGCTCGAGACAGCATCTTGAGATCATGCAGCTACTGATCAACGAGCAGTTTACGCCGCAGACGGGCATCGAGGTGGATCTCTCGCTGATGCCGGACCAGACAAAGCTTGTGCTGGCAAACGCGTCGGGGGACTCGCCGGACGTGGCGACGGGGGTAAACTATTCGATTCCGTTCGAGCTTGGCATCAGGGGCGCGCTGAAGGATCTGACAGCATTTCCTGACTTTGCCGATGTGGCGGAGCGCTACAACGCGGGGCTGATCATGCCGTATGTCATCGGGGATAAGATCTACGCGCTGCCGGAGACGATGAATTTCCAGGTGATGTTTTACAGGAAGGACATTCTCGACAAGCTTGGGCTCGAGGTTCCCGACACGCTCGAGGACGTGCAGGCGATGCTTCCCGACCTGCAGATGCGCGGACTGAATTTCTATTATCCGACGGCGAGGACAGTCGGTATGAAGACGTTCCTCGACACGACGCCGATCCTGTTCCAGAGCGGCGGGACGCTGTATGACGGCGCGATCGACAAGGCGATCCTGACGAGCGAGGAGAACGTGGAGGGCTTTACCACACTGACCAATCTTTTTACGATATACAACCTGCCAAAGGATGTGCCCAACTTTTACCAGCATTTCAGGAACGGCGACTATCCGATCGGCATCTCCGACTTTGGCAATTACAATATGATCTCCAACGCGGCGCCCGAGATCGACGGTTCGTGGGGTGTCGCGCCGATACCGGGCGTGAAGAACGAGGACGGCGAGGTGATGCGATACTCGTCGGCGGGCGCGGAGTCGACATTCCTGTTTGAGTCGACGCCGGAGCGGGAGCAGATGGCGTGGGAGTTTGTGAAGTGGTGGTCGAGCGCCGAGGTGCAGGCTGAGTTTGGCCAGCGGCTCCAGATCACATACGGCGACGAGTACTACTGGAACACGGCAAATGCGGAGGCGTTCGCACAGCTCCCGTGGGACAGCGACGACAAGGAGGTCATCCTGACGCAGCTCGACTGGACGCTGGAGGCGCCAAGAGCCCTGGCAAGCTACATGGTGGAGCGCGAGCTTTCCGATGCGTACAACCTGGTGGTGCTCGGGGCAAAGAGCGCGTCCGTGCGGGAGTCGCTCGACGATGCGCAGAAGAGTGTGAAGCGCGAGACCCAGCGGAAACTCGAGGAGTTCGGATATGTCGAGAACGGCGTGATGGTAAAAGAGTACGAAGTACCGACGGTCGAGAAGGTACGTGAGATCATAGCGAAATCGAAGGAGGCGAAGTAAATGGCGGCAAAAACAAAAAAGACGAAGGCAGCACAGAGAGAACACGGGAACAGGGCTGCATACGCATTTCTGGCGCCGTACGTGATCCTGTTCACCATCTTCATCATCATCCCGATGCTGGTGGCGATCGCACTTTCCTTCACGAGCTATGACACGATACAGGTGCCGACTTTCAAGGGCTTTCTGAACTATATCAATCTGTTGACGGCGGACGATATCTTCATGCAGAAGGTACTGCCCAACACGATCATCTACGCGGTGATCGTGGGGCCGGGCGGATATGTGCTGTCGTTTCTGGTGGCGTGGTGTCTGGCACAGTTAAGCTCTGTGCCGAGGACCATACTGACGGTCATCTTCTACTCGCCGAGTATGACGGGCGCGGTGTCGATGACGGTGCTGTGGAAGATCATCTTCTCCGGCGACCAGATGGGGTACTTAAACAGCTTTCTGATGCGGCTTGGCGTCATTGACGCGCCGATCATCTGGCTGGTGGACGCCAGATACCTGCTGCCGATCATCATCATCGTCGCGCTGTGGTCGAGCATGGGCGTCGGCTTTCTCGCGATGCTTGCGGGCATCCTGAACGCGGACGAGGAGATCTATGAGGCGGCGGCGATCGACGGCGTGAAGAATCGCTTCCAGGAGATGATCTACATCACGATACCGACCATGAAGCCGCAGATGCTGTTCGGCGCGGTCATGGCGATCGTGGGTGCGTTCCAGAACGGTGCGATCGGCGTGCAGCTTGCGGGGACGAACCCGACGCCGAACTATGCAGGCCAGCTGATCGTTAACCACATTGAGGATTACGGTTTCCTGAGGTACGAGATGGGGTATGCCGCGGCGGTTTCCGTTGTGCTGCTGCTGATGGTGTTTGCATTCTCGAAATTCTTCGGAAGACTGTTCAGGGAAGATTAAAGTGCGAAAAAACCATATATGAAAGTTTTTTTGCACAGTGAATTTGCAGAAGGGCGCAAATTCACAGATTACGAAAGGAGTAAGGTTGTAGAAAGATGGCTGGATATAAAGGTTGTAATATCAACCCCAAGAAATTTGAGTGGGGACAGTTAAAGATCATACTGATCCTCCTGCCGCTGGCAGTCTTTATGGGGATCCCCATTGTGTTCATCGTCTGCCACGCGTTCAAGCCGATGGATGAGCTCTTTGCCTTTCCGCCGCAGATCATCGTGCACAAACCCACGATGGACAATTTCGTGAAACTGTTCAAGGCGTCGGCAAACAGCAATATCCCGATGAGCCGTTACGTGTTCAACAGTCTGGTCGTGACAGGCTCCGTGGTGCTGTTGTCGATCCTGTTCTCCACGATGGCAGGTTTTGCGCTGTCGAAGCTTCGCTTCAAGGGCAAGTACGCGCTGCTCGAGATCAACAATACGGCGCTCATGTTCGTGTCTGTGGCGGTCATGATCCCGAGATATCTCGTGATCGACTTCCTTGGCATGAAAGATACCTATTTCGCGCATATTCTGCCGCTTCTGGCGCTGCCGGTCGGGCTGTTTCTGGTAAAGCAGTTCATCGACCAGATACCGGACGCGCTGCTCGATGCGGCGTACATGGACGGCGCGAACGACTTCAAGATCTACCGTTCCATCATTCTGCCGCTGGTGAAGCCGGCGATCGCGACGACGGCGATCCTGTCATTCCAGCAGGTCTGGGTGAATGTCGAGAGCTCGAACTTTTATGTGAATGACGAGAGCATGAAGACGCTTGCCTTTTACCTGAACACACTGGCGAACCAGAACAGCAATGTGGCAGGGCAGGGGATCCAGGCGGCGGGCATCCTGCTGCAGTTTATACCAAACCTCGCGATATTCCTGATCCTTCGAAAGAGCTTTATGAACACGATGGCTCATTCAGGCATTAAGTAGCGGAATGGGGGATAAATATGAGAAAAAAAGCAAAATTTGTGCTTCTGCTGGCGCTGTGCCTGTGCCTGGTACTGGGCTCGACGGCGGTCGCGGAGACACCTTATAGAACGTATACGGTAGATGGCTATGGATATGTGCTGGAGACACAGTCAGCGTACAATCCGGCGTCTGCCATCACAAAAGTCGGGGAGACCTCCTTCGTGACGCCGATGGATATGGCGATCGGAAAGGACGGCAATCTGTACATTGCGGACGCCGGGGCACATGTGGTCATGGTCAGCACGGTGGACGGCGAGGAGGTCCGCATGATCGGGGAGGGCACCCTGCAGTCGCCGACGGGCGTGTTCGTGTCGGAGGACGACAAGGTGTATGTCGCTGACAAGGATGCGAAGAAAGTCTTTGTGTACGATCTGGAGGGCAATCTTCTGAACGAGTACGGGAAACCGGATTCGCCGATCTATGGAAATGCCATGGATTTCCGCCCGATCAAGGTCGTGGCGAACAGCACGGGCACGATGTATGTGATCTGTGAGGGAAACATGAACGGTATCGTCCAGATCAGCCCGGTGGAGGGCGGTTCGTTCCTCGGCTATTTCGGCACGAACTACACGTCGCTGAGCCCGTTCCAGATCCTGCAGCGGTTCATTCTCACGGATGCACAGCGGGCGCAGATGCTGAGCAACATCCCGTCGACGCCGACCAACCTCCACATCGATGAGGACGGTCTGATCTACACGGTCACGCAGGGCGATCAGGACATGGCGCTCAAGAAGCTCAACATCGCAGGCAGGAATATGCTCGATTCCGATCCCTACTGGGCGGATCTCCCGGCGGCAGTGACGACCGGGCAGTACCACAACATGCTGGTGGCGGATTCCGACGGGTATATCTATGAGTACAACGAGGAGGGCGAGCTGCTGTTCATGTTCGGCGGGCGCGACGACGGGCGCCAGCGCATCGGTCTGTGCAACAAGGTGGAGGCGATCGCGGTGGACACCTCCGACAGGATCTATCTGCTCGACTCGGACAAGAGACAGGTACATATCTTCACACCGACAGAGTTCACGGATCTTCTCCACGAGGCCCTGTACCTTTTCTCAAAGGGAAGATACACGGAGAGCAAGGAGCCGCTCGAAAAAGTCCTGCAGATGAACAGCATGTTTGACTACGCAAACCAGGCGATGGGGCATGCGTACCTGCAGGAGGAGAACTACGCGGAGGCGCTGCGCTACTTTCGGCTTGCAAAGTCGGCGGACGGGTACTCCGACGCGTTCTGGGAAGTCAGGAATATCTGGATCAGAAATTATCTGGTGACGGCGGCAGTGGTCATCATCGCGCTGGCAGTGGCGCTCAGCCTGTACAAAAAGCGCCAGCTGGTCAAGTACGGGGCTGACGGGGCAACGGCGCGGCTCTCGCAGAGAGTGCCGATCCTCGGGAATCTCAGGTACAGCCTGTACTTTATGCGGCACCCGTTTGACGGATGTTACGGCGTGAAGCGGGAGGGAAGGGCAAGCCTTGCCTGCGCGAACATCCTGCTCGCTTCGTACATCCTGGTCTCGATCGCAGAGAAGTATTTCAGCGGTTTTCTCGTAAAGACCGTCCGGGAGGGGCGCTACGACATCATCTCGGATGTCGGCACGGTGCTCGTGATCTTCATCGGACTGACGCTCTGCAACTACCTGGTTGTGACGATCAACGAGGGCGAGGCGTTTTTGAAGGAGCTGTACTGCGCTTATGCGTACTGCCTGACACCGTTTATCGTCATCAAGCCGTTTGTGGTCATCCTGTCGAATGTGCTGACATACAATGAAGTGTTTTTGATCTCGTTTGCAAACATCATTGTACTGGTATGGATGCTGGTGCTCCTGCTGATCTCCGTGAAGGAGATGAACAACTTCACGGTGAAGGAGACAGCCAAGGCGCTGGCACTCACGGCATTTACAGTATTGATCCTCTCACTGCTGATCTGTATCATTTATGTATTGTTCTCACAGGTGATCGACTTCGTGAGCTCTGTGTTGCGAGAGGTGGTGTATAGAATTGGAAGCTAAATTAGATATGAAGAAAATGGGCAGGAGCCTCGTCAAGTTTATCATTGCCGTGCTGGTCATCATCATGATCATCGCAGTCGCAGTGATAGCTTCCAAGTCGGGGGGGAAGGACAGCCTGAATGTCAGCGATCTGCAGACGGCGGTGAGTGCGCCCGGCGCAGCGCTGAGCGACAAGCCTGTCGACACCTCCAGGGAACTTGACGGACATCATCTGGTGGCGGCAAACGACAGCTACGAGCTGTACCTGTACGAGCCGGCGCTCTCCATCATAGTCAGGAACACAGAGACAGGGGCGGTGATGGAGTCCACGGTGCGCGACGAGGAGCGGCTCGGAAATGTCAATGAGACGTGGAAGGGATTTCTGCAGTCAGGGATCGTCGTGGAGCTGCAGGAGGAAACGAACACGATGCAGCGAAAGCTCGGCATCGAGGGGAGCGGCGCGCAGGTCAGCGTCGAGATGATACCGGGCGGCTTCCGCGCAAAACTCGATTATCCGGCGCAGGAACTTGGCTTTGAGGCGGAGATAAAGCTCTATGACGACGGCAGTATCACGGCGCACATCCCGGAGAGCAGCATCTACGAGAATGCGGACAACAAGAAGATCGGAAATATATATGTATTCCCGCTGCTTGGCAGCTCGCGGCTCGGAGAGAAGGAAGGGTACATGTTCGTGCCCGACGGAAACGGTGCGCTGATCTACCTCGACGACAAGGACGGGCGCTTTGATTCCGGCTATGTACAGAAAGTGTACGGTCCGGATATCGGTGTCGGCGAGTCCTATGTGCTCTCCCTGCTCTGGGGAAGCTACGAGACACACAACGACGCGGAGATGATCCTGGCTCCGATATACGGCATGGTCCACACCGACGACGGGATGGGATATCTGGCAGTCATCGAGAGCGGCGACGAGGAGGCTTCCATCTATGCGACGCCAAACGGCGCGTACTCCGACTATAACTGGATCACGGCGGCATTTCGCAAATGCACCACATACATCCAGCCGACCTCCAACTCAGGCGGTTCTGTGACGAAGGTCACGGACAGGATCCAATATGACATCAATGTCAGGTACATGTTCGTGGACGGCAGTGACGCCAACTACACGGGGCTGGCAAAGCGCTACAGGGATTATCTGATCGAGAAGGACGAACTGGTCAGGGTCGAGGACGATTTTAAGGTAAGGCTCGACTTTTTGGGACTGGACGTGGAGAACTGGATGCTCTGGAAAAAGGATGTGCCTGTGACGACGGTCGACAATATCAGGGAAATATACGCGGATCTTGAGCAGGAGGGCGTGACAGATATCCTTTCGATCTACAAGGGCTGGCAGGACGGAGGCATCTTTGACCTGCCCGTGACAAAATACGACGTGGCTGGAAGTATCGGCGGCGCGCGGGAGCTGTCAAAGCTCATGGACGAGTGTGCGGGCAAAAACATTGACTTCTACCTCTTTGCGGACGGTGTGCGGGCGAATACCGAGACGGGCAACACGACGTTTGACACGGTGAAGAAGATGGATAAACGTCTGTATACACAGGACACTTACCAGAACGTGTACCGCGAGTTCGTGTACTGGACACCGCAGAAATCGCTTGAAAACCTGCAGACACTGCAAAAAAACCTGGGCAAAAAGGGCGTGGACAGGATTGCGCTGTCCGAGATCGGCAACACGATGTTCACCTACACGATGGGCGACACGATGCAGACGCGCCGCGTGTCAAAGTACCTGTACGAGGAGGCGCTGCGCCAGACAAGCGAGACCATGGATCTCATGCTCGAGGCGCCGGTCCAGTGCTACTGGCAGTACGCAAAGGCGATCGTCGACATGCCGATCGCGGATTCGGACTACATCTATACGGATCAGAGCGTGCCGTTTTTGTCCATCGCGCTGAAAGGGATCCTCCCGATGTACGGAGACTATGTGAACTTTGAGGCGAACGAGAGGGCGTACTTCCTAAAGCTGGTGGAGACCGGGATCTATCCCTCGTTCTACCTGACGTACGAGAATCCATCCGAGCTGATCTACACGAACTCAAGCGATGTGTATACCTCGCAGTACTCAGTGTACCGCGGGCAGATCCTGAGTTACTATGACGAGCTGAGACAGATCAGCGGACTTACAAAAAACAGCATGATCGTCAACCACGAGATATCTGACACCGGTGTCACGATCGTGACATATGACAATGGCGTGAAGCTGTATATCAATTATAATGAGACAGAGCGCGAGGCAGACGGTGTGACAGTTCCTGCACTTTCGTATGTGATAGGGGGTGAGTGAGGGATGAAGAACAATAGAAAAATAAAACCAGGACAGCTTGAGCGCAGGGAGAATGCGATCGGATATCTGTTCATACTGCCGTGGCTCATCGGGATCCTGGTGCTGGTGCTGTGGCCGATGGTGCAGTCCTTCGGATACTCCCTCAACAAGATCAAGCTGCTCCCGCAGGGCATGGCAAAGCTCTATGTCGGATTTGAGAACTACAGCCAGATCTTCCTGAAAGATCCGGACTTCATCATGGGGCTGGAGTCCTACCTGCTCGAGACGCTGATCGCGGTGCCGGTCATTGTGGCATTCTCGCTGATCATAGCGATGCTGCTGAACCAGAAGATCTCCTGCAGGGGGATCTTCCGAATGATCTTCTTCCTCCCGATCATCATCGCCAGCGGGCCT